>Ga0325411_1007170_pt1 | contig 12177 bp, 7 predicted proteins | sample PopdelMetagenome_13_FD_206181 | JGI IMG/M metagenome (GOLD analysis project Ga0325411, IMG submission 206181) | Populus deltoides microbial communities from Bellville, Georgia, United States - Xylem-PdIQD-R4 | ecosystem: Host-associated > Plants > Phyllosphere > Stem > Wood/Secondary xylem... | reverse complement strand
TTAGATTTTTTATAGTTTTTATCTTTATCTCTCTCTCTCTCTCTCTCTCTCTCTCTCTCTCTCTCTCTCTCTCTCTCTCTCTCTCTCTCTCTCTCTCTCTTCTTTTTCTTTTCTTTTTTTGGGTGTATTCTTTTCTTTTTTGTTAAGGTGATGATAAAGAAATGTAAATTTTAAAAAATAAATAAATTGCAGTTTAAAAAGTAAATAAATTGCAGTTTAAAATTACTACAGTTATTGTTTTTTAAAATATTTTTTATTTAGATATATATTAAATTAATATTTTTTTTATTTTTTAAAATTTATTTTCGACATCAACAAATTAAAACAATCTAAAAATATAAAATAAAATAAATTTTAATAAATTTCTATTTAGATTGCAACTCCGAGGACTTAAAAATAAATAACGGAACTTGATTACGAAACTTTAGAATATTGAATTTCCTCGAGAGGAAAATTTTGTTTATTCTATAGCAGAAAAATTAATTTATTTATTTATTAATTTCATATAGTTATAAGGTAGAAAGGAGTTCGAAGCTGTTCACAGAATTATATTTATTTTATTCAACTAATCATTTGCTTTGAATGATAGAAAGAATATAAGGCAAAAATATTATACAAAAGAATCAAATTTAAAGATGATAAATAAACAAATTATATTAAGCATCCAAACCCCAAACTCGGAGGTTCATGCTTAGGTGAAGACTGGACATATATGGGCAAAGATGAACAAAACGTCCTCTCTGACTCTTTATGGGCTTTACAATACGCACGTCAGCAAGTCTTTTGAGAGCGAAGGGCCATCATCTATTGGGCCACAAGACATGAATATGGTATTCCAGTAATAATGGTTGTCCATCATCTGATCTGGCTCAATAGGTTATCCGGAATATTGATAATTGGGTTGGATACATGGATCAATTCAGAGTGCTTGGTAGTGTGGTAACGTTTCCAAACACATTCTAAGTAGGTTTAACTTGTGAAATTAGTTATTCAACTTATAAAATTTTGATAATTCTATAGTAAAAAATAAAAAAAATTATTAAACTTAATTCTCAATCAACTCAATATTTAATGTTCAATGATGAAATTGAAAATAAAATCCAACAAGAAAAATAAGTCGAGTCAACCCAAGCTAACCTACCAAACTTAGATCATGAGACAGGGATAATTTCATAGAAAGCAAATTAAAATAAATTATCAAGCTCAATTCTCAATCAACTAAATATTGAACAATGAAATTAAAAAGAAAAATTAAATTGAAAAAGGACACAAAACACCACCCGAGCCAACTGATCAAACTCGTGAATCGAGTCATGAGATCATGATAACTTCATAGAACAAACTGAAATAAATTATGAAACTCAATTCTCAATCAACTCAATATTGAAATATGAATTAAAAAAATCAATTAAAAAGAACAAAAAAACTCAAATCAATTGACATAACCCTTAATCCAGGTTATAAAATCGTGATAACCTCAAAGAAAATAAATTAAAAAAAAATAAAGCATGGTTTTCAATCAACCCAGTGTTGGAGGATTAATTTTTAAAAAATCAAATAAAAAAAGGACATGAGTCAACTTAAGTTAAGTTGTCAAACCTAAGACAGGAGGCCAACAAAATTTTAAAGAAAACAAATCGAAACAAATTATAAAGTTCTTACTAGCCATATTAAACAACTCTTTCTTGTTTTAGAACAATTCTCACACTTCAGTAGAAATCTAAAAAATTTGGTTCAGACAATTTATTAGCATCAAACATGCTATGTAGGGATGTATTTATTTTTTACTCATTATATTCTATCAACCTATTTATATAAAGATAGCGAGTATATATTTCATGCATAAATATTTATAACCAAATTTAGATAAGATCCTTAATCATAATTTAGTCTTTTACTATTTTCCTGCAAATTAATAGTCATCACTATTATTTCAGAAAATCTCGCTTAGATCATCTAGTGGACTGCGATCTCATTTAAGTTATATGACCTTAAGTAACTTAGTAAATCAAAATAAATTAAATTAAATAGATGTTATAGCTTGTCAATCATTCATGTGACTCCTAGATCTGTTAGGCGACAACTTTTTGTCTAAACATATCATATATGTTTTGTCCAACAACTATCTCTGATCTTATATAATCATAAGTAACTCATTCAAATCATATAAGTTAGTTAAGTAAAACTCAATTTTATAGCATTAAATATATTCGATTAACGGTAACTTTGAATAACTCAACAAATTATTCATGAATAGAACTCTAGTTTTATACATATAAAATTGCAAGGTAATAAATCATGTTCTCAAAATGTACTTAATATATTAATAAGAGACTTATTATTTTAATTAAATCTCATTTCATGGAATTAATGATATATCATACATAACAATTATATATAAACATACATCATTAGCATGTTATTCTAATCGGATAATTATGGATATATCTAAACTAATTACCTCGAGTTATCGAAGGGAATTAAATGGACAAAACCTAAGTAATTATTGCAAAACTTCATAAATCTTCTTTTAGCACCATGGTTATAGCCTTTTTTGGTCATTCTTTCTTCATTTTGGATTACAAAATAGATTTTTATATATGAATTTCTATCTATCTAAATTACATAATGTTTACATAATTGTATAAGAAATTTCAAATTACATTCAAGGGAAATTACATAAGAAAATAATTTTACAACCCAAAAGAAAAATAAAGAAAATGCAGGACACATACACCCTATTTATTATTACAATCATTCAACCATAAAATGACAATCACATTGGGTTTTTATGTCCATAACCATCCACTTGCATAATAACATATTGATATGCATGATAAAATTATTGCATGCTTCAATTTTAATTATTGGCTTTATGTATAATTTTAAAAATAATATTTCTAACGTTTAGAAATATTAAATCAAATGCAATTTGATAATTTTCCAAACATAATAAATTTTATTTAATACAAATTTTATTTGAATCCTAACCCTATTAGATAAATTAATTCTATAATAAATTTAATTTATGGTTTTAACTTTAAAATATAAAATCAACATTTAATATCTAGAGGGGCATAATTGTAATTCTATCTCCTGTTTCATATAGTAAAAATAAATAAATGGCAAGGGTAAATTCATAATTAATTATTAGTAGCAGAGGTATAGGAGTAATTATATCCCTAATACTCTAAAAAGGCACTAAGGGTATAATCATAAATTTCATCTATTCTTCTTATTTCTTGCTGCTAATAGAGGGCTGACAGTTGTTACAGCAGCCTCCAACAACATGGGGTTGCTGCCTTGCTCTACTAGCAATGTTATGGTTGCTAGCGTGGCTATGGTGTGTTGTTGTTGCTCGCTAGTAATGTAGACGCCGCTTTAAAAACTTTTTTTTTAATGGTGGGTTCCAATCAAATCTAGCCGGAACAGTAGCAGAAGCTTTTTTAAAAAGTCATGATAGAAAATTTAATTTTGGAAAACAATAATTTTTGCATTTAAATTTAGTTTGGAGTAATAACAATTAAAACATGCAAACAACAACCTTAATTGTCTAACGATGGCTCTGCTACCACAGTTGGGTTTCTTGAAACACATATACATAGCAATAACTGTAAATGTTTTTTTTTTTAAATTAGAGTGTCAAGGATCCTGTTAGACATATCTAGGGTTGTGTATGGTTTATACGAAGACTACCTGAAGATTAGATGTTCTTTTTGCGTTTGACTAATTGTTTCAAGGTTGGGTTGTCGCAAACCACAAGTCATTCAAATGTCCAACCTCTAACAATAATCTACATGAACCATTAGTTAGAAATCTCCTAAACCCTTTTATAAGAGAGAGATTTTTATACCTTTGAGTGCTAGCTCTTTTTTCTTTTGTATTTTAGATATTTCTGTATTGTACTCTACTCAAAGAAAATAAGAGACATAACTTTCTATTTATAGAAAAATTTAAAAACCCGATAAATGGTACACTATCAATTTTCCCCTTAAATAATATCAAATATATTATTTTAGGCTAATTTTATAAATTTATTCAATTAAGTCCCTACTTGATTTTCCTTGTATAAATTACACTTTAGTCCTTAATTTCTAAAACTTATTTACAATCAAGTCACACTTGATTAATCATCTCATATTAATTTCAGACCAATGGTTCTTATATATGTGATCTATTAGGTTCCTTAGTAAATTGACCCAAATATAAATCATAATCCTAAATAAAATAGAATTAATTAAATTAATTTATTATCAATTCAATAATTGATTGATTTACAATTTAAGATCAAGTGCAATGTCTAACAACTTATAATCTCCTAAATATTAGAAAAAGTCATAAGTGGTTTGACTTAACCTTTCGGCGACCAATTTCTTAGTATAATTATTATCCTTTTATCAATAACATTCTGATTTAGACATTATAGCTTGAAGCGTGTCTATTCTATCAAATCATGTTTGTTCTCAACATCACAGTTATTGATTCTTTGAATAGGATTTGAAACTCTTATCAAATTCCATTTCACTTTGCACAAGAATTTATAATCAATACTATTTGAGAGTAGATAGAACAATTTTTCTAATTTACCTAGGGTGGCAAATCATCTCTTGATTATTTAAATACCTCAATATAGTTCATGTCATATCAAATATCTACTCATTTGTTACCCTTGATTAGAATGTGTAACAAGATCAAAACATAACATTCTCTATAAGATAATTTAGTGATCTCAAGTCTAAGGATTACATACATAATTGTCATATGAGTCTTTCTATAGATACAAGTGATTTCTCCTTATGAAATTCTCATGCGGGTCAGTTCAATGTACATGTCATCCGACAAATACCTACATACTAGTTATAGGTATCCCTCATACCTTAGATAATGAGAACAACTACTTTTTTTTTCATAAATGAAATAACATAATATATATTAATCTCAACGGCTCTAATTAATGTCAATTCATAATAGAGCATTGACCAAGAATATTTAGAAACAATGCTTTCATACTATAGAAATCCTACAACTATAACAACTTTATAGTTTTCTTCGCAAAGCATTTTTGTTTCCATGACTTTATCTTTACTAAAGATTTATTAATAAAATATTTGATGAATATTAAAGATAAATAAGCTTGTATTGATAAATTAAAATATTTACATGAACAAAGTTAATATCACATGTAACCAACCGATTAACTATAGGACATATATGCTAATAATTATATCATCCCAAAATATCATTCATTTTGATCAAGTAGTTAAATAGATTTGTGATACCTTATTTAAAAATAAGTTTATTTTAATGGGTGTTTTTATAATATTAGTTGATATTAGATTTTTGGTTTCTGCTTCGCACATGTATTATTTAACAACTTAATATCATTATTATTTTTATAATTTATAGTGTGTTATTTTAAATTATTTATAACTTATATTTCTATTATTTATTCAATTGAAGTGTTTTTTTTTTAAATTGAATATAGAAAGCTTGATAATTTCTTAATTTAGTTTATTATATTTTTAAAATATATAAATAAATTTTAACTGCATTAAAATAAAAAAACTATAGCCATGAAATAGTTACTAGTTTAGATATCTCAAAAATAATAATCACCAAAAACTTTGAATCAATTTACTCACCAGCGAGTTAGAGATTAAAAATATATTTTACATATGATATCATATGATGGTATAAGAAATAAAATAAATAAATAAATCATTATTTATTTTAATGTATATTGATAGTTTTTTTAATTAAAAGATTACAACATTATTTTGATATTCCATTTTAAAATTTAAGTTAGTTTAAATTATATGATAAAATTAAGAATTATCAAAATACCAAAATAGAAATATGGCATGATAGGATAGGATTTGTTTTATACAAAATAGGTATCATTATATATTTGTCACATCCTAAACCCAAAAATTATGAAAACATCTTTTTTTGCATCACAACGGGTGTTATAAACATGCAGGACATTTTAACACCAATTAAGATATTATAATCAAAATAATAATTCATTAAAAAAACATATTGAATCATAAATTAAATAAACAAAATATAAATCATCTGATATAAAATAATTTAAGTTTAATGTCAAATAAAACTAAATGTACAACAAATCTAAAATTATAAATTGATCTGATTATCAAAATATTAAAGTCTATAAATCAACTATAAGCTTCTTAAGCAACCTCTTAACATTTTAAGCCTCTTTAAAATAATTTAATAAATAAATAAATAGAGGATGAGTGTCACACACTTAATACATAAATTTTACTTTCAAAGATTTAAAAGTCTAAAAACATGTTTATAAATCATTCACATAATTTAATAATTTAAATTAATCATTTTGAACATAAATATATATTGCACACTCATATTCAAAGTTAAATTCCGCGTAAAAGAATTACATATTCTTTAACCACAGTAATAATAGGTCATATTTTTTTTATGACTAGGCATCAATTTCTAAATAAACATGTTTTTAAGTGACAATATATAACCCTCAATGTTGGGTCCAAAGCATACGATTACTCTAACCACAGTGACAATGGATAATATTTTACTATATGACTATGTATCCAATTTTAAATAAACATGTTTATAGGTGTTAATATATAGCCTCAAAGGTCGGGTCCAAAATGTAGTCCATTGAATTCATATTCATATTTCTTCCTTTCCATTTGACTACCTAAGAAGGATTGAAACTGGTTTGTTAACGCTTCTATATGTTGATTCATATTTGGTTTTTATTTTTTTTATTACTATTTATTTTATTTAAAATAATTTATAAAATTAAAATTTGTTTTAATTTCATTCATTTTTAACTTTTTTATCTATCAAATTTGGTCTCCCATTCTTTTGATTGCTATTTATTATATTTGAAATAATTTATGAAATTGAAATTTTTTTAATCTCATCATCTTTTAACTTTTTTATTTGTTAGATTTTAACCATTCTTCTGATTGCAATTTATTTTATTTAAAATAATTTATAAAATTAATTTTTTTTCAATTTCTTCTTTCTTCAACTTTTCATGTTAAATTTAGTCCATATTTTTTTAATAAACTTGAAAAAAATTAAAAATTTATTTTCCAGTTTATTTTTCATAGCATAACTAAATATTAAATTTTTTTAAAATTTATATTTTATGATATTAACAAACACAATAAAATAATTTACTTTTTAAAAATATATATTTCATGAAAATTACTTTAAAAAAAGTTATTTTCCTAAATAAACAAAGTTATTTGACATGTGGGGGAGCTGCGTCCGTTTTGAATAATAAAACTATGTTTGTTTTTGTGTTTTAAAAGTGTTTTTTAAAAAAAATTATTTTTTTTGTTTTAAATTAATATTTTTTTGATGTTTTCAGATTATTATGATGCGCTGGTATTAAAAATAATTTTAAAAAAATTAAAAAAATATATTTTTAATAGATTTATAAATAAAAATTTTTTTTAAAAAGAAACGTAATTATATTTTCAACACCCAAAAAAATAAAAAATCTGTGTATATGGTAGAGAGAAAACGGCTGTCATGAATGCCGTCACGCGTGTAGAGTGAGAGGCACGTGACAGGAAGGGCTTGTCACATGGTGAAGGGAGGCATTGGATTAGCGGTGACAGTATGATGCTTCTTCTGACCAGATTCACTAGATTTCAAAAAACAATGCCATCTACATGAGACCAAACCCATGTGCTCGGTTTCCGCGGACGCCATTGAAGGCGACCCCACGATGCCAATCTTCCATGCCCCCATCCATGCTTTCTTGGACTCGACTGAACAATCATGCTTGGCTGCCCGTTAGTCTGAATTACTTCTATGGTCCTATTCACACGCAATATTGAGCTTTTAGGATGAAATGTTGGTAGGTCATTTCTCATATTTCAATGGCGGTCCCATGAGGAAAATAAAAATATTCACGTAAAATTGTTAGAAAATTAAAAAAATATTAACAAACACGTTTGAGGCTTTGATAAAAATGAAATCCTCTGGCTTTTAGAAATAAAATTTTATTGAAAATTATTCTTCAACAAATATTCTTTAACATGAAATATTAAATTTGATTTTCTTATAGTGTATACATTGAAAAGTTAGAAGAATTAAGAGAGAGTTTAAACAAAGTGAATTTTGTGCTTAAACCACACATGCATTCACTCAATTTGACTCGGGCTCGGGCCGCAGGCCTAGATCTAGAAATAAATAATTGTTTTTTAAATAAAAACCTTTCACATCCTAAATATTTTTATTTTTTAAGTCAAAATTTATGGATTTTAAAGATAAAACTATAAATTTTTTTACCTGTTTATAATAGGTAATTAAAGAAAAATGATGAAAATTAATTCTGGCAATTCTGCATTAGTTTTGGTTCAAAAAATAAGTTTAAAAAGAGGTTAAAGAAAAGATGTTCTACGCATATTGTAGTAGCTCTCTAGCCTTTTTTTCAATATTTTCCCAGCTCATTTTGCTTTGTCTTCTATCTTTTTTTTTCCTTTATGTTCCAGAGCGAGCTTGAGTTCAGGTTTTTTTAAAAAAGAAAATGCGAGCTTATTATTCCTATGGTTCATAGATTATTTAACAAAGGTATTCTTCAAAGTTCTGTTGTTGGATTATTAGGAAATTATTTATAAGATATTGTTTACACCATGTAACGAGTATTTTAGTTTTAACGACAAAGGGTTTAATCCTTAATAATAACATTTTTTTTACTTCATCCAGTTATTTTCAACAAGTGCCTAATATTTATATTGTTTTTAGTTGAAGTATAATATATGGTTTTATATATGTTAGCATGCATGCCAATATCTTTATTGATTCAAATACAACTTTAACTATTCTATAATTTATTTAGCATGCATATTAGGATTTTGTTTTAAATCTTTTATATGTTTATGTTATCTTACTTGATTATAAAATTACATACAATCTACACTAAATAATTGCTACCACTAAAATATCATCAACAATCTTAAAACAAAAACTAGTTTCTTCGATTTCTTGTGTTCTTTCCATTTCTTACTATCATATAAAAATAAAATATCAAATTATCTAGATAGTTTGTTAGTTAAATTTTTATTTGTCTCTTTTGTATTGCATGTTTAAAAGCCAAATTTAATTATATATATTTAAATGTTGTTAAAGATTATAAATTGTTTCTACTCAAGATTTGGTTACTTAAATTAATATTGATTTGGCGAGCATTATTTTCGTAAAGAGGATTTCATCATCACCTTCTATGGTGCATGGTAAAAAAACATTGAAAAGTTCAATGGACTAAACTAGTGGTAACAAAAGATGTTATTCTATCTAACTACTTTAAACTTGGTTAAGTTCTTGTATGAAGAAACACCAAATCTATTAGATAATAAATCTAATCCTACTGTTATGGTAGTTATAGATGCATGGAATTATTGTTATTTTGTGTGCATGAACTATATCTTGAATCTCTTGGATAACACATTTTATGATGTGTATTATTTAATCAAGAGTGTAAAGGTATTATAAAAAGCTTTAGACTAAAAGTACAAAGCTACGTATACTGGTATAAAAAATTCATAGTCGGTAAATTTCTAGATTTTAAGATAATCAATTCAAGGATCATGATATGCCAAGATCAAGAGTTTCATCTCATCTTATATGATATTCATTCTAAGGTAGCATTTGGTTATTGTCTTGGGATAGAAGGGACGAAGATAATGGATATAGAAATGTGTTTGGTTGATGAGACAAAAATAAATATATAAAAATAAATTTGTCTCTCACCCAGTTTTGGAGTGAATTTATGTACTTTAAAAAATGGAGGTACATGTGAGAATATGTCTTTAAAAACAATATTTATATATATATATATATATATATTTATTTATTTCTAAGATATCTCTGTAAAAAACTCTCAATTCTAAAATTATCTAATTAAGACATGTAAAAATAAAATGATTATTACCATAATTTTAAAACCCAACTCAGGATCGATCCGGGGCAAGACTCGGGTCATTAGTCAAGGTTTGAGTCACAAGTCGGGTCAAACCAAGTTGACCCAAGTCAACGTAAGAATAAAAATAATAATTATTATAGTTTTGAAATCTAATTTAGAGGTCGATCCAGGGCAAGACCCAGATCGCGAATGGGGTTAAACATTGACTTGGGTCAATATAAAAATAAAAATGGTTATTATTATAGTTTTAAAACCCGACTCGATGGTCGACCTGATGTAAGGCCCAGGTCACGTGTTAGGAGGATCAATCCGAGTTGACCCCGGTCAATATAAAATAAAGATGATTATTATTATAATTTTAAAACTTGATTTGAGGGTCAACCTAGAACAAGACCCCAATCATAGATCAAAAAGGTCAATCTAGATTGACCTGAGTCAATGTAATGATAAAAGTTATTATTATTATAGTTTTAAAATCAGACTCGAGGGTCAACCGAGGCAAGGTCCAAGTCACAGGTCGGGAGGGTCAACACGGGTTGACCCGAGTCAATGAATGAATAAAAGTGGTTATTATAATAGTTTCAAAACCCGACTCGGGAGTCGACCCAAGGTAAGGTTTAGGTCATAGGTCGAGAGGGTCAGCTCAACTAACCCAAAAATTTTATTTTTTTCTTCAAAAAAGTCAACAGTTTTTTTACCCGTGTTTTATCTCGAATTATCTTGGGTTTTTGACCGAGCCAAGTTAAGTCAATTTGTCCTCTATTTTTTCTTCAACTCGGACCAGTTTAGGTCCTACATTAACCTGTCAAGTTAGTCCTAGTTGTATAACTATGACTATTATAATATTATTAATTTCAACACTCGATATAAACTAAAATAAAAAATATATTAAAATTTTAAAAATATATAAGTTTGATAACAATACATATTAATTGTAAAATAAATATATATTTTTTATTTTATTTATTCTATTTTATCCATCATAACCAAACAAAATACAAAGATAGTCACTTTATCTTATATATCTATGCTAGGATCTTTGTTGATTCAAGTACAACTTTAAAATATTATTATTTTTTTAGTATACATACTAGAATTTTGTTTTAACTTTTGCTAGTTTATGCTCTTTTAAATTGTTATAAAACTACATGCAATTTGTAATAAATACTTGTTACCACTAAAATACTTATTACCACTAAAATATCATCAACAAAAATAAGTTGCTCATGATTTGTTTTCCAGGATATTTTTTCATGACCCTGTTTGTTTGCTGGAAAGTAGTTTTTTTTTTAAAGTGAATTCCGGGAAAGTGAATTATTTTCCGATATTTGATAGTGTAATAGAAAATAAGTTGGAAAACACTTTCCAATGTTTGGTCATGTCATGAAAAATGAGCTGGAAAATAACTTATTAATGTTTTATTTTTTTCAAATTTATTGAAATAATGAGGAACAAATCTTACAAATTAAAAAGTTGAATGAGAATGAAATTGAAAAAAAATATAATTTCATAAATAATCTCAAATAAAATAAATAATAATCAAAATAATAGAGATCAAATTTAAAAAATAAAAAAATTGAAAGATGAAGAAATTAAAATAATAATAATTTTCATAAATTATTTCAAACAAAATAAGTAACAATCAAAAGAATGAGGACCAAATTTGATAGATCAAAAATTTCAATTAAAAAATGATAAGGGAAAAGCAAATAACAATTATAAAAATAAGGACCAAGATTAATATAAAAATTAAATTTTAAGGGATAAAATTGAAAAACAAATATTTAAAACAAAAAAATATAACAATCAAAAGTTTGAGGACCAAATTTGATATAATTAGCAAATAATATGATATTTCTAAATTTTTCACAACTTTCAAAAAGTGTTTTCCGCCTAAAATAAAAGGAAAGCACTTTCCTGGAAACCAAGTCAAATTTTTCTTTGACTGGAAAGTGTTTTTCGGTAACCAACTTTTCTAATGACAAACAAACACAGGAAAGTTTGGAAAACGATTTTCTGGAAACCAGTTTCCGAAAAACAAACGCAGCATTAATTATCTATTTAGTCTCAAAACAAAATATTTTATCAATTTAGTATGCAACAAGCATATATTTTTTGATTGGGCCTTTCGTAAATGTCTATTAATATCTTACATGTCCTAAAAAACTAGGGACATAATTGATAAAAGCTTTTGTTTTGGAATGAAATTGAGAACTTGGTTAGTCCATTCA
>Ga0325411_1007168_pt1 | contig 12178 bp, 5 predicted proteins | sample PopdelMetagenome_13_FD_206181 | JGI IMG/M metagenome (GOLD analysis project Ga0325411, IMG submission 206181) | Populus deltoides microbial communities from Bellville, Georgia, United States - Xylem-PdIQD-R4 | ecosystem: Host-associated > Plants > Phyllosphere > Stem > Wood/Secondary xylem... | reverse complement strand
TAATATTGTTAAAATATGTTGTCAAATAAAATATGTTGTTAAAGTGTATGCGAGGGTATTAATGTTGGTAAATTAGAAATAAATTGGAAGGAAGTCAAAAGGTGGGGAAACTTGACAAGTTTAGATCGCATGGATGGAGATAAAAGTAGGAAAATGAGTTTTCATACAATTCATTGTTTTAAATTGTGTTAAAACTTGAATTCAAACCCATTAAAACGATTTTAGAGTGATGAAATTAGAATGAATGTCTTTAAAAATATAAATATTAATTTTTGGCTATTATTACAAGAAAAAAATAATGATAGGAATCATCGTACTAAATGAAAGTGTGCTAACGACCAAGGTTACATAGTGATATAACTTGGGTAAAAAAGATAAAGTTAATGAACTTATATATATATATAAGAAAAGAAGGGTATGTTAAGTGTATAAATTGGTTAAATTCGGGTGCATCAATGTTAGCTTATGTGTTTGAATGTTTGGTTATGCATTATTATATGAATAAAGGAACATACCTTAAGTAAATAGTAGATTTGGACCCTTAAAGATGATTATGATATTTGAAACCTTAAGTAAATAGTAGTTTTGGACCCTTAAAGATGATTATGATATTTGAAAAGTAAGGGCGAACATTAAATCCTATAAGTTACTTTGTTATTGATTTATAAACATGAGTTAAATGAGATTCAAAATAAGATCTCTAGGTCATATTGATGTGGTTATGATGGATTGTAATCTTGATACATGAGAAGCTGCTAGAGTTAAAGAACAAATTGGAGCGCCGAGACATACTCAGGCTCCAGGTAGGTGTCCAGTAATTCGACTCCCAGAAATTTCAAATATCATTTGAGTAATTATTATTTCTTTTAGTGTTGTTTATGAATAATGAAATAATTGTTTTATGAGAAGAATAAGTTAATGAATATTAGAAAATGCAAAGTATGTGTTAGTTATGATACGAGTTATTGGAAGGAAATACTTGCATGGATGTTTAATGTAAAAAGTCAAAACATGATTATAAAGGTTGTAATTGAAATGGTATAGATAAGGTATGTTAATGGAAGTGAAAAAAAGTATCGATTCATAGAAATGAAATGTATGCGTACATAGCGAAGTGAAATTGTGTATTCGCAATATGAGCGTTAGATTTCAAAAAGGAAATGTCATACTTGGTAGTCAAAATTTAGGCATTTTGAATGGGCAGTATTGCAATACTTGGTTGTAAAAATAGGCATACAAAGAACAATGATTACGCATGAATTAAAAAAGGATAATAAAAATACAATATCGTGATTTATGTCTAGATTCAGGACAGAGAAATTGTATAAGTGTAAATACAAAAAAGGTATTGAGTAAAGAATGAGGTGAGAATGATAGGTTTTGGGTTAGGGTAACCTAGTAAATATATAAGTTGTTATGATGAATAAGATTTTGGTTTAAGTGGGATGATTTGTTGGGTATGTTACCAGGAACGTATGGAGAACTTGGTATGAAAGGTTTAAGAGTGATGTTTCATTTGTCTTCCATTGTGTGGAGACTAATGACATTAGTGGTAACTGATGATCAACATTGTTTGATTAGTCTAGCACTATGTGGAGACTAATGACATCGATGGTTACTGATGACAAATATAGTTTGATTAGTATGACATTGTGTGGAGACTAATAGCATCAATGATTACTAATGACTGACATTGTTTGATTAGTCTATCATAATGTGAAGACCAATAGCATCAATGATAACTAATGATTGGCATTGTCTGATCTAATTAACCATATGAGTAGAGGCTAGTTTATTAAGACCTCGTTATATGAATGAATGATAGATAGTAAAAGCATAAATGGTCTAATGGATTATCGGTTAACCCAAGGATAATATGATGGAAGTCATTATAGGTAATGTATATGAAAGGAAAAATCATGTAATGACAACAACACATGATATAGAAGTTAAGTAGATTTGAGAAAAATAATACATGGAAAATTAAGGGCCATTATGATAGCTCAAGAATGTCAAGTTAAGAAATTTATGTAAAGGCCATTACACCACAGCCCCTCATACACCGTAAAAAAATGGTGTTTCTGAGCAACGTCATCGTCATTTAATAGAAACCGATCTTACACTATTACATAATGCCTCTCTCCTGCTACAATATTGGCCCTATGTTTTTTTCACTGCCGCAGACCTCATTAACCGTCATCCCACACCTCTTTTTCATCATAAATCCCCATTTGAAATTTTATTTACACAACCTCTAAATTATCACAAGCTAAAAAGATTTGATTGTCTTTGTTTCCTTCTCACCCAGCCATATAACATAAACATGTTACAACCAAAATCTATTCCTTGTATTTTTGTTGGCTACTCATTAACTCAAAATGCCTACAACTATCTTGATCCCCTGACTAACAAATTATATCACTCCCGTTATGTTCTCTTCAATGAAAACAAAACAAAAATGGTCTCTCTTTTAGCCAAATATCCATCTCTCGCTCGACAAGTGCCTCATTTGTCCATGGCGATTCATCATCACCTCCTGAGCCTCTACCAATGACTTCAACAAGGGCACTCATTCTAACCGCATCCTCAAGTAATTAATCTCCCTATTTCTTTTTTAATTCCCGTAATCTCACATCTACAGCTTCACTTCCAGAATGCTCTATTTTCAATAATCTTATGTCATCCCAACCTCAGCAGCATGTTCCTTGTCACCCATCATCATCAGTCCTCTATGTAGATTCCCCCTCCTTATCCCATCATACCCCGAACCCTGCATCTACCCGTACTCGCTTAATGGTCACCAGATCAATGAATAATATCTATAAACCCAAACAGGTTCACACCACCATAAAACACCCCCTTCCTAACACTGCTTAACCAACTTGTGTGGGACAGGCTCTACGTGAGCTACACTAGAGGATAGTAATGTCTAAGGAAGTCACAGCTCTCATAAGACATGGTACATGGGAACTGGTACCGCCACCTTTTGATTGCAAACCCGTGGGGTGTAAATGGGTTTATCGGGTTAAAAGAAAATCTGATGGTTCTATAGCTCTGTTTAAAGCACGACTGGTTGTAAAAGGATATGATCAACGGTCTAGATTGGACTATAGTGAAACATTTAGCCTTGTTGTAAAACATGTCACCATCAGAACCGTTCTCACCATGACTGTCATGAAAGGCTGGTCATTAAAGCAACTAGATGTTAATAATGCTTTTCTACATGAGAAACTGCATGAAACCGTGTACATGACACAACCACCAGGGTTCCAAGATGCAACTAATCCACATCATGTCTATAGGCTAAACAAGGCAATTTATAGATTTAAGCAGACACCTCGTGCTTGGTACTCTGCTCTGTTATTGGCTATTATGAATCTGGGATTTCAAAAATCAAAAGTTGATCCTTTATTATTCATCTATCACAATGAAACTGTTTTGTGTTATCTATTGGTCTATGTCGATGATCTGGTCATCACTGGAAGTAATTCATCATTTCTAACTCATGTGATTCATAATCTTGGCATTCAATTCTCCTTAAAGAATATAGGCACTCTTCATTACTTTCTGGGATTGGATGTCATACTAACAACAACTGGGTTGTTTCCATCTCAACACAAATACATACGAGATCTTCTCTCCAAAACCAACATGTAAGGTGTTAAGGATGTATCCTCTCCTATGTCTACTACAATACAACTGAAGATTAATGAAGGAACAGCTCACTGCAATAGCACTAAATCTCGAAGTATCATCGGTGGTTATAATATATGTCCCTTACCCGTCTTGATATTTGCTTCGTTGTTAATAAATTATCACAGTTTATGCATCAACCCACAGTCACTCACTAGGCAGCTGCAAAAAGTCTGTTCTGTTACTTGAAAAAAATGATTTTCCTTGGCATTCACATTAATCATCAATCATCAATCATCCTTTGTCGTTATCACCTTTGTTGATGTTGAATAGGCTGGGAATTATGAAGATCGCACTTCAACTTCAACTTACATTACCTTTCTTGGGTCAAATTTAAAAAAAAAACAACTCATCGTCGCCCGATCGTCAACTAAAACTGAGTATTGTGCTCTCGCCACTGCTACATCTGAAACTATATGGTTGTTGTCCCTATTCAAAGAACTTTGTCTGCCAATCAATGCTCCACCATGACTGCTAGCTGCTAATGACTACTGTGTGATAACCTGGGAGCCACACACCTCAGTTTTAATCCAGTTCAGCATTCATGGATGAAAGATATTCAGATTGACCTCCATTTTGTACGTGATATGGAGAAGAATATTGTTAATGTCCATAATGTCAATACTCACGATCAGCTAGCAAATCTGTTAACCAAGCCGTTGTCGCGACAACATCTGCATTATCTACTGCTCAATATTGGCTTAGATGATGGCTCATCCATCTTGCGGGAGCGTATGAAGAAAATCATCGTAGATCAAGTATATGATTCCTTGCCTTCTGCACAGAATCATGAAACCGTCATATAAGCCTAACATCAGGCCTGTAACAACAAACAATCCTCAATATAAATGCAGTGTAAATATTAGGCGTAATCTCAGCTTTGTTTCTAAATTAAAACCTGCAATCCTGTGTATATATATGTCAACATTAATATTATTCCATGAGTGGAAAAATATTATTTTGACGATTATCAAGAGCCTTACAAATCTCTAAACTGTTCAACTTTCATTAGAAGACTCATTCCTTGACAAACATAAATGATATCATATATTTTTCAGTGATTCAAGTTTTACACTTAACAATTTAAAATTCTTGTTCTTCATACACTTGGTCATTTAACGCTGATTTGTTTTACGACACTTGATTTCAATTGCATTATCATCATTTTTAACTTGCTATATAATATCAGCACCATTACCTTGTCGTTAATATATTTGCATACCCTATCATTAAAATATTTGCACCCTATTGAGTAAAAATATATTCAAGGTTTATTTCACCTTTCAGGTTAGTTGTCCATTGCATCACATGATTGAAATATTATTGCATTTCTTTTTATTTATATACTCATGTTTTAAAAATTTTGAACAACCATTACTTTCTTCTACCCGCGACCTTTGTCCATTTGTCCTTTTTTTATCATATATTCTTATAACAGTTCCTCCCCCTTCAAGAACCAGATAAGGTTGTCCTTAAATAGCCTAAGTTATACCACACAAGTCATTTTAATTAATTTTTATATCCACTTGATTATATTATCATAATAATCATAATTTTTTCTATAAAAAAAAATCCATACAATACAACCCTGCTTTATACTTCATTTAACTTCCTAACACAGATATGCACTTAATCCCTTTTTATCTTCAAGTCGTCCTTGATGTGATAACATCATCTTCCTTATCATAGTGGTTGTCCTTCTTATTATTTTTTGAATTTGCTAAATTATCTATCTTTTCATGCATTCTCCCAAGTGATACAATCTTTGTCTTTATCTTTCAGAAAGGTTATGTATTAATCAATTTAACAATCTATATTATAAACTGAATCATAAAATTCTTATTAATTCAGTACTTAATTCAACAGTTTACAACTATTATTTAACAGTTGGGTTTCACCCAACATTTCATTAACAGTCCGACAAGTTGGTCATCTAGACAATATTAACTCCACAAGTCCATTTAAATCAAATTACACATTCCAATCATTAAACGAACTGATGCCACTAGCCTATTTTCTGGTACTAGCCTCATTATCGGGTAACTATTTCTACAACATAGCTCATTATCAGGCATTAGCCCCATTACCGAGTTACTAGTTTCACAACATAACTCATTACTAGGTAACTAGTTTCCAAATATAACACATTAATAGGTGTTAGCCCCATTACCATGTTACTAGTTCTACAACATAGCCTATTAAAGCATTGGCCACATTATCAACACTTCAACCACTAAGTATCATTCCATACTTATTGTTATAACCTATTTTTGGGTTGCCCCCTAATTAACTTTTCTCCTTTTAAAAATAAAAAAAAATCAAAAATCAAAACAATAACACTAAAAAAAACTGGCAACTTAGTAAAAACAGGTTAAAAAGGGTTTCAAATATATAGAGGAATCAAGCTAAAGTTTTGGACAAAATTAGGAGCCCAATCGTACCCCATTGTACCCAAGACCGAAGAGACAATGTAAATTCATGGTCAAATTAAATTATTATTGGATGAATCCGCATAAAAAGTAAGTTTGGGACTTAATTCGATTTTTAATAAGTCAATTTAATTTAATCATAAGCCAAATTAAAGGTTTAATTATGATAATTTGGGTTAAATTAAAAAAATCAATTAGGTCTAAGGACATAATTATACTTTTAACGGGTCAAATTAATTTTATTAAGGAGTTAATTCATGAAAAAATAAGTTTGGAAGCCCAATTTGAGCTTAATTGAGATATTGGAGTTTTAAAGGACCAAACTTAATTTTTACAAAGTCAATTGATTGAAATTAATGATAAAATTGCAAGAAAATCAAAGTTTAGGGTCAATTAAGGGTCAAATTGAAGAAATTCACAACCAGTGATCTTTTTTAAAAAGGCATTAAACATTAAGGACTTAATTTGGTTGAAAACAAAGGTGAATTTGAAGTAAATTGAAAGTTAAATTGTCAATTGAGGATCAATTTGTATAAATTCAAAATCAAGGATCAAAATGTAAAGGCGTTGAACTTCATGGTTGATATTTGAGTTTGATAAGGGTAAAATTGAATAAAATTAAAAGTTTGAAGTTAATTAGGGATGCAATTAAAAGAAATCAAAAGACAAATGACTAAATTGATTTTTAGTCAAATCCCTAATTAAAACCCTAAAGGTATCAAAATGACGTCGTTTTATTTAAATAAAACGGTGCATTTTAACCAAAACGGTTTGTTTTGTACAAAACGACGCTGTTTTGACCAATAAAAAAACAAATAAAAGAAAGGTGTCGGACGACTTGTCGTCTGCCCGCTATTCATCATCTACAATCTTTTGTACCCGAAAGTCTGCTCTGGTGACTTCTTTTCAAGGGCATTTACTGCCTCATCTCTACACCAAACAGAACAAACCAGACATTACTCTCATGGCTTGACACTGTACTACACCCTAGTGCAATTCTTGCCGGCTGATCACCTTCATAGCTACCTCGACACCCACCCAAAGAGGTTGACCCGATTATCCTTTGCAGCCAAATTTCACAACTTGTGATGTTGGATTTTGTTCAATAGTTGGGATCTTTTCCATTTGAATTAAGGATCTACTTTCATTCCATATAAATAAGGGTGAATTTCATGCATTATAGAAGAAGAAATCAGTAGTGAAAAGAGAGCAAAAAAAAAAAACCATTAATTACACAATTTTTTTGTTCGTTTCAACTCAACCTTCCCACATTTCCTCTTCACCACCAAACCATCTCCCTATCGTTTTTGCCTTCACCAACATCAGCCTCTTACACCAAAAATTGTACATCTCCTTCACCAGCTCCTCTCCTCCACTTCATCCACGAACAACAATATCAGTAGAAGAGTTTCTTCTTCATAGCAGTAACAAAAGCACCGGTTATCTCTCCAACAGTCTCGCCAACCGTCAATTCTTCCACCAAAGTCTCCATCATTCTCACATCGAACCTCCCAGCAATGACAACCAAGAATATGAATTCTAATTCAAGTTCTGTAGTTTACTACACAACTTAGTCATTGGGTTGGGCCAGTGACTAAGTTGTGTAGGTTGGACCGTCAACCCAACTTATCTTTTTTTTTTAAAAAAGAAATTATTTGGCCTTCATTCGACCCGACCCAACCGAACTGGGATTAGGTCTCGAGCCCGATCAACCCAGCCCCTTAGACTAAGAAAGTGTTTGTCAAACACACCTTAATGTGTTTCTTTTAGTTTTTAGTTTGTCTTTATTTTAATGTTTAAACAAACAAGCCTAATAAAAAGCCAAAAAAAATTCAAAAAATTTCAAATACCATTTTGAAATTATTTGTGGGTCTATCGCGTGTTTTTCCAATAATTTTGTCTAATATTAGGTTATAGACTTATACTATAAGACATACCCAGTATTAAAAATATTTGATTTTCCTCCACAATTTCAAAAATCCAAAAACATTAAAAAAAATCCCTCATTTCAAAAACACAAAAAATATTTTGTTTTTGTGCATACGACTAAATTCTAAAGGTTTTTCATGCATAATTTTTATCATGTTTTATAAATGCAAAATGGATATCGTAACCGGTTTATGATTATCCATTAGGGTTTGACTAAAATATCAAAAATCCACAACAATTAGTCTTTTAATTGGAGTGTTAGGATTTAGCTAAAGACTTTAATATTTATGAGTATAAAATTACACTGTAAAGTATACCTTCGAGTATTAAAAATAAAATAGAAAATAAATGCAATGCTAAAATTAGGACCTTAGAACAATTAGGATTCAATCTAATAAGGTAGAGATTTCCTCACAAAGAGAGATCTGCTTTGAACTATAGATGGGACTGACAAATAAAAATGTCTTAGATTAATAATCAATCAACAATGTAACTTATCATAGGTAGGATGCACTAGGGGTGATACGTCTTTCCCCTGCACAACTAGTCTCCTTACCAAGACTCTCGCAGACCAAAAGGTTTTCTAACGACCATAATACTAGGTGATGACTTTTGAACCCTTTAATCATAACTTTATGATTAAACCCAAAACCCCTTCAATTCCAGAAGACAGCTCCGTCATTCGACATCGTGCACGTCACGACACTTATCATATACTTAATTTAACTGTTTCATAATGTTTCCCACACACAACTTCATTTCATTCCAAATATTTACCATGCTCATCCAACTCACAATCACATTAACACAAACTTTTATTGTATCCAATCCAATTTACAATCTCATTAGCATATAGTCTCATCAAATACAATATCAACTCATAATCATATTATAACATAGTAATTTTGAATTTCATAATTAAAAATTATATTTAATTTCTAAAAAGACAAGGTGTCGAGCACCCACCTAGAATATATGCATGTGTTGCCACTCCATGCCATTGTCTAGTCCCCATAGCCTCTCTTGTACCTCAAAGGATTCAATTTTCATCAATAATACAATCAACATCACAACTTCATGTAATTCTTATTTAACTATTATTTTCAAACCAATCACAAGAAAAATCCTTAACATCTAATACTCTTACACATTTTCATATTCATATTCATTCTTATATATTCCAATGTCAAAACCATAACTCAACAGCAATTCCAATAAAAGATTAAAAATTATCTAATTCTGGTTGATTTAGACTAACCAACCTAAAACATTATCTAGTATTTTAATCATAACTAAAATTGTAAAACTCATTTTTAGGTATGAGCACTGGATTAATAAAAGTGGTAAATTATGGAATTGAGTATTAGATTAATAAGAAGTTTATGATTGAGTTCATGATATAGATCATTGAATTGATTAATGGCTAACCTTTATGAAGGATAAAAACAAAGATTGTATCACCTAAGAAGAATACATGGAAGGGTAGATAATTTAGCAAATTCAAATAGTGATAAGGAGGATGACCAGTATAATGAGTAAAATGATGTTATCATATTAAGGATTGCTTGGAGATAAAAAGGGATTAAGTGCATGACTGTGTTGGGAAGTCAAATAAAGTATAAAGTAGGGTTGTATTGTATGAATTTTTTTTTATATAGAAAAATTTGTTATTTAATGTGATAATGTATTCAAGTGAATATAAAAAATGATTAAAAAGGACAAATTGACAAAGGTTGTGTATATCAGAAGTAATGGTTGTTTAAAATTTTTAAAACATGAGTATATAAAGAAAAAGAAACGTAATAATATTCCAATCATGTGATGCAATGGAAAACTAAGTTGAAAGGTGAAATAAACTTTGAATATGTTTTTACTAAGTGGGGTGTAAATATGTTAATGATGAGGTGATGGTGCCGATATAATATGACAAGTTAAAAATGGTAATAATGCAACTAAAATCAACCATCATAAAACAAGTCAGCGCTAAATGACCATGGGTATGAATAATGAGAATTTTAAATTGTTAAGTGTAAAAGTCAAATCATTGAAAAATATATAATATCATTTATGTTTGTAAAAGAATGAGTCTCTTTCGTGTTTATTTTTATATGGATAATGTTGCCTATTAGCATGTGGGTAGAAAAAAATTGTTTATTCGATGACATGATAAAGGTATAGAATATATCTATATAAATTCAGTGTGAAGGGTTCAAATAATAGATTGAATGTAAACAACGAAGTTGAGAATGATTTCAAATAATAGATTGGACGTAAACAATGAAGATAAAAATGATAAGTTGATGAGTGTGGTATATGTATATGTTAATAAAGAAATAATATGTATACTAAGTTTTCGATTATCAAATTATAATTGATTTTCAATATATATATATTGACTCCCTAAGAATTGAAAAGTAAAAATTATAATGAACACTGTGTTTGCAGGTTGTTCGATTCCTTGTACTCTAGCTTAATGAATGGAGATCAAAGTGTAAGGATTAAACCGTAATAGTCTTGTATTCTATATATAAAAAAATTACCTTAGTTTTTTGAGTTTTCAGGCTCAATGAAATTATTTTTACGTGTATAAATTACAAAGTATTACAATTGGTATCAAAGCTCCCAAACAAGATTCAATAGACTTGTAAAAGGAGAACAAATAATATGAGTGGATAAATGATGACTAATCTAGTGCTAACTATTTAATAATGATGTGATCAATACTATAATAATATGTGTAGCCTTTGTGATAGTATAATTTCAGTATCAAAAATATTTGTTTGTAGTAAATTGAATGTATTTGTTAAGAAGGTAATGAAATAAAAGGAAATGAAGGTTAGGAAGCCATATAATGATGGTTGTTCTTAATAGCATGGAAAGATGAAAACGAAGGATTTTATAGTAATGAGAAAGTGAATGAACTAGATAAATTAGTATTATATAAGTATAAGGAATCAAAGATGAATATCATAGTTGAGATCATAAAGATAAAAACTAAAGTGAGGATCCTAAAAAGATGAAACTTCAAAGTCTAACAACGGGATGTACGAGAAATGGTATATATATGAAACATGGTTGAAAAGAAATAGTGAGAGTGAAATAGATATAAACAACTTTAGTTTGATATCAGGAATAAAACGAGATTTAAATTCCAATGATGAAATTTCTTAATGAGAGAAGAATATAAACCCTCGTGTAAATGTAGAACTAAAAATAGTAAGATTTCGAAGAGTGATGGAAACCAGAATAAGAAAGAATAGATAAATTAAGATAATAACAATAATTGTGATGTATAATGGAGGGGATGACCTTCATAAAATGAATTTTAATTTAAAATTTATAATAATGGTGAAACTAGTAACACGTTTCAATAGATAAAATAATAAGGAAAAATGAGAAAATGATTCTAAGAAATGAGATAATAAAAAATAAATTATAAGAAAGGATAATACAACAAAAAGACATGAGTAAATGTGCAAGCACCAATTAAAAATTGGTAATGTTGTTTTAAAATAGTAATAAATCTGATAAATAAATAAATGTGGAAAATTTAAGGGTTTTTTAAGGATAATTGACATAATTTATGTAAGGATTGAATAAAAAATTTTGAATTCTTTATGAAAAGTCACGAATTAACTATTTTTATATTAAAAAACAAAACTTCAGATCCAACTATTAAATCATACTAAAATTTTATCTAGATTCTATTGATATGTTTTATCTTGGTTAAAAATTTCGGCTCAATAAGATAACTCATAATTTAAGCAGAAAACTGAATAGTTGACGCGAAAAATAAATATATGAAGGCATAAATGAGGGACATGATTGTGCTTTCCTTTCCTTACAGTGATGGTGAAGCAGCATGGTTTAGAAAAGAAAGGCGCGTGTCGTGAAGGCGCTCCTGTAGCTCCCACCACGGCCACACATGCCAAGTGCCAATACCACTGCCACTAGAAGGCTATCAGCTTATGCAATTTTCTGTCCACGAGCTTCAACAAGAGCTGCCAATTTTACTAGCTAGGACTCCAGCACATACACCGGTACTCTTGCTTGCTCTTTGGGTAGGAGGCACCAGCAATGTCATCAGCTGTAGTTGCAGGAACCACCTCCACTTCTTGCTTTGCCAC
>Ga0325411_1007167_pt1 | contig 12181 bp, 6 predicted proteins | sample PopdelMetagenome_13_FD_206181 | JGI IMG/M metagenome (GOLD analysis project Ga0325411, IMG submission 206181) | Populus deltoides microbial communities from Bellville, Georgia, United States - Xylem-PdIQD-R4 | ecosystem: Host-associated > Plants > Phyllosphere > Stem > Wood/Secondary xylem... | reverse complement strand
TTTTTAAAAATAAAATTATAAATAAAAAAAAAAATATATAATATATTTATATATATATATATATATATATATATATATATATATATATATATATGAATCACAAAAAGGCAAAAAGATAAGAGAACATATGAATCACAAAAAGGTAAAAAGATAAGAGAACTAACACCAAGGAGGATTGGACTGGATGCAGTACTGGAGCTGGTGGAGTTGCTCAGCCGGAGTCCAAGAGGGACCTTTTGAAAAAGCAAGTGATGATGGAGGTGGTGCTGCTGCTTGTGGTGGTGGTGGCTGCTGGTGGCTGTGAGCTGTTTCTCCCATCTTTTTTGTCGCTTACTGTTCACTCTATCTCTTGCTCAGGTTGCTGTTAACTGATCACAACCAGGCCTTACAACACCATAATATATTTTAGTAGCTGTAAACGAAATATGACAAGAAGAAAAGAAAGAAAGTCCCTTTAGCGACCTTCCAAGAAAAGAAAATGAATAGATTAGCAGAAGCAGCAAAACGAAAACTATATTTAGGATTAAGCAGTTAGATAAAGATCTATTAAAAGAAGAATAAGAAGGAGATTGAGAACAAGAAAATTATTAAAATTTGGAACTTAGGATTACGTTAAGATTGTCGCCGTCCAAGGTGCATCTATGCCATCTAAGCACTGAGCCATAACATAACATAACATATGTCGACGTATGAGCAGAGCACGTACGTGTGGACCCTTCTCTGCATTCTTCGACGATCGAGATGCTTTCTTTCTACCTTGTTAAGTTCAGACAATCTTCCTGTCTTATCACTCAACTATCTTCTAACGAGCCACTGATAGGCAAAAGAAAAAATCTAGGCAGTTTATATATATTATATATATATATATATATGTATGTATATATATATATATATATGTATGTATATGTATCATAGCAATAAGATACTGAGAGGGCGAAAGTTGCATGTAGAATGATAGGTATATATATGTATATGTATCATAGCAATAAGATACTGAGAGGGCGAAAGTTGCATGTAGAATGATAGGTATTCTTGTTTTATAATTTTTTTTAAAAAAATTATTTTAATATTAACATATTAAAACCATTTAAAAAAATATTATTTTTTAAAAAATATAGTTAAACAACAAATTAAAACAAATACTTTCTTATAGTCAGCAAAAACTCACATAAAAAACATAAAGAAAAAAAGAAAGACAATCACTAATGTTGGAAGATATTTTTCCACCATCGAGTACTGTCATGTAAGTAAATATCTTAAATCCGGTTAATGACATGAAATTTCACGTAATTGGACGGTCCAGTCAAAGTTGCCTTTGGGTTTGGTGTCATTTAAGGTTTATTTTTCGAATTAATCTTCATTTTTCTTTTTGTTTATAGACTTTGCTGGTTTATTTTGCGTGTTATCTCTGGCTTGGACCAAAAAAATTTTAAATATAAAAAATTAATATTTATATTATATATAATTTTTTGATATTGTTATTAAATTCGGCATAATAAACTTGATTTTTTTAAATTTCAAGTTTTAAATTAAATTATATGGAAGTTGTCCCGACATAACCTTGTTAAATTGACAGGTCTAAAGAAGAAAAAAAAGATCGCTTTAACATAATCAACTCGTCAAACCTGCAACCTGAATTATACACTCTATTGTGTTTAATTATTTTTTTTTTTATTATATGATAAAAATATAAAAATCTATTTACAAGCAACTATTTTTTAATGATAAAAAAACTAACATTAAAGGACTTAAGTAGAGAAAAAAAGATAAAAAAAACAAATTGACAAGAGAAATTCTCAGAGGCCCCGTATAAAAAGAGCTCGCGCGTGCAGGCTTGGGTTGTCCATTGCGGTTGGGCTTATTATTAAAAAGCCTAAATTTGTGAGTTTGAAACAAGCCCGCGCATCGAAACCATTATTTTAAAAAAAATATGACAAGTTATTTGTTGCAACAGATGACTTATCATCTTCTTTCAAGAATCTGGCCACAACAAAGATGCTTGAAAAATCAGGATAGATAATTTTTTGATCCAAAATTTCACTTTCCAACCGTTTTTACCTAAAAACACTAAACAACATCTGAAATACATAAATAAATCTATTTATGACATCAAATAATTCAAAAACGAGTTGAAAAACAAAAATCAACTCAAATTTATAAAACTTTACAAGCTCATATATAATTATCATTTTAGGCAAGTTGAAGATCAAATAACATCATCGTAGAACTTTTTTCGTCGAACGGAATCCTTTAACACCATGATAAACCTTTTTTGTTTTCAAAACCGGTGTCAACCAACCATTTTCTTTTTTCTTGTTGTTTTCATGCCAGTTTATCTCTCATCTCCCTAGACCAGGAACTAAAAAATAGAGAAAATAAACTTATAGATCATAATAAAAATTGTTGTTGATGTGTGGTAACCATGTATTTTCTCTATATTTTACACATTAGTCCTTTATAGATATGTATGGTTGAAAAAAAAGTTTGAAAATAAAAAAACTCACTCAATTTAATAGAGAAAATTGACTCCACGCTATTTACTAGTTGTTTTGTTATTTATTATCTATAATCAGTACCATTAATTTTCTTTTTTAATTCTCTTTTCGTTCTTAAACTTGTATTGAATATATATAGAAAACTTGATTTAGAGTTTTTTTATGCCTTTTTTAATATTTTTTTCATTGATTTTTAAATAAAAATATAAACAATATAACTTATATATATATATATATATATTTTTTCATGTTTAGTCTGTCTCATAAATTTAATTTTTATTGTAAATATAATATAATGTTTTTTAGTTAACAATATAATTTTTTATGATAATTTTTAATTTGAATGAAATAAAATCAATTTTTTTATATTTAGAATACCTTGAATATAATGTAATTAAATGCCTATTATAAGCTATGGTTTTTATTTTTTATGAAAAATAATTTAATTTCCATGTATTGTTTTAGAAAAAAAAATCATGTTTTTCTAAATTCATGACTAACAGAAATATATTTTTGAACATATCTTCCCAATAGACAGCATACTCCTAGGCATATACTTTTTTCTCACAGTAAATTAGACCCTAATTAGAACAGTAGAATTCAACTTTTTAAACCAAATTGGTCCGAAAGCTAGGTTTTCATATGGTCCATTGAAGTTTTTTGTTTGGTGGTAGTACGATACATGATCCAACCAAGTTCCATTAGTCAATGTACTACAATAAGTTTTTCCTTGCTCACATGCCTTCAAGATTGTTTTGTTCACTCTATCGTCTAAGGTTGTTTTTTTATTGGTGAATATTTTTTGGTCGGTTTGATTTTTACTTGAAAAAATATTTAAATTAAAAAATTTTAAAATATAAAAATTAAAATTAAAATGAAACCAAAACCGGTTCAAATTGAGTGGTTTCAGTTCAATCCAGTTATTTTATATTAAAAATTGAAACCCAACCGACCGGTTTTGGTTCTGTTCGGTCCAGTCTTGATGATATTCGATTTTGGTTCGGTTATTTTATATTATAAACTAAAAATTATATTGTTTTTTAGGTTTTTCTGAACTTTCTAATGGACTTGGTTTCGGTTTGGTTTTTCATTTTTAGTTCTGTTCTGTTTTGATTTCACCTGAAATTAAAACCGAACTGAACCAATTATTTTGTTAAATATTCTAATCAGATTAATCAGTTTTTTTTTGTAATTCAGTTTTTTCAGTTTTTTTACTCACCCTATTTATATTTAATATTTTTTTCAAAATATTTATTATATAAAAATCATTAAATTAAAGTTTTTAAAATATTTTTAATAAGAAAACACTGTTAAAAAACAGATACATACAGTACTATACCATCGTGCACAAAGAAAGTCATGCCGTATTTGTAAAGAAACCATGCTTTGTTCACACACATCTTGATTGTTCCCCGACGATGTCATCGATTTTACCGAGCAAGCAGTCTCACAATTACTCGATTGTATAACTTGCAAGACAATCCTGTAATTCTTGTCTTGTTTGCGTGTCAAATCATGCCTTCAATAATCACTCGCCAATCAAGCACCAAGAACAGGGACGATTGAGGGTTTTTTCTCTCCAATGGTGGCCGGTTCTTTATCGAGTCACATCCAGTACCAGAAAGAAAAAGAAAAAGGAAAACTAAGACGGGACAAGCTTATCTGAAACATACATGTATGTGCATATAGATGATGCCAACATCATGTCGAACTCTTTTTTTCTTACCCGTAGTGTTGTGACAATCATGCTGCGCCCCACAGAGTAAGTTTCTTGCCCTAATCATGTTGCTCGCCGCGCCAAATTTTCTTCATGTGGTGTTGATAAGAATGGACAGACCATTCCTACATTGAAAATAATAAAGTTTGAGATATTATTTAAAAAAAAACATTATTTTATATTGGAAAACTACTTTTTTTTTTAAAGTTGAAATACTTGAGTAAAATAAAATTATCCCACATTAAAAAAAATATAACTTTTTTTTGTGAATATATATATATATATATATATATATATATATATGATATTTATGAAATGTTTATGTTATATCAGTTAGAATAGCAAAAATAGACATTGAGATGTGAAAATCATTATATTTAAATTATTAATTGCTCCACTATATTTGCTTGCTGCAGGGTTAAAATAATATATCTTAGAATATATCAAAACCTTAAACTTATAAATAGGGAGTTTGCATAGGAAAATCAAGGAAAGAAGAAGATTACATAATATTCAAAAGATAACTCTTCATTTAAATTAATTTAATTGAACAACTTCCATGACATATCTTACATAATTAATTAATTCTGAAAATTAACTAATTCAAAAAATAAAATAAAAACTATTTATACACATAATGCCAAGTTCCCAATGGTAAGTGTCATTATATATATATATTAATTATGGTTTTTCTTTTTGATATTCATTCTAATATCAAAATCTATTTATTAATTTGATGCGTACCTTTTTAATAAAAAATAAAATTCTTTTTAACTACTTAATGTACAACCTATACTTATATAAAAAAATATATCGGGCTTGCGCGTATAAGCTTTTGCGTTGCCTTTACACGCGAGACAACGAATATATTTCTAAAATTTTTGTTATAATAGTTTGATTTTGATTAACCATAATGTTTTATACTCTTCAAATCAATTTTGTAGCAGCTAGCTCTCAGCGCAGCTGCATGAATCCATTCTTTAACAGCTCTTTTAAAACCATTGTCACTGCTGTGTTTAATTCCTTAACTGCTCCTTTTACAGCCATTGTAACAGTTGCCTTACCCGAGGCCAAGAAAAATTGCTCTTTTTTCTTGCAGATTATGAGAGTCAAGAAAACAAAATATATTAATTTATTCTCTGGAACTTGCTGGATTTTTTGCTTTATTTTGTTCTTGCTGTTTTTTTTAATGGAGGATAACCTTGTGTGAATAAATATCCTTAAGAATAATATTTATGCACGCCTCATATTTTGTGCTGTGTTCTGTTTAATATCTTTCTACCATACTGTCGAGTATAATTGTCGAACATTTCCCCCGAGGTCAATTTGGTTCTTCATGATCCCTGAACCTCCCTCATAACATGTTCGGGGAAAAAATCATTTTTTTTTAAAAAAAAAAGATTAAAACAATATTATTTTTATTTTTATTTAAAATAATATCTTTTTATTATTATTTTTTTAAAAAAATAAAAACTTGGATTTGCACATTAATTCGCGATTCAACCTACCTGATAAAACCCCAGATCATGTTGTATAACCGTGCATTTTCCCACTTGAAAAGATTGGTTCCTGCCTTCTTGGTGCTTATTGCATAGGCAATTTTAACAGAAAAAATATATTTTAAAAACATTTTTTAAACACTAAAACAAACATACACCAGCGCATAAGATCTGAATCTAAATTTCACCAGAACAATTTAAGAGAAAATTAATAAGACTAGTGACGTGCACCCTTTTCTTTCCACAGTCACCTTCGATGATATTTGATATCTTTGAAGCAATGATTCATATGATCGAAGAAGCAAAAGACGTGCCTTGAATTTGGATCAGAAGCATGTGCCTCGGAATTGAAATTGAAGTGCTAGTCAACTCAGACCTGTGAAAATAGAGTAAGGGCAACGTGAAATAACATTTTTGCAGGCGACCCAAGCATATTTCACGCTATGCAAACAAAAGCTTATGATTTTCTGAGTTCAAGAGAAAAATGGCATGCAATTGTAGATTTTAGCATTTCAACCTTTCCTCCTTTATTTTAATCTAAAAGTTTTTTTTCTTTTCAAAATCCATTTATTTAACCTTTTAGCCTCATGACTCATGAGCTTTACCATGGTTTTAGCACATATTACTCTCAATTTAACTTATCTTATATCCTACCATGGTTATAACTTATCAAACTTTGCAAAAATAGAGAAGAAAAACTGTATGAGAAAGTCTTAGGACCTTGAGACCATCAAAGGCGTGGCTTAATTCTTCTTAGTAATCATAAAATGACATATAAAGTGATCCTTCTAATTAATAAATAGAAACACAATCATTAAACCTAATTAAACTCGATAAATCGATTCGATTCAAAACTTGATTGAATTAACTTGGTTTAGAATATAGCATCACCAACTTCTAATTCATTAGATTTTAAATCAATCTAAGAAATTTTGAAATGATTAAGGGATGCTTATGCTTGTTGCTATTTTATATTACAATTAATTAACATATTATATTAATTGGTCATGATATATAGGTACACTAGCTAATTACGATCCCAAAACTAGCAAGCCATGTAATTTTTCCCCCTCAAAAGGAACCCCTTTCATTGGAAGGCACAAGGCCTAGGAGGTACAAAAGGAGGACACCAAACCCAACTAAACAATAGAAGCTTATCAAAAAGCTAAAAGAAAAGCAAACACTTAACTAGCCCATCAACACATTAGCCCGGTCCAAGGCCATGGAAGTCGATGGACCCCTCGTGCTCTCTCTATGTAGGCAAACATGAAAAACAATTTTAAGTTGATAATTAGGGTTAAATTTCATTTTATATACGAGTTTAGTCATTTCTTTCCAAAATCTTATATATATATAAATTATCCCTATGAGCTGATTAGCTTTTATTTTATTCATTGTGAAAAAAAAACTTCATTGATAAATGAAAGAAATGTTAAAAAAATAATTATTGATTCCAAACAAATTACCCTATACTTCAAGGTATAGTTTCTAAATCTGAATGTTGGAGTAAGTTCTGTGTCATATGTGGGGAGTTTTTTTTTTATAAAAAAAAATTAGAAATATATTATTTGAAAAAAAATAACAAATTTTATCCGAGCTATACTGAATGAATTCTCCTTTTATTTTTTACCTAATCAAAGCTCCAGATTATATAGAGGTCACATGTTGATCTACCGGTTCATGTAGTATTTTAAGACCGTGATACAAATATAAAATCAAATTAACCTTATAATTATTTAAAAACAGGGAAATAAGAAAAAAAACAGAAAAACTTTTTTTGTTGCTTTCACAAACTTCGATTTTTTAAATTATTAATATAAGAACATAAACGAAACACAGCTTGCTGTCGTGTTAAAATTTTAGCAAATTAAGACGAGTAGCATGCAAAACGACAACCACTGCCTTCAAACCATCCCCTTGTTTGAAACTTTCCTAGGGGCCGTCTCTTTTCTGCTGCTGCCCCTGTTTCTTACTTGAACCCATCCCATCCCATCCCACCCCTGTATTCTGTTTTTATATGTGTGTGTATGTGTGTATAGCGCTCGAATATCGGTTCGCTGACATTCTATATACATAGAGATTAGCAAATATTTAAGAGCGAAGAGATGGATACAGTGCTTCAGGGATTGTTAGGGAGAGTGGTTCGCCAGTGCTACGCCGTGTTGTGCTTGGGGGCAATTCTTGTTTCTGTGGCCATAGCCCATTCTACTCGTGATGTGAAGCCAAATGATCATAGAGAACGCACTACTCGACGTCTAACTGCCATGCAAGGTCCTTCAATTAGTCCCAGGCGGCGCAGCTGCTCTTGAATGATATGTTTTGTTTTAGGTTTTGGTTTCATTTCAAGGAGAGAATCTCATCTTTGTAAGAATATCTGGTTTTGGGTTCAGAAATAGGAGAAGTTAGAAAAATTATGGGGGGCAATTGCTCCCCTTCTCCACAACGCAGCTTCGCCCCTGGTTTTGCTTGTGTATCTGTTTTACTTCTCTGCTTCTTCCTGTCAACTCAGCAAGAATTGAAGAAGAAAACTTTCTACTAAGCAATTTTCTGAACTTCAATGGAACTTACATTAACGAGTTGCATCTTAGCAAGCTAACCAAACTCCAGATCATAGCAACATCGATCAGCTGTTCATCCTTTTGTTTAGTTTTTCAATCAAATGCAGGATTTTTAAATTCCATTTACTTGATCTTCTGTTCATGAGCTTTATAAGGTTTTTGGCACATCGATCTTACTGTCAACCAAACTAGCTCGCATGCCTTGGTACATGTATGTCTGAATATGTATAAATGACTGAATACATGTAAAACTCCACCTAAAAAAACAATCTGTTATTGAAAATAAAAACAAAAATGAGTTTAGTACCTGTCAGTTAGCTTGATGTACTTAAACGCGCTGCAGAAATCTGCCTGCGGTGGCTCGAGCACTTGGGAAAAATCAGCAACGTCGTTGCAGCCCTGTTTTTTATAATGGTGAACAGGAATGAATGGTCAGCTACAAAGTCTATCTTGGTAGGGAAAGCCATTGCCACAGCAGCTAAACTGCATTTACTTAGATAAAGGTTTAATGCAGTAAGCTTGGAACTCGCCTCCGTAGGTTGAATCTGCAGCCCAGAACCTCAGCTAACGGATCCATTTAAAAACACTCATACCCAAGCCTTTCTAGACCGTCTAACGGATCCATAAATGATTTCATTCTATCAATTTCACCTCATTCAAAACGATAATCTAATCCATAGTTTCTGATTCCGTTTGCATGACTCGGAGACAAGTCTAACAATGCAAGTAAAGCTCACATCTTTTGTTTTCGTGGCTGCAAGCAAAAGATGAATCCAAACATAACATATTAATCTGTCATATCCATACAATCTATTATTGAGAAAAAGACCTCCTTCAAAGCAAAACAGTAGGACACAATCCTGCATCAAACCACCACAGGAAAGGCCGAACACATTACAATAACCAGCCACAAGTAAATTAAAGTTATATTTGTTAGGCTTTGATCCACATACACACGAGTTCTCCAGTATGGAAGATTAATTGGCCTGTGAGGGGTCGAGGACGTGGCCTACGAACATTACCACTCCAGTCATGTCTTCTCTGATGAGGAAAAGGAATGGGTGGTCAGCAACAAAGTCTATCTTAGTGGGAAAGTCAATACCTCTCAATGCTATAACACCAGCAGAAGCAGCTGCAGCTTCTGTGCCTTCTTCATTCACTTCAATAAATGATTTATGGAATATGCTTGAAACACACAAGCCCTGCCCTGCAGAAGAGTCTACCATCTCAGTCAAGTCTGCTTCATTAGAGAAAGGCGACACCAATCCTAGTCCCTTTAGAGCGTTGGAAGCTTCAAACCCAAAGGAAATCTTGAACCTTGGAATCCTAAAGTCATCCACTTTTACTTGTTTTGGTGGAAGGTGGCGATCTAAGAATCCAGATTCAGAAGCCAATTTCTCAACCAAAGCTTGCAGCCCATCTTTAGCATCTGGAAGGTAGAAGTACATAGAGAACTTGCGTTTATCTTCCCCTTGTTTATAAGGAAGAGCTAAGACTTTAAAACCATCAAAGTCACATACAAATTGCTTCTTCTTGCTAGTCATAAACGGCACACGAACCGAGCCCCCGTTCAACAGGTAGAAATCATCATCTTTTGTGGTTGATGCATCAAACTTCTCATTCCAAGCTCCTTTGAAATAGAGTGCATTTGTTAAGATGAGCCTTGTCGTTCTGTCAACTGACCCAGAAGGCAGAACCTCTTTGATATGGCCATTGGTCTCATTTTCAGCCCAAGTGTTAACTTCATTGGTCACTTCAACAGCCTTCACCACCACCACAAACATCAACATTAAGGCTATTAGCATCTACTTGGAACATCAACAACTAGTACAAAACAGAGCACAGCATCATTAGACCTACCTAAGGAATCAGTCCAGGAATTTTGAAAACATTAATACACATGGCTCACTCCTACTGATAAATTACAATCACTTAAAGATTACATGAAAAGAATCGATTTATCCTTTCAAGTTCCTAACATCAAAATTATTGTAATTTGTAAAGCTGAAAAAAATGGGTTATTAGAAAGTAATCGTGTACCTTGGTTTGGAAATCAACTTGATTAGTCGCAGCCTTATAGGTGCTGCCCACAACCTGTTTGAAAGAAGGCTTAAGAGAGAGTGAGTTATCCACCCAAACGCCATTGGCGAACTTCAATTGTGGCCCACCACTGGCGCTCCCGTCGGTGAGAACAACCGCCAATAACTGAGAGGAGAAGGAGCTGAGGTGATCGCTGGACTTGGACTTGAGGAAGGAGAGCAACTGCTCAAGTGTGCTGCCCTTGGACCCGGAGGCGATGAGACTGAGCAGCACCTCAATTGACAGCGGCGAGAACACCAAGTTGGAGTTGTTGGATTCGGTTAAGAGAATTTGCTTGGAGAGACTCAATGCCACGTCGGTTTGGTTCCTGATCGATTCACGGAGATCCATTGGGTTTGGCTGTGTTACTTGTGTGTGTGGAATTGAGCGTTGCAGGGTGAAAAAAATACAGTTCTTGTAATCTCTCTCTCCTCAGTTCAACGAAGGATGGCTCGTTACTTTCTCATTAAGAAACTATTAAATGCTAGCTTTTCAAAGTCAAGCAAATTACAAATCCGCGGGCGGTGGTGGATTCTTCTGCTCTCTATATAAGAGCCACAACACGTGTCTTCATCGAGCGACGACGTTTTTTAATAACTCATATATCTATAGTTATCGAACTCGATTTACTCGGGAAATCCATGATTCCAGCTTGTTAAGCTGGATTTTATGTTGAACTTACAGATGAAATATTCGACTTAGTTCATCCAATTAAATTTTCTAGTAATTCGATTGAACTAAGTTAAATCCATCAGGATTCACCTTCGCATGATCTTAATTACAGAATGTGCCAGATTTTTCAGCGCCGAAGACATCTTAAATTAAAAGCAAATAGTTGATTGCCGAATTTCATCAAGATAAGATATACATCCTCTGCCCAAGTTGCCAGACAGGTCAATGTTCACTCTCAACTGCTTTGTCTCATTAGGATGGACAAACTTTTAGAGTAAAGAGCATAGATATTTATCTTATAGAGTTGTGGAATGAAGCAGATTTATTAAAAATTCAGAGACAAAAAAAAAATGAGAGAAAAAGCACTCATTCCCCTTCCATATCTTACTTTTATAGTATTTTTATCCAAGTGGATTTCATTTTCATTTTAAAAAAATCTAGGATATTAAATTATTTACTGGTGAAATACTAGTAAATTAAAAAAAAAACTAAATGATATTTAAAAAAAATATTATAAAAAAATTAATAGAATTTGAGTAACTTTTTTGTTGGAAAAAATGATCTATAAAAGTTTCGTATCGGAATTCACAAAAAAACAATCGAATTGATTAAAATGCATAAGGCAAATTATAAATATGATTTTACATTTATTGATTACCAAATTTTTTACTTATAGACTTGAAATTTTATCTATATAAATTTTATTTTGAATCGATTGATAAAATTAAATTTTAATTTATTCAATTAAATTTAATTAACCTGGTTAAATTTAGATGAGATTCAAAAGCATCAACCATTTCTCATAATTTAATTTTCAAGGTTACAATAGATTATTTTAGTGAAGTAATATGAAAAAAAGCTGATCCGTAAAATCCATAAGTTTGTGAAAAAACAAAAAACCACATAGCAAATGTATTATGAGAAAATAACAAGTCAGCACCCCGGTGAAGGCAAGGCACCATGGCAAGGGCAAAATACAATAATGAAATAAACAGCAATGCTTGTTATGGTTTTACGCGAGTCTATCAGGACTGGTTCCCATGTTTTGTTTTACTGTGATGAAGATTTAACAACCGTGCAAGGGACTGAACACTTGGCCAATGAAGAGAATCACCTCAGATCGACTTGTCTTCTCTGATCAGGAAAAAGAAACGAGTGATC
>Ga0325411_1007166_pt1 | contig 12183 bp, 15 predicted proteins | sample PopdelMetagenome_13_FD_206181 | JGI IMG/M metagenome (GOLD analysis project Ga0325411, IMG submission 206181) | Populus deltoides microbial communities from Bellville, Georgia, United States - Xylem-PdIQD-R4 | ecosystem: Host-associated > Plants > Phyllosphere > Stem > Wood/Secondary xylem... | reverse complement strand
TTCGCTTATTCTACACAACAAAGTACTGCTAAAACAGACATCAAGCTAAATAAAACGGCATATTACAAAAATAAAAACGATTTTTCTTAATTTGCCACGAGAACACAGGTGAAGAAAACTTTGAAGTTTAATTCTTTATTTTTTTTGTGGCCATTGATTTAAATGGCAACGATAATTAATGTCCTTTATCTTTTCATGTAAATGTCCACACGGCTTGCATTGAGTGTATTTTAGACCACCCGCGCATATATATATATATATATATATATATATATTGAAATGACAAGCTATATAAATCAAAATAATACATCAATGATATTTGATAGCATAGCCCGCATCCCATTTTATTTTGTAGATAATCACTTCAATAGTACAAATCTTCAAAAGCAGGCAGAGCCGCCGCGCATCGCTTTTTAACAGTAAGACTCAAACAGTAAAAGAAGATCGGAACCTGCCCGTTTTGTCCAAGGAATCTACCGAGAATGATTCCCTTTAAATCTAAGACCTAAAAAGCTAATTAAGAAAAAAAAAAGCCACCGATTTTTATGGGATTTTTTCTTCGAATTACACGAGTTGCAAGAATAAATGTGGTAATCTCATGTTAGTCCCCAACCCCTACTAGCCATCTCTCATCCTATGAAAAAATTCAGTCAAGTGCTTCTGTCTGAAATCAAAGTAAAATCTCGACAGGAAACTTTTTAATTATCTCAACAAGTTATTACAAAAAGTAGTTAATTTACATGGAAAACTCTTTCAAATCTTGATACAAGTTTTCGTTTTTTAAGGCATTCAAGACCTAATTAAAAAAAAAAAAAACAAACAAACAAGTTTGGAAGTCTTCGCTGGACACTGATTTAAGGTTTCCCCAGATAAAAAAAAATAAAAAAAATTCACCGGCACGTCATCAAGCTCAGGTCCCACCATCTGTAAATAAATAATTAAACTAATAAAAGGCCCCACCGAAAACAAATCAAGGACTGCCTCTCCCTCCCTCTCCCTCTCTAAAAACTCTCCACCATTCCCTTCCCCCTCTACTTCACACACAGCCTATCTTCACTCTGTTCATCTTCGAATATCTCTCTCTCCCTTCTCATCTCTTGATACAGATCTATTTTTGTTCTTGCTGAAAATGACGGACACAACAGATGATATAGCAGAGGAAATCTCCTTTCAAGGCTTTGATGATTACTGCAAACTGCTTAAGAATTTATTAAACGATGTGTTGCAGAGAGAAGTTGGTACTGATTTCGTCGAGAAACTTGAACGCAATCGCACTCTCGCTCAGGTCTTCTTCCTTTTCTTCTACTTCTCCTTCTTTTTCTTAGAGAGAAGTTACTGTGATCGATGATCATAACTTTAAACTGGTCTTGATTTTTTTTTTTTAGTGTTCATTGGATTTTTTTTGGTGTGCGGATGTTGTCATCATTGTTTTTGCTAGTTTCGCGTATTGTGTTTTTGCATGGTTTTGTTTTGTTGAGGAGAAAACAGTGGAAGCAAAATTAGTTAGTATTAACATTATTATTATTATTATTATTATTATTATTTACTTGTTTGTTTATTTTTGTGATTGCTACCTTTTTGATAAATATTCTTTTGGTGATTACTTATTTTTTCTTACTACGTCTTATGTGTTTTTCTATTTTGTTTTTAATTTTTAATTTTGCATGTTATACTAATTAAGAAGTAATAGCTGTAATCAAAGAAAAAAAAAAGCTAAAAAAAATTATGTTCTTTTATTACATATTTGCTAATTAAAGGTAAATTTTATTTTTTTGAAATAGCATTTATTTTATACTGTTTTACTTCGTTTAGCCTCAAAGCTGTTGCAGTCTTGCAGATTGTGATGACAAGAAGAATCAGTGATTTATTTATTATTTTTTACTGGTATATTTTTCCTGCATTTTCATCGATTAATATTCATATATCGGGAGAAAATATTAAGGGAAGTTATATTTTTTTTTTGGGTGTGTGTACGCGTGTATAGAGTGCTTGTAATTTGAGATTGGCGGGGATAGAAGACACAGCTGAGTTGCTGGAGAAGCAGCTTGCATCAGAGATATCAAAGATGACATTAGAGGAAGCATTGACACTTGCTCGTGCTTTCAGCCATTATCTTAATTTGATGGGAATTGCTGAGACCCATCACAGGTACGTATAAGTTTCAGATAACTTTTGAAATTGAGCATGTTGACACTGCATAATGTATTCCTTTCATGCAGGGTACGTAAGACACGGGATTTGGCGCATCTATCAAAATCTTGTGATGAAGTCTTTAATCAGCTGTTGCAGGGTGGAACATCGGCTGACGAACTTTATGACTCTGTTTGCAAGCAGGTTTGTCTGTACTGGTATTTTTCTTTCGAGTTTTCTCTGACAGTTGGGTTGGTCACTGAAACTGACAATTAAGAAAGCAGAAGAAGTTTTCAAATCGCAATTTGTGTTTTTGGAAATTCTTACAAGTTTAGGGGACGCATCAACTCGATCAGCCTAAAGAATTTTACCGGCTTCATTCAGTGGAACTTTTTTTGCATGATCTATAAGGACTAATAACTACTACCATGACTACGAATTCTTTTATTTCCCTGAATATCTTAGCTACTAAATGGAGCATATCAGTATTATATAATTGCAATTTTTAAATGCGATCCTGCTAAGTAGTTGCTAACAGTTCTTATATCATGTTCTTGTCCAAATCTTGTTCATGCAGGAGGTTGAAATCGTTCTTACTGCACATCCTACTCAAATTAATCGTCGTACCTTGCAATATAAGCACGTTAGAATTGCTGTAAGTTGTTAATGGCTTGGGCACTGATTGTTATGTTACATATGATAATATTAGATATTGCAACAATGTCAAGGGTAACATTTTGGATGTGAACTTGCTCTATTTGCAGCATCTTTTAGATTACAACGATCGACCTGATCTTACACAGGAAGATAGAGAAATGCTTATCGAAGATCTGGTATAGTCTCAAACCTCAATAATTCTGCTTAAGAGTCACAATCAACGTTACAGTTAGAGCATAATGATCCGGTGTCAAATTATCTCTCTCTGTTTTTTTTTTTGGTGGTTTATATTATTTTTGCTTTTGTAGGTAAGAGAGATTACTTCAATATGGCAGACAGACGAGCTTAGGCGCCACAAACCCACGCCAGCAGATGAAGCCAGATCTGGTAAGCCAAGTTACTTCTAAATCTGTTTGAATAACTTACCTTTGGTTCTTTGGAAGTTTCTGTTACTTGGTGATGCCTGATGGGATCATATTTTGATAAACTCAGGCTTGCACATTGTGGAGCAGTCTCTATGGAAAGCAGTACCTCATTATTTACGTCGTGTCAGCACTGCGCTGAAGAAGGTTTGCTGTCACATGATAGTGTTTTCTTTCAAATGATTGTGAGAAGTTGGTTGACTTCTTGTTCTTGTATGTGGATTTGATCGCTGCGTTTCTTTTCCCCTTAGCATACAGGAAAGCCACTTCCATTAACCTGCACGCCAATAAAGTTTGGGTCTTGGATGGGGGGTGATAGAGATGGAAATCCAAATGTAACAGCGAAGGTGAGCCTTTCAAATTCATGATTGGGTTCTCTGGTATTTATCTGGGAAGAAACTAATTTAATTGAAGAAAATATTCCCACTCATGGGTTGTGTATGACAGAAGTTGGTTCATTAATTTATCTAACAGGCACGTGCAAAGAATGATCCCTTTAATCATGTTGTAGTATGGTAATGTCCATTTAGGAAATCCATCTGTTTTCCTTGGAACAAAAATGAAAAAGGAAGTTGCTTGCTGCTTCTTTCTAGTTACAATTAAATGTCCTGATGAATGCCTAAGATCCAAGGTTATTGAGTGACAATATCATGGCTTTGCTTTAAAACCTATGGCATTTTTGTGCCGTTAAAGTTATCTTGTGTTTATTTTGCATATTATCACTGTCCTTGTTGTTTATTAGCATCTGCACTTCAGAGTTCAGTTCTTGATTTAAACTATCGCATGACATATCCACATATTGAAATGACCCTTGCATCAGCAGACATAGTCTTAAAATTGAAGGGTTGCAATATTTTTCTGTGCCCCAGAAGACTTTATTGTTGGGATACTTTGTTGTTTGTTGCCAGATTGTGTGTTTGTGTAGTCAACCATTGCATCATTTCATGGGAAAAGCTTAGTAATTGACAAAGACTGATTTTCGATGTGGCTATTAGCACTCTACCAATTCATAGTGGCACTTCACCTTTATAACGGGAAAAAGTGGGGTTCCACGCACGCTGTAGTGCTAGTAGAAGAATTCCTAATCTTTTCCTGTTATACTGTACCGTTTCTATCAGGTATATAAAGTTGTTAATAGATTTTGTTTTTATTGTTCCAGGTCACACGAGATGTCTCTCTTTTATCAAGGTGGATGGCTATTGACCTTTACATTAGAGAAGCTGATAGTCTCAGATTTGAACTATCCATGTCTCGCTGCAGTGATAAGTTGTCAAGAGAGGCACATGACATTCTAGAACAAGGTTCAATTCACTGGAAATTTACTTAAATTATGTAAAAAATTTCCTCTGTGGACAATCTGACAAGTAACTGTCTAATTAGATAAAAAAAAAGGGCCTGCCCTGATAGCTTGACATGTAATTGTTAGGTGCACTGTTCAGTTTCTAAAGATATAAAATAGCGATAATTTAGCTTGATTTGAGAATATTTTATCTTGAATGTTTGTTATTAAGACTTAATATGTGAAGTGAGAGACAATACTCAACTGAATCACCTCTATGAGTAACAGAAGCTGTTCAATAGAAATTATACTTGAGAGAATTGTTATGTGACAGAGGTTATTTACTGAGGATGGTCAGCATGAATGATGGTTCCATGCTAACATTTGTTGATGCCTTCTCTATTTCAATTATGACTGCTAAAAATTTTGTCATGGTAAAAGAATTGTTCATCTGAGTTAAAGTTGGTGTTGTTCCTTGTGCAGAAAGACAAATTGTCAAGTTGCTCTGTGTCTTTCCTTTCATTTCTTCCTATGATATTTTTCTATATTAGATTGTATTTGTTGCCAATGCTACGTTGTCAACTTTGAAAATTTTTATTCCATCACTGGTCCTTTTCTCATGATAAGGTTATCAGGGATGATGGCTCATGGAAAATTTTCTGCCTTTCTGTGGTTATCTTCAATTCACATAGAACTTGATTTTTTGGTTTCATTGAACTGTTAGCTTTTGCAATGAAAATTTGTGTTTTTCAGTATCTCTTTGGCTCAATGCCTGTCCGTGAGAGGGTAAATACACCGGGAAAATGACTCTTGGTTTTTTAAAGTCACCGGTCATGCTCGGTGGTAAAGTTTTTAAAAGTTTTAACAGAAACGTGATACAGAGTAGTTCCTTTGTGGTTGAGGGATTTGTTCCAGGCTCAAGATTAGTAATAAATACTGTTTATATTTGAGTGTGTGTGTGTGAGAGAGAGAGAGTTAAAATCAAGATTGATAAAAACAAGTCTTCCATGTCAATCATGTATGGTTCATGTCACATGATTTTTATGGCAATCATCAGGTGTTTTGTTCCACTTATAATTTCTGATGGTTGGTGAATATTGCATGCAGAAACTTCTCCAGAGGATCGGCATGAGGGTTGGAATCAACTGATGAGCAGAAACCAAACAAAGCATCATGGCCAACAAACTCCATCACTTCCTACGCAACTTCCAGCTACAGCTGATCTTCCCTCCTGCACTGGTAAAGAAAAGCTGTCTCACTAATCATTTATAGTCATGCTTTCCCTGCAATTTTCATTAATAGTGATATCTTATGCCAAGTCCCTTTTTATTCATTAGAATCACTATCATTGCTTCTTTTTTTAGAGTGATAACCAAACTTAGTCAAGTCATGTATTGTAATTTCAACTATCAATAACAAAGGTTCATAACTTCAATTTATCTCTTCATGTAGAATGTGGCAATAATGGTGGATCACAGTATCCCAAACTACAACTTCCAGGGACTGATTACTTGCCGTTGAATTGTCAGGTAAACTCACCTATCTGGTAGCGATTTTGTATAGATATTTCTCCTTTATCATTTTCAATAGTATTTTGAACTAAAATAGTATGTTTCCTTTTCTTTTCTTGTTTTTTTTTTTTTACAGGATGTTCAGGATTCTTCAAACTCAGAATCTTCATTCCAAGATTCTAGCCATGACTGTTGCAAATCAATTACAAATGGAAGTATTGCTAATTCTGACAGCCATCAATCAGCTCCAAGCCCACGAGGATCTTTCACCTCCAGTCAACTCCTTGCTCAGAGAAAACTTCTCGCGGAATCTAAGATAGTAAGATCCAGCTTCCAGAAGCTTCTAGAGCCAAGTCTGCCTCAACGTCCTGGAATCGCTCCTTATAGAATTGTTCTTGGTCATGTGAAAGATAAGGTATTATTACTTTCTGCAGCTTCAAATTTGTCAAATACTTGAAGTGTAGTACATGTAAAACCGTAAAACACATAGTATCTGTAAATGTTATAACAAATATAAAAAATCCAGTGTCTTGTTGAATGAGTGAATGGCAGACTTTCAAAAGGTGCAGTCTGATTACTGCAATTTCAGTTCAGGAGTTCAAAGTTAATATGATTATTTCCTTCCCCTTAAATTTCAGATGAAGAAAAAAGGGAAAAATACAAACAAACTGTGATTTGAGCTTAATGGAGTTATTTTTAGGCAACACCCCACATGTTCTCTAAGCAATCAATAGCATGGAGTCAATTTTTTTGAATAATCAACATCAGAGGGTATGGAGGAGGGGATATAAAATACAGGTGTAGTTGTATTGATTTTAAGTCAATAGAATTTGATTGGGCCCTGAGTTTTCAAGATATTTGCATTTGTTAATTCATAAAGAAGTAGATCAATGAAGATATTCTCAGCCAAACAATTATTTTGTTAAGCAGATACTTTTTTATGATTACTCTGAGTTAACCTTGTGAAATCAATAGCATAAACTTTACTGAATAACTCATGCTTCATTAAGCTTCCTTCTCGGACGGAGTTTCTCAAATTGTTAAAATATGAGATAGGGATTGATGAGTAGCTATTTCTCAAATTCTTAAATGTAGGGATTGATGATTAGATTGACAATTTGGCATCCTAATTGTTTTTTTGATATCTAATGCGACTTCTAGCGTTGGGTGAATTAATATTGTGGGGTCAGCGTGAAATAGCTGCTAATCAATATACCATTCATTTAAGAAAGAGCTTATGGATAAAGGAAGTGTCATAATGGTTACTAATCAACATATTCATGGGTTTATTTTTATTTTCCAATGACTTTGGCGGTGATTCTCTTTAATCTGCTAAGGTCTTTTACCCATTTTTAACTGAGCAAGGCTTCAGTTTTTAAAAAATTTCAGTTATGCTATATCATTATAAACATCGGTATACTATGTGTGGTGATCTCAGCTTATGAAGACTAGAAGACGGCTGGAACTTCTTCTCGAGGATCTTCCCTGTGAATATGAGCCTTGGGATTACTATGAGACAACAGACCAATTGTTAGAACCACTGCTTCTATGCTACGAGTCTCTGGTAATAACTTCTGCATTATTATACCATTCTAGTTCCTCTCTTTTTGAGTTATAACTGAAAAGAATGAAAATATCACCGGCTTTACTTTACTTTATTCTTCATTTACTGATTTTTGCAGCAATCTTGTGGAGCTGGGGTGCTAGCAGATGGCAGGCTGGCTGACCTGATAAGAAGAGTTGCGACTTTTGGAATGGTATTAATGAAGCTTGACTTGCGACAGGTGGGATTTGATTCAGGTTATAGGTAGTAAGGTAACAATGTGCTCATGTAATATGATTTAACTGGACTTTTGGAATGCAACAGGAATCTGGTAGACATTCTGAAGCACTGGATGCAATCACCAAATATTTGGATATGGGAACGTATAGTGAGTGGGATGAAGAAAAGAAACTGGAATTCCTAACAAGAGAGCTCAAAAGCAAGAGGCCACTAGTTCCTTCCACCATCCAGGTAACGTGTTTAAATATCATGATAGCGTTAAAACCTGAGCAATAATTTTAATGGGCATAATCTACTGCAAATGTGCAATGGCAGGTCTATTGGGCTTAACCAATAGGTCGTCAGCTTGAGGTCTGTGAGTAGCCACTTTATGCAAACTCAGAAGGGTGTCTTTTGTTCTCTAGGATCCTATTTTGATGGGACCATAATTGAATAATGGTCTTTTTGAAACTTTTCTAATAATATTGTGATGAGGAAAGCTTATCTATTTAAACTTCTCTATTGGAAAAAGAAATGATGACAAGAATTGAATAAATAATGTTTTTCATTGGTTTTAATTTTTGGAATTATGTATAGTTCAATCACTTTATACCACATTAGTTTTGAGGTATAAAAGTAGCATGGAGATATTTTTATTTCTATTTTTTGGAGGTGAGTGCGGGTTACCCAAGGTGGTAATTTTGCAAATTGTTCCATCTTTTTTGGGATCAATAATGTGGCTGAGCAGGATGAAAGTTTGGAATTGTATGACATTCGTTGACTACTGTTTGCATTACTTTCTTCTTCAAATCTTTTCGAGTAACCACATTCAGCCTTTTGATTTCTTTACAGGTAACTAAGGGGGGTGTTTGACAGTGTAATTATGGTTGCTTTTCAAAGTGCTTTTCGCTGAAAAATACGTCAAAATAATGGTTTTATTTTTTAAAATTCAGTTTGATATGAACACATCAAAACGATCTGAAAACACAAAAAAAGAAGCAAAAAACAATTTGAATTTTAGCAAACCTATATCTGGGCCGCACTTCCAAATAAGGGCTAAACATAACACGCTTGCATTTGTTGTTCATGTCTTTTTTCAGGTAGGGGAAATCATCTTTTTTTATCTATTTAATGTGTAATGTTTTCCAGCACAATCAAAGTGAAATCTGTTAAGTCCGATGTCAAAAGTTAAAAATAATATAAATTCGAAGCAATTGTGAATCTCTTAGAAACAAATTTGTGAAGAGACTTACAAATGCGTCCCTGCTTAAGACTAGCATAACCTTTCTTCATAAATTCTGCAGGTATAATTTAATGGAGCATACAAGTGATAAAAGATGTTAATGTCAAAATAGATCTACCCTGTACAAACATGTACATTCACTAGACAAATGCATTTGACAGGGTTAAGCCCTAAAAAGCTGTGGAGGAAATTCCTTAATTTGATCTTGTGAACAAACATTAATTTCCAAATTGATTATCGCGTTGATATTAAATTATTTTGGTGAAATATCATGATCTTAAAAGGTGTGTGGGAAAAATGCAATGCAACTTATTTCTTTGTGAAAATGATGCATTCTTGTATTTCAGCTTTATCATTTTCTGTACAAATATTAAGTGAAAGTATCTTTTTGATCCTCGATAATTTTGAACCAGCTCTTTTGGAATTATTTTTGCATTAGTCTGTCAGTGTGGTTGGATTGTATAAAGCATTTGTTAAGTAATTGAAATTACCATAGAATTCATGGCCTTTTGTTGAGTTGAGAATATGATATTTTCTTTTCAGAAAGCCTTGCAATGGATGCATTTTATGCACGCTCCCTTTGTCTATCTTTTGGTTTTTGTACTTGTATGCCTCCTTTTAATTTGGTTTTTGGCAGGTCACTCCTGATGTCAAAGAAGTTTTGGATACATTCCGCGTTGCTGCTGAGCTAGGGAGTGATTCGCTTGGAGCATATGTGATCTCTATGGCATCCAATGTATGAAAAACTGCTGCTACCCAGTCATTTATTTTTATATACATTCTAAGATAATATTACTGTCATATTTGGGTTTAATAGCAGAATATGCGAATAAACATTAACATTGTCTTGCATTTTTTTTCTTGACAGGCCAGCGATGTCCTTGCTGTGGAGCTTTTACAAAAAGATGCCCGTCTTGCTGTTAGTGGTGAGCTAGGGAAACCATGTCCTGGAGGAACGTGAGTTTATGCCTCTTATATGTTCATATATTGCTCTGTAAAATGCATTTCCTTGTTTATTCTGTCATTTGTTCATATGAATGTATGGTTACAGCATGGAAACAAGATCAGCAATTTTTTTATATTATATTGTTTCATTTAATTTATTTGATATGGTAATGTGTAAATGCTAGCATGCTCGCTAAAAGAAGGCATTCTTTTATTTACCTAAACAATTGAATTTGTGCAACATGTTTATTTACAGTTTTGATTCTTAGAATAAAGTGATGTCCTGTTATTATATAACGGTGTCATTTGCAGGTGTGATTTAGTGACCTAAGTGTTTGTCCCTTGCTGGTACAACAAATTTTTTTCCAAGTATGTTCTTTTTAGAGTATTTGAGATAATTTCTCAGTCACATACACCAGTTTTTCCTAAACAGCTTCCTTTGTGCTTTGATCTTTTTGTTGCTGATTCTGCTAGCCTACTAATATTTTCCCGGGCCTGAGGTTTGACTATTTGGTTAAGTTCTATGTTTGACCTGAGGGTAGATCACTCAATTCTCATTTCATAATCCACTGAGTTTATAGGAAGTAGGAAATAGAAAGTTCTGTGACCCTTTTGGCATGGTACTTCGGGTAATGAAATAAAAAGTTTACACAGTATTGACAATAAACATTCTCACAAGATCTACACTTGTCTTGGAATAGGCTGCGGGTGGTTCCTTTGTTTGAAACTGTGAAAGATCTTAGAGGGGCTGGTTTGGTTATCAGGAAATTATTATCAATTGATTGGTATTCAGAGCACATTATAAAGAACCATAGCGGGCATCAGGAGGTATTCATTTTAAAAGCCATTTTCAAATTGATTTTAGTAGATCCTTAATGAAACTCTAATCGCTCGTATACTTCCCATGAACAGGTGATGGTTGGATATTCTGATTCTGGCAAGGATGCTGGGCGCTTCACTGCAGCATGGGAACTTTACAAAGCCCAAGAGGATGTTGTGGCAGCATGCAAAGATAATAAGATTAAAGTAACTCTATTCCATGGACGAGGAGGGAGTATTGGCCGTGGTGGTGGACCAACATATCTTGCTATTCAATCCCAACCACCAGGTTCAGTAATGGTAAGTTACCTATCTGTGCATCATGGATGCCAGTAATCAGTAGTTTGGTCTCATAACATATTCTATTTTCCCCTTCTATTTTCTTTTTTTCTGTTGAAATTTGTAATTGTTGATATTACTATGCTCCGTCTTTTAAGACCAGAACACGTATAATCAATTCTCATATCTGAACTTGTAGACTGTTTTAACTATTTAGGCTTATGATGTTTAACGACTGATATCCTTCCAAACGGCAGGGTACTCTTAGGTCTACTGAGCAAGGAGAAATGGTGCAAGCCAAATTTGGGCTGCCACACACAGCTGTCAGACAGTTGGAGATATACACAACTGCAGTTCTACTCGCAACGTTAAAACCCCCAGAACGACCTCGAGAAGAAAAATGGCGTAATCTCATGGACGAGATTTCAAAAATCAGCTGCCAAAGTTACCGGAGCACGGTCTATGAAAACCCAGAGTTTCTTGCCTACTTTCATGAGGCTACTCCACAAGCGGAGCTTGGTTTCCTTAACATAGGAAGCCGACCCACAAGAAGAAAGAGCTCAACAGGAATTGGACATCTTCGTGCCATTCCATGGGTATTTGCCTGGACCCAAACAAGATTTGTTCTTCCAGCATGGCTTGGAGTTGGGGCAGGTTTGAAGGGTGTTTGTGAGGAGGGACACACCCAAGATTTGAAAGCAATGTACAAAGAATGGCCTTTCTTCCAATCTACTATAGATCTTATAGAGATGGTTTTGGGGAAGGCAGACGTTCCTATAGCGAAGCACTACGATGAAGTCCTTGTATCTAATAAGAGCAGGAGAGAACTTGGTGCTGCACTAAGAAGAGAACTCTTAACAACGGAGAAGTTTGTACTGGTGGTCAGTGGGCATGAGAGGCTATCAGAAAACAACCGGAGCTTGAGGAGGCTCATTGAGAGCAGGCTCCCTTATCTCAATCCAATTAATATGTTGCAGGTTGAGATTCTAAAGAGGTTGAGAAGCGATGATGACAATCATAAACTCAGAGATGCACTGCTTATTACTATAAATGGTATTGCTGCTGGTATGAGGAACACGGGCTGACAAAAATCTTTGCAGCTTTATGGTTTTACAACTCGGCGAATTATATTATGG
>Ga0325411_1007165_pt1 | contig 12183 bp, 4 predicted proteins | sample PopdelMetagenome_13_FD_206181 | JGI IMG/M metagenome (GOLD analysis project Ga0325411, IMG submission 206181) | Populus deltoides microbial communities from Bellville, Georgia, United States - Xylem-PdIQD-R4 | ecosystem: Host-associated > Plants > Phyllosphere > Stem > Wood/Secondary xylem... | reverse complement strand
TGTGAATGGAAAATAGCGAAATAAATACTCTTATAAGATAGATAATTTTTCTTTTTATCTCTTTTATGAGTTTATGTTAATCCCGTGTCTCCACAAAGATTGATTTGGATATTATCTCTTATTATTATTATTTATAAATAAATAAATAAATAAGAGTATTTTCCTCTGGGTTAGTCTGCTAATTAATAATTATTTAAGAAAAAACAAAGAATGGAGTATATTTAATTGACCAACAAAGGGAAATTTCATAAGAAGAAGAGTCAAAACTAACAACTAAGAGATCTTCAAAGGAGGGGAGGGTGAGGTTTGGGATTATTTTGACTTTTTGTGTGAGGATTGGGCCCAAGTGTTTTGTTTATTTTATTTTATTTATTTATTTGTTTGTTTCAGTAGTAGTGGAACCAGTCAAGGGCATATCCGGGAGGAGAGATGCTTCATGCCAAATCAAGTTCATGAATAATCCTTCATTTACTCCCTTTTATTTAATTATATACATGAACATGGAACAAGCACACTTCATCGTCACCAAAATGCTGCATTTATTTTATATATATATATATATATATATATATATATATATGTTAATTACAGGAAATTGAATTGCTTAAGCTATGAGATTAGAATTCATGCCGATTGCTAAACCTTTTTTGAGCCTTACCAGAAGTACTTGTGTCACCCTTCATGACATGATATTTGTGCCCTAGATTGTTTGCCAAATTGTACTGTTTAAATTTCATATTTGACATGATCCAGGAGAAAAGATCAATTTAAAATAAACTAAAGGTTAAAAAATCAAATTAAAAAATCAAAATCAAATTAAAAAATCAAAATCAAAATTATGAAAACTTAAAATAAAATAAAAAACAAAAAAATATAATTAAAAAAAAAACCTCAGGCACATGGGCTTGGGTGGCCAAGTATGCCTAAGCCTTAATAAGAAAAGTCCAAGCATGCGGGTCAACCATCTCAGGTCCGCGCACCTTCATACTTTTTTTTAAGGAAGAACAATATGTTATCTGCCCTTTATTTTTTGAGAAAAAAATAGAGCAGGCGACCATTGCCTGTTGAGGCAAGTGACCATCACTTTCTATGCCTATATTTGATAATTGAAGGGCCACTGGAAAATCGGGCTAGAGGTGTTTTACACCTAAAAATTCATTCTCAATTATTTTTACCCAAAAAAACTAAGAAAACACCATAAAGACATAAATAAATAAACTCATTTATGTCTTCAAAAATCCTAAAAAAAGGGTAAAAATAACAAAGTATCAACCTTAAACCAAAAATCTTCCCGAGATTAGATATACTCTCTGAGGCGATTTCAATGTGAAATAACACCCAAGTGGAACTATCATCATCAAATGAGAAGTTTGAATATGTCTTGTAGCTCAAATATTGTTAAGTGTTTAGCCCATATCTAAAGTTATGGAAGCCCAGATAAGCCTATTCTTTTTCAGTTGAAAAGATGAGAAAAATATCTGGAACTCTTATTAAAATCATATGTTCAAATTATGATGTTATCAATGATATTTTGTCCAGCTATCAAATCAATAGTTAGTCACCATATCAATAACTCTAAATTTTAGCATATAAAAAGAGGCATTTATCATACATTTAAACATATTGGTTTTTAGATCAAGGTCAATGCTTTTGCTTTTTTTATTTATATTTTTATATTATTCAAGTTTTATTTCATGTTATATTCTTATTAATCTTTTATTGAGGTTGATGCTTATCATTTTCTTTATTATACTTTAGTTAATTTATATCATAACTATGTTCTTATCTTGTTTATTTATATTTCTCTTTTTAATTATGTTTATTCAATTTTATTTTTGCCAAGATGAAAAGGTTATACTAATGGTATAAGAATAAGTATAGTACAAACTTAACATGGATGTTAATATTTAAATTCAAGAAAATTTGCTATTAACATATGTTATAATTATTATTTTAATCAATCCTAATACCTACTTATTAAGTGGTGAGTCTAGATTCATGGTGTATAATCATTAGGACAACAAATTCTTTATTCGTTCATAACCTATTGCACGGAGAACTAATACATATGTTATGAAAGGATCTTGATTTGTTGTTGACATCAATTAGCACCATGAATATTTGACAACATTTACAAGTGTTGACGTTTCTCAAATAAGGTAATTAAAAATAATTAATATGATTATGTTAATAACTTGAAATCAACCATTAATGATAAATCATCTAACTGAAACCTTATTTGTGCGTGGTTTCCAGTTGATTAATAGAAAGAGTTTAAACTATACTTATTTGAAATATTTTTAGTAGATCATCTAAATTTAATAATTGTTTTATCTATGTTAAGTCTTTATATTAATATCACATTTTAAAGATTTCTTTAACTCTTTTTATTTCATTATTTATGGTTCTGTATATTCAACCTCCCTGTGGATTAACTTTAGTCCTGCCGAGTTATTTATTATTTTGAAACTTCTGCACATGTGAGAATACATCAATTATTCGATCGTGTCAAGTTTTTGACACCGTTGTCGAGATGGTAAGTTACTGTACAAACTATAAATTTTATTCTTGTTTTTTTCTTTCACTTTTATTTATTTATTTTTTCTTTTCTTTTTGCACTTGCATTAGACGGTAGACTTTCTAGGAAATCTTTATTTTCTTTAGAAAACATGAATAAATAAGATAATTAGTCACTTCACAATAAAAATAACCATCTTAGAACACTTAAAGACCACATTTAAAGAACACTTTAATTTTAAGTCATGTATCATTCAACTGTTACCAAATTTCCACGGCTTTGATTAAGAAAATTCATATTTTCATTTAAGAGAATTTGAAGTGGTATGTAACACTTAGAATGACTTGAATTATAACATATACACCATTATACTAAATCTTTTTCCTTTTTCCTTAAAAGATAAAGCTAAAGCATGGCTATAAAACCTTAGGTCAGGATTTGTTCGGGTTTAGGATGAAATGCAACAATAATTTTTAAAGAAGTTTTTTCCTTCTCACTGAAAAAACTCTCATAAAAGACAAATCACCACTTTCACTAAAAAATCAGGAGAAACATTTTACTAGTGTTGGGATAGGTATAAAGACTTGCTTAATACATGTCTTTACCTTGGTTTTGAAACATGGAGATTAGTTTCACTCTTCTATAAAGGTTTAACATCTACATATAAGCAAATGGTGGAATTGATATGCAATGTAAATTTTAAAGATAAAGACCCTAATAAAGTAATGAAGTACCTAGACTTGTTAGTTGAAATTGCTCAAAATTAGGACACTACAGGCATTTATATGGCACCGAGTAAAATTCAGCCCCATATATCAAGTGGAAGATGCTTATAACCTTAGGGAAGATCATAATTTTCAAGCTAAATTTGCATCTTTAGCTAGAAAAGTCGAGGCATTAGAGTTGAAAATGAGTGGTTAATTAAAATCTGTTCAAAAAATTTTGCGTCAAATCTATGAAACTAATGAACACTCATCTAATGATTGTTTTTGTCATCTTTCAAGGAATGTCTCAATGAACAAGACAATGTTATAAATAGTTTTCAAATGCTAAACCCTAAGACATAAACCTAAAACATTCATGAGAGTCTAAGACTCAATACTGTTATTTTTTAGTTCAAATCTTAGCAACAGAACAGAAGTCTGAATTTGTTCTGCATCCCAGACTTTGTTTGGTGTTCAACCCCTATCTGAAGTTCTATAAACCAAATGAGCTCATTCTTTCTTTCTTTCTTTCTTTTTTTGTTGGAAAGTTGAGACAAATACCTACAACTTTCATACAGACCATCTGTTCAAATTATGATGTTATCAATAATGTTTTATCTAGCCACTAAATCAATAATTAGCCACTCAATTAGTTAAACTACCAAATTAATCAGTCACCATTAATAGTTTTAAATTTTAGCCTATAAAAAAAGGCATTAATAGTTTTAAAGGATAACAAATCTTAGCAACATTAATGTCCAGGACATATGACTTATCATGATAGTTTGATGAAAACCATAAAGAGAAAACTGATTGAAAATAATGTATTAAGAAAAAAAAAGTGTCATTGTAGTTGTTTTATTGATTTAATTATTTATGATGTAGTTATATTTATAATGTGCAATAAATTAATTTAGGTACTTCACAACCTTGCATGGAATGAGTAGATGACTAGAAATTTCTTTTTGTTAATTAAGAAAGACGTGATTTTGTAATGTAAAAGATAGTATGTAATTAATGTCAAGATTGTAATCCTTGTATCTTTTGTTTAGAATTCTTCAATAGATTTCTTTTATGATGTTATGTTTCATTTAGTGCTTTAGAATTTGAATCATATAAAAATCTAATTCATAATGTTTTTCCTAAAATTATTGCATCATGCCTTGTAATTGCCAATTGATTGTGGAAATTGAATTATGAGATAAGTCTAGGATAATTGAACTGTAATCATGATGAAAAGATATAGTGTGACGGAAGTTAATGATAACTTGATGAAATCCAAGGCTAAAGAAAAATCTACCTAAAATTTGAAAAGTAATATTATCAAATCAAGGAATTAAGTACCCTGTTAAAAGTTAATAGCTGAACATAGATTCATTAACAAATAACATGAATCTACCTAAGTCGGTCAACCGTTTGGTTTTATAAAATAATTTGGTTGATCGCTTAGATAAATTGAACAGTTAATTTATCAATCAATTGACTGATTGATCAACCATTAAGGAAAATATTAGACTATTGAATAAATTGGTCAACCAAAATCCTAGAAAAAATTGAACTGGTCGACCATTTCTGTTGATAACAGTATGTAAAAAAAATTACATTGTTTTGATATTAACTTGAAAGAGATTATTGGTAATCGTATATAAAAAATTAGGGATGTTACAAATCTGTTATTGTTTTTAGTAATCATATAACATTAAAATATCTTCTTTCTAAGAAGGATTTTAAGGCTAGATTGGTATAGTGGATCTTGTTTTAATCCAAGAATTTGATGTCATAATCAAAGACAAGAAAAACACTAAAAATATTATTGTTGATCATTTGTCAAGATTGACAATAGAGTCAATATTTGATATCACACCAATCAATAATTACTTTCCTATCAAATCTTTATTTTCCATTGCTACAATGCTTTGGTTTGCTAGTACTGTTAATTTTCTTGCAACATGAGATTTGCGAGCTCATTAGAATACCTAAGATAAAATAAATTTTTTGAGCAAAGTGAAAAACTTTTATTAGGATAACCCTTACTTATTTAAGTATTGTCCTGATTAAATATTTCAATGATGCATTCCTGACAATGAAATAAGTAGTGTCATTAAATTTTGTCATTTCAAGAAATGCAAGGGTCATTTCTCATAAAAAAAGATGACTGCAAAATTCTTACAATATGGATTTTATTGGCCTGCCATGTTCAAGGACATGCATGCATATGTAAAACTTGTGAAACTTTTCAAAAGTTAGGATCTATTTCAAAACATCACATGATGCATTCAAAATCCTATTGTTTTCATTGAAATCTTTGACTATTAAAGTATAGATTTCATGAGACCATTTCCTCTGTCATTTGGTTTTTTGTATATATTTATCATAATAGATTATGTTTTAAAATGAATAAAGGCAATTCCAAGTCAAAATAATGTTAAATTTTTAAAGATAATATTTTAAGTTGATTTGGAATCCCTCGATCTATGATAAGTGATGGTGGAACACATTCTTACAACAAGTCATTTGAATATTTAATGAAGAAATATGGAATCACACATAAAGTTGTCACCCCTTATCACCCCTAGACAAGTGGACATGTAAAACTTGTTAATAAGGAGATCAAACAAATCTTGGAAAAAACAGTGATCTCTAATCGAAAAGATTGGTCTTTAAGACTTAACAATACACTTTGGGCTAATCAAAATGCTTTTAAAACATCATTAGGTATGTCACTTTATATGCTAGTTTATGGAAAACCTTGTCACTTGCTTGTGAAACTTGAACATAAAGATTATTGGATTATTAAAGCTTCAATTCAAACCTTAATGATATTAGTCAAATGTGAAAGTTACAAATAAATAAACATTAGGAAATAAAAATGATATATATGAGAATTCAAAAATTAATAAAGTAAGAATTAAAGTGTTCATGACAAGAAAATCTTAAGAAAAACATTTGATGTTGGTCAAAAGGTTTTGCTTTATAATTCTCGACTCCATTTATTTTCTTGAAAGCTAAGATCAAGATGGAGCAGTCCATTTATTGTGAAACATGTATATCCTTATAGGGGCTTTCATATCGAGAATCCAAAAAATGATAATGTTTTTAAAGTGAATGGACATCTTTTAAAAGCATACTTTGATAATTTTCCTAGTGAAAATGAATACATTAGTTTGAATGACCTTATTTATAAAGATATTTTTTTTCTCATATTGTTTTTATGTTTATTTTTTGTATGATTTTTGTTTTGCTAGTCTTTTCCTAAATCGATCAAATGGTGGATAATAGTACTTCATGATTCTCAAGTTGATTTTTTTAGTTTCTCATGATAACTGATATATGTTTATATATTTATTCATCAATTGTTCAATTCTATGTTTCTCTTTTTCTTTACATCTCTTCTTCACCTCTCATCTAAAAAATGGACACCACCATCAAAAAACTGAAAAAGTATTTTTCTGCTTTGCCTTAAAATACGATAACAAAAAATTATCGTGCTAGGTGTGAAAGATTAAGGTTGTTAATGCACCATTAAATTCTTGAAGATATTTGCTGGATAATTGAAACAAAGATCTGATTATCGGGTGAGTCTTCCAATTATTTTATTACACATATGTCCGGGACAGGTAAAAGCACTTTTACAAAAAAAAAACATTGTGCCAAACATTTGAAAGTTTATTACAAATGTACCAGATGGACTTGTAATGCACAATGTCATTCTTTAGGAATGTTATTTATAAACCATGAAGACAAAATATAATTCATTAAAGATTACCTGAGTAAAGAGTCTTTAGATAATCTTCTATTGACTCTTAAAAGTAACATAGTGGAAATGTGCATCGTGTAATTCATGATTTATAGTCATATTTCCATAAAAGATTATGCTAGATATAGTCTTGGGCTTCTGACTAAAAAAGACCTTGTTCGTTAGTTTTTAAGAAAACTGTATGGGAAGCATACTCTGACCCATAGAAGACGTTTAAGCTGCTTTCGGATGTAAAATCAATGAAAGATGTGATCTACAATCTCAAATACTTGTACATATACATGTTCTGAAACAAACAAACAAACAAATAATAATAATAATAATAATATTAATAATAATAATAATAATAAAAGACTTTGGCTAGCCTATCCATATAGGTGATATGATTACATTTTCTTTTCTATATCTATAAAATCTCCTCACCCTTCCCTTCATTTTTATTCAACCCATACATTCAAAGAGTATAAGAGAGTGTAGAAATGACATGATCCTCAACTCATAAGAAAATATAATTATGTTTTTAATGGATCTAGTCTTGAAAAAGAAAAAAAAAGGTTTTAGAATCAACAAATCATCTTAGTTCGTACATGAAAATAATAATTTAATCAACTTTAGAATTTAGCTTTTAATAAGAAAATATTTGTTTAGAAGAATTTAGAAACAAAAAAAAAGTATACTAAATATGATATAAAACCATTTGTAACACCGAAAATAAAATCTTTGAACAAATGCATAATTAAAGTAAACTTAAAAAGATTTCCATAAACAAATATCAAATATCTCTTTAAAGAAATTTGATCATATTCTACCCAAAATCTTAACCATAATTGAGAATAAATAATGATCCAGCACGAATGTTGTCTTCAATTAGTCTGATATGGATAAATTTTACTGTATAAATGTTTTAATAACATGTTTTCTTTTTATTTAATTTTTCATTGATGTAAATAATACTTATTATTTCATTTATAAAATACTAAAAATACATCCAAAATTTAAAATTTAAAACTAAGTTGTGATGCATGAAATGAATTTTCCTAAGAACTCGCGCCTTTAGATTTCCTTAAATTACCAAGAAATATAGTTACCATTCTTACTCACAACATCAAATTGTTCACATTCCTTCCTCTTTTCTTCAGTTTCTTTTTTTTTTAATCATTCAATAATCTCAAAATCTTGCTGGTGATTTTCATAAGAAAACCGTAGTTTGAGATTTCTCTACAATTTAAAAGGGATAGCTCCCATTTTCTTCAAAGAAATTGATGATGTCCCAAAAATCCAAGTAGCCTAAGAATATAGTCTCCGGGTTAGATAATCTGTTAAATAATTGGTCTTAGCGATCTTATCCATTCTCACTAGCCTAGGTGGTTAATAGCTTATACTTGATGCTTCGTAAGCCAAGGTGACTTGTGACTAGTACCGATAAAAGATCTCTTTAATGGAGGTAGAGACTCTCGGATGCTTAAATAAGTATCATTTTAGAGAGAAAGAGAATACAATAATATTGTGAACCTTTGTTATGAAAATCTCATTATATATTTATAGCCCATGAGTCTTGTCCTTTTGTGAAAAGAAGGATCTGAAGTGTAAATTTACCTTGATAGCATTTAACGATGGGCAAATATCCCTTATATATGTATTAATGTTTGATGGAAATATAATGGGTCCTTGGAGGACTTTTATACACCTAAAAGATGTATCAAGATTAGGGTCCAAGAAGTCAAATGTAGCTAAGTTCATGAAAGTTAAGCTCTTCTCCTAGGTTAGACACAATAAAGGTGAGTCTTTTCTTTAGTGAGCCTAAGAGAAGTCGAGTCTGCCCCTTGATTGTGCCTAAGAGAGGATGCTCATTCCCTTAGGCGTGCCCTGAGGAGGATGTTCATTCCTTTTGGCATGCCTAAAGAGGATGGTCTAGTCATTCCCATGAATGCACCAAGGGAGGATGGTCATTCCCTTGAACGTGCCCAGAAAGGATTGTCTGGTCATTCCTTTAAGCGTGTCTAGAGAGGATGGTCTGATCATTTCCTTGGGTGTGCCCAAGAGGATGGCCATTCCATTAGGCATGCCTAGGAGGATGGTTTGGTCATTCTCTTGTGTGTGTCAAGGGAGGATGCTCATTCTCTCGAGCATGCCTAGAGAGGATGTTGACTTTCTCGGGCATGCCCAAGGAGGATGCTCATTCCCTTAGGTGTGTCTGGGGCTTGGCACACTACAAAGCCTCATCGTGGCTAGGTTTGGCTAGGGCTAGACCTAATACATCTTTACTGGGGCATGTTTGTGTTCTAGAAAATTTATACCCGTAAATCTTTCTTAATCTGGTGTTTTTTTGTAAGATATACTGATAAAAACTTGGTTCATTAGAAACAAACTCCAATCGATGCCTTTAAAATGATTTAAAAAGTAGAACCAAATGCTAGCTTTGATATACAAGCAAGTTCCAAATAAAGGTGTAATGCTTGGACTGTACTGAAAAATGCCCCTTAATTCATGTAAGGATCTCAAACCTTTTGCTAAAAATGTTGTTCCTATGTATGGTTGAAAATAGTAAATCATTTTTCCCTCAAGCATGCCCAGAAAGGATGCTCACTTTCTTAGGTGTGCCCGGGGCTTGGCACATTGTCAAGCCTAATTGTGACTGGGTCTGGCTAGTGCCAGACTTAGCATACCTTCACTGGGGCATGCTTATGTTCTAAAAAATTTATACCTGTAAATCTTTCTTGATCCAGTGTTTTTTGGCAAAGATATACTAATAAAAATTTGATTCATCAGAAAATAAACTCCAACTAATGCTTTTAAAATGATTTGAAAAGTAGAACCAAATGCTAGCTTTGATATACTAACAAGTTCCAAATAAAGGTGTCATGCTTGGATTATACCGGAAAGTGCCCCTTGATTCATGTAAGGATCTCAAACCTTTTGCTAAAAACATTGTTCTTTTGTGTGGTTGAAAATAGTAAATCATTTTGGTAGTAGGCAATCGACATATAAGAAAACATTCATTACTTGGTTAAATCAGGTCCAAGTTAGATATAAGTAGTTTATTAAAAAAATTGGTTTAGAATATGGTCAACAAGTGTTTTTGAGGCAAACTTAAATGTAAGGTGACTTACATTTAAGGTTAAAGTTTTTTTAAAAAATACTTTTAATATAAGTATTTTAAAATAAAATATTAATATGTATAAAACTATTTGTAGATAAATGAGAAATTAATCTCAAATATTTTTTAATTGTAAATTATTTAAACCTAAAAAATATTATATCATACATGAAAAGATCATAAACCTTTCAAGTGGTTTATATGGTGATACCTTATGAAATTAAAATTGAGCTTAAAAGAAATAAAAACTTTTAGAAAGGACATGTTTTATGCTATGCAGGTTTTAGGCTTAAATCATACCCGGCACGACACATACTTAGGCTCAAGCATGAGTTTGGGTTTGGGTTTGCTATAAAAAAATTTAAGCCCAAAATGATTATTTTAGCTAGTTTATGAATCACTTGTTTCATTAGTAATCTTTCATAACTTGAATAATTTATTTTAAGGGGAAAAACGTCTAGTTTTTAGGCCAAAACTATCAAGTTTTATTTTTTTGAATTAATTCTGCATCAATTTTGATCTAAACAATCCTATATAAATGGGAGATGAAAGGGTTGCTTTGTAGTTTGAGATTAGAGAGCATTATATCAATTATACCTCTATTAACAACTATTTATCTCCTACTATTTTTCTTATACTTTCCATAGTCTATTCTAGATTTTTAGGCTTCTATCGTAGATAAAACTCGGGTTTGTTTTCAAAATAGTTCATAGGTCTTGAACAATAGTAAAATCCATCAAGGTGGTGTTATTAGAATCCTATGAGGTTGCTTATATTGGAATTGTTTGTTGTTGTAGGATTAAGGAACAATAACACCTAACGGGGGATGAATTAAAGTGGTTAAAGTAAAAGGGAGTATAAGGATAGAAATTGTAAACTTCATTTTTAACGTGGTTCGGCAAGTCTATATCTACACTTTAAGCACCAAACCGGTCTTGAGTATTGTATTATTTACTAATCCAAGCCAAAGATTACAATGTCCTTGATGAATCTTCACCATGCCCTTTTTCACTGCTTAAAGAAATACATTCTTCAAGATTTTTCACCTTGATGATGCACTCCATCAATGACCAATATTTTTTCACTTAAACTCTTGAAGGATTACAATTGTTTGAAATGTAATAATACTTTCTCAAAAAGTAGATAATACAATTGAAGCTATATACTCACTCAATAGAACTTAAAATGTATGAAGGTGTTTAAGTGTAGTGAGTGTGAAAATTTATACTCTTGTGCAAGAATATGAAGGCTTTAATGCACAAATATGAGTATGATTTAGGATTGATGATTTGAAATTGTTTTTGCTCTTAAAATAGCTTATATACAATATATATTCAAATTCTATATTTAATTCTGCAATTAGACAAGCTATATATATGTGGGTGTGTGTTTATAGCAAAAACTAGTTATTTTATAACTGTTACTATTCCTCTAACAATGAAACAGTTGACCGGTTCAGATTGAGCAAGCCAATCAGTTGACCGGTTCGTGCAAATTCTCAGGTTTTCATCCTTGGTGAACAAGCGGTTCACTTGGTATAGCTAAGTGATTCAACTTTGAAACCCAAATTTAATAGATTTAAACCTGGTGAATCTTGAACCGACTAAATGCATATCAATTTTATAATGCATACAATATGAAGTGTGTGAATTCATTTTAATTTGTGCTATCAAGTAAGATATAAAAATTTATATAATTTGCACTAAAATAAATCATTACTAACTAAGTCTTCACTTGCTTTGTATCTTAGACTTCTTAATGGATTCCTTCATTTAATTCTTTATACTTGTTAATTGTTAATGTGATCTTCTTATAAAACATGTTTAAACTTTTTCTCAACCAAATATATCATTACTCTAAATTTATTTAGTTGTTATCATCAAAATATATAAATATTAATATGTGATTCAAAGGTTAACATTCTTCAACTATTTTGTTTTTATAATTTAGTGTTTATTAGCTATGGGGAAAACTAGTCCTTTTAATTTATGTTAAAATATATTTGTTGGAAATCCAAAAATCCAAAAAGGATAATGCTTTATTTAGAAAATAAATTCAGCTAACTATTGAATAAAGAATAAAGAGAACCTTTTTATTTCACTTATAT
>Ga0325411_1007164_pt1 | contig 12185 bp, 5 predicted proteins | sample PopdelMetagenome_13_FD_206181 | JGI IMG/M metagenome (GOLD analysis project Ga0325411, IMG submission 206181) | Populus deltoides microbial communities from Bellville, Georgia, United States - Xylem-PdIQD-R4 | ecosystem: Host-associated > Plants > Phyllosphere > Stem > Wood/Secondary xylem... | reverse complement strand
TGAAAGTTTGTTTTTTAGAGTGATTATAAGTTTTTTGATGTCTGAAATTGATTTATTGAAATTTCAAGAATGTTTTTAGAGATATTTTCATGTAAAAACATGTTAAAGGTTTAATTTTTAAAGTTAAAAACTACTTTTTTGTATCAAAGGTGGCCAAAGAGTTAACTAGAAGACGCATTGTTTGCCATGTAAAAAAACATAAGATGATGACATGTTATTTGTCTATTAAAAAAAAAAAAAAAATAAAAAAGGCAACGCGGAGGAGCAACTATGCTAACGTCACCTAAAAAAATTGTTGAAGCCTAATGAAAAAAATTGTAAATAATACAGAATTGCAATTTTTAGCTGCAACTGTTTTGGCTTCAGAACCTTGACATGATATGAAAAAGTGAAACTCATAATGTAGGACAAGGAGTGATTTCATATGTTACCAAACCAATTTTTTCTTAATTATTGGTGCACAACAGAGAGTACTCAAGTCTCACCTCACTCTTATCTTTGATCAAGGAACCCCCTCCTTTCTTTTGCTCGAAATTGTGACCTCTGGTGACAAGAAGATAAGAGGTAACAACTCCTACAACAATAATGACAAGACATGTTTCTCATTCACTACAAGCAGCTTCTGTCATGGCCTCCAGGGAATTACATGAGCATGACGCTCTTGTGCGTGCCCTTGCCCACAAAGATGACAACTCAGGTCATTTAAGGATATAATTCCAGCTTAAATACAAGCTACAATGTTAGTTCATTTCATCAAGAATAATGATATCTAGGGCAATTATGAATTAGAAGCACCATACGAGGTTATTTGGGAAGCACGGGATTGATGCCAGATATAGCCGGAACCCAGAGTGGTCTTCCTGGAACTGCCTCTAGTATCCAATACCAAATAACCAGTGACGATTAGGAGAAGAAAGAGTTCTGAAATTAGGCACATGATTCAAGTTTCATCTTCACTGTCTGAAAGCAAGCAATCTTGAATTTGCTCCCTGCAAGAAGAAAATTTCTTTCAGAATTACACAAGATAAGGAATCACATCTGATGTTAGATACCCAGAGCAGAAATTTGAGAGAGCGCAAGGGGGTAAAAAGAGCAAACAGGCCTTTTGCATATAGCCCTAAAACAGAGTCAATATTCTGAACTCTGAACTGTGGCAAGCCAAAGCTGTGCGCTTATACTTGTTTATACCAGAGCCACCAAATGTGCTGAGAGTAAAGATACTTAAATCCCAGTTATTCCCACGTTATACCTCTAAAAAAGAAAATAATGCTGATGAAAATTGTAGATTCTCACCTTAGCAAACTTAAATTGCTACAATTTCCATGCTTTGCTCTGTCAACCACTTGCTGTGGTAAAAGAGAACAGAAATTCTCCATTGATGAGGGGTCCTTGGGAATTATCTGAAACTGGCAACTTGAACAACAAGCAGCATTAAACCTTGAACTTTGGCAACTCTTGAGACTGTTCAAATTCAAGGAATTAAAATTCTTGAGGGGGCTATTGCAAATGGGACAGAACAACTCTGAGGAAATAGATTCCTTCGTCTTTAGATTGTATCTCTTTTGACGCCTTCGAATAGCCAAAGGAACATTGCAGTCATCAGTTTCACTAATCCTGTTGAATTCAAATGGAGTAAGCTTTCCAGCTGTCCGTAAAATCGTGCACTCACGAGAAGAATTTTCTTCCTAGAATCCAAAAGGTTTGTCAGTGACTTGCTAGTTCATATTCAAGAAAATCATGAGCAGAAATATTTAAACTAAAATGGAAAAAAGTTCTCTTCTTAAAGAGAGTATGATATTCATGCAAAAAAGAAAGTACTTTCAATGTTGAAAAAAAAGCAGATGTTATCTGCTTCAACAACTCAAGTAACATTCTGGGTACAATGCAAAAATGAACTCTATCAAGCATAAACTCCCACACACATGCACACCAGAGGAAACAAATTTTGTTAAGAAAGCAACAGAACTTCTTTACCTGCAAGACATTCACAAACGAAGATATCAAACCGTTGATTCCAGAGGGAGGACTGTCAAACGGTTGCAGAGTCTTTAGACTGCCCTGCCAGGATGAACCACCATTCAGTAGTAGTCTAAATAATTTTACACCGATTATATATCTACAGAGAAAATTAAAGGACAAAAGAGAATCCAGTATGAAATAGCTGAAAGTTTGAATCACAAACCCATCAAGGTGGCACAACAAATTCAGCTCTTGTGAAGTACAGTCACGAAGTGGAAGCACTACTGGTATCTCCCACCGTGCATCAACATATTGTATATCTGCTGATAAAGAATATCCCTGGCCCTGTTAAAAACAATGAGAAAATTAATAAACCGGATATACAGAACATGGATTCATGAAAAGAAGGCCTGCAATGAAAGTATTGAACATGCTTTTACTTCTATGCCTGGGTACATTGATAGAAAGCACTGTGACACAACCTAGCTGCTGGAATGTGTTATTGAAGTAGTATGTTTTCAGATCGTTCACATAAACTGACTATTCCCCATGGTTGTATGTTTTATGCTTTGCAGCCAACAAAATTCTGGACTATGTCTGCTAATGTTAGCAGTGCAATGAAAATAGATTTCATGAAAATGAAATCTGCGATAGAATGAATGTTTGTGTCATTGATCCCCATTCAAATAAAAAGAACATGGAAAGCTCCAACACCACCTCATTTTCCCACCCTTCCATTTGTCTCAACATGGCCTTGCCAGTTAAATCAAGTGGTAGATTTGTGAAGGTGATCAATTCATAGAACAGAAAACCCTTGGTAGAAGGCTTATTTGAAATTGATTTTGGAATGCCTGTTTTCTTCTAATTTAAACATATAAGGTGTCATCCATATCTATAAGGTAACAATCTATAAAATTCCAACTATAAGTTATGTTCCTTTAGAGATACTACAACTCCTCGAGCTAAGATTTGCTTTATGATTTCAGGACAGACAATCCATATCAACATTATTTCTAGAATAAGATCAATAGTTTTGAGTATCATAAGACTTATCCAAAGTATGTAGTAGCAATTTTATTATTATTTCCAATGCGACAATTCACCAGATATTACTGCCTCAAAAGTGCCTAGAGTGTAGAACGTGTGTGCCGTGCTATTCTTTCTTTTGATCTGAAATTGCATCACTTGATAAAATAGCACCAATGTCCCTTGATTTCCATTTTATAGCCCATTTGCTACTCTATACAATTCACCGTGGAAGATAACTAGTATATCTATATGATTTCACACTCATGGACCTTCAGGACTTCAACTTTAGGCTATTGAAAGACAAACCTTAACAGTTGCTGCAAGGACATGGCAAGCAATCCTTGATGTACATGATCCTAGAATAAGTCTGTTGTATCCATTTTGAGATGCAACCTACAAAAACAACAAAAAAATAAAATAAAAATGTGCATGTAATTCTTTATTTTACAATTGACGTTCAACATCATATCTAGAGTTAAACCTTTTGCAAAGCCAACATTCGCAAATGCAGCAGAAGATCTTCTTTCCCAGTGGCATCATTAACAGCATCTAATAACTTTGTCAATCTATCCTTCCCATCACTTGAATCTGAAGCGTAGATATTTTCAATTGGAACAACATGCAGCTGTTTTGTTGGTGGGGCTAGATTTGACACGACCGATCTCATATCCTGAATCGCTCCATCAACTTTATCAGAAGAAACTGGATAGACTGCACTTTCATCAATAAACGCTACTCCAACACCAAAAACTGGCAATGATTTATCCTTACTTGCTTCAAAATTCTTTTGTGCTCTGTCTTGCAACCCATGTACAAACTGTAGAGCTACCCTGAAATCAAATAGAAATATGAACGCTCAGTTTAATAAAAAAAACAAAAAAAACACACCCATGTATTAATTTACAGAGAAAAAAAAGGAAAACCTGGAGGAAGGGCCGCCAGAGAAAGCAACAAGAACGTTATCAGAAGGAGAAATCATGGCATGAGAAGTAACAGCAAGCCTGAACTTCCCATAGATATTACTTCTAAAGCAATCGGCACAAAAGCGTGCTTCATCACCAGAAAGAGATCCAGGAGTGATGGGGCTGTTGGTCTTGCATTTGAGGCATAAATTATTAGAATTGTTGGCAGCTGCTAGTGGTGGTGGCGGCGGCGGCGAGTCCGATACTTGGTCACCGTTTTTGTAGCAATTGGATTGGCAACCTGAGGAATTGCAAGACATTGTTTTGTTTACTTCAGTTGTCTGTGTTTTTTTTTTTTTTTTTAGGAGTTGTTGAGCAGCGGAGTTGATTTAACTGTTTTTCAAGTCCAAAAGAGTGTGTAGGGTTTTGCCTTTGTTGTTCATGTGAAACCATAGTTATCGGACCAATGGGAAAAGAGCCAGACGTCAATTCATGAATAATTAGATAAATTTTTTTTATTAAATCTGTTGGTGATGGTAATAATAGTTATTTTTTGAGGTGTGTTTTATTTAAAAATATATTAAAATAATATATATATATATATATATAAATTATTTTTAATATTAAAATGATCTAAAATAATAAAAAAAAACTAAAGAAAATTTTTTAAAAAGATTTAAAAATAATTTTTGAATGCAAAAATAAATTAATTATATGACTGCTCCTTTTCTTTTCTTTTATTTATTGGTATTAATTTAATTATATTTAATAATTTAATTACATTTTACAAGATTAATATCTTATTTAATTTAAATAAAAACTTGAATTCGATTAAGCATCGAAAATTCTCTAATTCATTTAATAAATACATGTGAAATTAAGTTTAGGTTGAGTTATTTAAGTTAAGATTTTCATATTTTTATTTTAAACTCTAATTGAAATGTGAAAAAGGATATTAATAAATATTTTTTTAGCTTATTTTCCTACTCGTAAATTATATGTCCATTCCAGAGTTTTAAAACTCGGCTCGATGGTTAACCTGGTCCCAGGCTCGGGTCACGGGTTTTGACTGGGTCAATTCTTTTTTAAAACCAAAACTACATCGTTTTGGTAAAAAAAAAAGTCAATGGATTACAACCTGGTCAACCAGTTGGGTCAACCAGGTCACTCCAGATCGTGACTTTTCTTATTTTTTTCTTAAACCCAGCTCAATTTCAACCCCGGGTTAGTCGAGTTCCATGTCAACCCACCGAGCCTGGCCAGGTTTCAAAACTATGATCCATTCTTTCTAGTTACTTCAACTATTATCCGAATTAAAGAATTTATGAGATTTTCTTGAATATATATATATATTAGAATTTTTAACAACAAAAGGTAAAAGGATAAGTTGTTAAATTTATTAAAATTTAGCATTCTTAGTGGTTTTGAAAGCAGTATAGTAATTTATGTGAGATATTAAACTCGGAACGACATCGTTTTGGTAAAAAAAATAAAAAAAAATCAATGAATTACAATCAGGTCACCTCGGGTCGTGACTTTTTTTATTTTTTTAAACTCAACTCGGTTTCAACCCTTGGTTAGTCGAGTCCCGGGTCGACCCATCAGGCCCGCCCAAGTTTATATATATATATTAGAATTTTTAACAACAAAAGGTAAAAGGATAAGTTTTCAAATTTATTAAAATTTAGCATTCTTAGCGGTTTTGAAAACAGTATGGTAATTTATGTGAGATATTAAACTAAATACAAGAAAAAAAACTAGAAATCAATAAAATAATAGACAATTTTGATTTTTACATATGAACTTTGTAAGAGGTGAAAACAATATTTAAATTAAAAATTCAATAATAATAATAATAATAATTTTCATTGAATAAGTTTTCTATAATCTGATTGATAAACACATGACTGCTAATTAATAGCAACTAATTAAGAATGTGTTTGGCAGTGTGGTTGCGGTTGCTTTTTAAATAGCTTTTCATGCCAAAATATATGTAAATGATGTTTTTTTATTTTTTAAAAATTATTTTTAACACCAGCACATTAAAATGATTTGAAAACACTAAAAATATATTAATTTGAAGTTAATAAAAAAATAAAAAAATTTTAAATTTTGTTAAAAGCGCTTTTGAAACGCGGAAACAAATAGGCCCTAAGAAGAGGAAATCATTGTTTTTATTCTTCTATACTATTTCATATCATTGCTTATTGAAATAGAGATTTTTTAATATTTTATTTATTAATGATTGAGTTTTTTAATTCATTTAGATTTTTTTATTAGATTATTTTAGTATTATAATCCGAGTTAAGGGTTTAGTGGGTTAACCTGGTTAACTTGAATTTAAAAAAATAAATTAATTTTTTTCTATTTCATCATTCAATAATTGATTGCTAATTAGATTTTATAATTTATTTTGTTTTACTTTTTATAAGATTATTCTATTATAATAATCCAGGTCAAAAACTAGGTAAGTTAACCTTATTGACTCAGGTTATTTTTTTGTTAATTTTTTTAACTTTATCCTTTAACGTTGAATTAATTAGGAATTGATCTTCATAATTTATTTTTTATTTACTTCATAAAAGGTTATCGTAGTCTAGCGATGCAGACCATAGATTTGGTTATTTAACCCAAGTTAACTTAGATTATTTTTTTTTTAATTTAACATTTTGAAATCTCGTCATTAAAAATTGAGTTGATTGAAAATTTAAATTTAAAATTTGATTTAATTTAATTTTTATATGGTTATATCGATCTCATTATTCGAGTTGTAAATCTGATAAATTATCTTGAATTAATACGAATTGATCCAATATATTATTGTTTTAATATTTTTTAAAAAATATTATCTTAAATTTTTTCAAAGTATCTTCATACAATTTATTTATTATTTTACTGAAAAAACATGTTATAATGTCTGAATATCTTTTTGAAAAAAACTTAATATCACCTATAGCGTAGCATGAGTAAATAATTTAGTTGTTACTATCTATTATTATTATTATTATGGAAGCGCATGTTTTAATGGGTTGGGTTGGTTTTGACAAACAAGACCTACAAGGACTTAGGGCTTCCTGGTTTACGAGCTAAAACCCCTAACGGAAAAATAAATTCGGCTAAACCTCTGGTCTCCGTTTGCCGAAGTACACAGTTGACACTGCTCTCTGCTCAAGTTTTATCCTTGATAGCTAACAACAGGTATCAACAAAAGCTATAAGCCTATGTCAGGGATTTCTCTCTTTGATCATTTTTTCTTGTTTGTTAATTTCATGTTAAAAGAATAGAAAGTAAATTTTGGGTTTTCATTTGTTTTTTTTTTCCCTTTCTTTTGATTGGTTTTGCTGGGTTTTGGCAATGGAGAACGAAGAATAAGAAAGCTGTGAACTTTTTTTTTCCTATTCTTGTTCCATTTTTGTGTGTTTTTCAACACTGCTGCTTAGCTCCTTAACAATGATACTGCAGCCTATGCTAAGAACCTGAACTTAAATATGCTTTAGTGTTTTGTTATAAAAAAAATCATTGTTTTTGTATTGGTGTTCAATGCTTGTTCAAATAAAAGGAACCTGGGATGTTGTTATGCCGTGTTTAGTGTAAATTTGAGTATATATGAGCTGCTTCGGTTTGGTTTTGTATTGATTCTGGATAAATTTGAATTCAATGCTTTGTGTTTTGTGGGATTATTTAGTTGGTTTGAGTGGCTTTTTTATTTTAGTTTTTTTTATCTTTGATGAATTTTTGAAAATATAGATAATCTCGGTTGCTGGACTTATGGGAGTGTTTAGAAAAATGAACTTTGATAGGTTTGTTAATTTGGTTCTATGTTATTGGTTCATATAGAAGAGCCAAGGGAAATTGTTGGAAATAAGTCAAACAAAATATAATGGGGATGCCAGATGCCTCAGGGGACTTGTCATCCGAGATGGAGGTGGATGCTTTCAGACGCCTCTTCCCTCTTCGCTATTTTGAGCGTCATCTCTCAGAATCTATACGCCCCGATGCGAGGCCTCTTGGAAGAGCTAGAGATACAACATTAGCCCTTGGTTGGTTTAACATTGTTATTCTTAGTTTTTCTCATCCTCACCTGCTTAGCTAGATTTTGATTGTATGACCTTGATGATCTAACTAAACATTGTTAATATGTAGGGGCTGTTGCATCTGCTCATGGGTCAGCATTGGCAAAGATCGGTTCAACTGTTAGTCTCTCTCCCTCTCTCATTTGTGTGTGCAAATGTGCTTGTTTGAGTAGTTTGATTCAAAGACATGTAATTTGTTTCTTGCACAGACCATGTTGGCTGCCATAAAAATGGAAGTGATGACCCCTTCAACAGAGTCACCGGAAGAGGGCTCCATTGGTTGTTACCCATGAACCATGAATTTTGTTTTCTTCTCTTTTTTAATTTGCATGCATATGTACCCTTTCTTTTCCAGTTTGATTTATAGGATGCCAATACATTAATCTTGTTATTCAGCTATTGATTTCCACATGCCCCCAATCTGTTCTCCAATTGTTAGACCTGGTAGGCCTGCCGAGGCTGCACCTGTGATATCAAAGCAATTATCCGATACCATATCAAGGCAAGTGAAGTCTTTCCTTTGTTATCCTTTTCTGGTACAGTTGATTTTCCCCTGATTGTGTGCAGAGATGTGTGTCTTACCTAGGCCTCACCTCTTAGCTTCCTTGTGTTGGTTAAAAACTTCTGTTAGCTTATTGAAATCAACTTGCCCTGTTTGTTTTTACTGAATTCATATTTTGTTCAGTAATATTCCTAGTTTGACACATGTTGTCTGTCATTGGCTTATTACAGCTCTGGCATGATTAATCTAAAGGAACTGTCCCTGGTCAGTGGAAAAGCTGCCTGGATGGCGTACCTGGTTAGTAGTATTGGTTTTTCATTGTCTTCTTTCTTCGCATTTGGCTTCAAAATTAAGGCAGTCACTGCCTATTTTTTCCTTTTTGATCTTTCAAAATCAGAAATGCTTTTAATATATCTTGGGCTTTGATTTTTTTTCTCCTATATATCGTTTCACATAAAAGTTAGCTTTTGCTTACCTTGACAGGCTAGATATATGTTTTCTGTTGGATGAAAAATAAATATTATTATGTCTCCTGCAGGACATTTATTGTTTGGATGCTGATGGTGCTCTTTTTGATGCTGCACTCCTCTCAGCTGTTGGTGCCTTCTCTCATTGTAAGATTGCACCCTTTCCATGTCCGATTAATTCATGGCCTGTTAAAGTGAAATAAGGAATAGGCTTTAGAAATCAGCATTCTTGCCTATAGTACACATACGTCATTCTGCGACACATTTTTCTTTGTTCATTTACTGTGACTTCGCTTTGCATAGACATTGGAAGATTGAATTAGATTCATTTTGCATATACTATTGAAATTCATTGGGCTGGATGCTTTCTGTTTGGATATGGTGTCCGGTTCTCCAGCGGTTTAAAGTTCTTACACTCTTTGAATATCAGTCACTCAAAAAAGGTGGAGATTTAGTGAAAGTCAGTTTAGATATGTAAGAATAGGTTTCAAAAGATCCTTGTTCTCTTTCTGAATAGAATTTGACTAAGTATGCCCAAATAATTATATTAAGGAAAGCCAGTTTCTTGTGAATATCTTGCGGGCCTATAAATGTCAATCATAGTGACCATAATTCTTTGATGATTTGAAATCATCTGATCCGGTTGGATGGTTCAAAATCATTTGATTTAAGAATTCTCTGTAGCATTATATTCCAGATAATTTCCAACGTGGTATCAATGCGTTCTTACATATTTGGTATACAATAACCCTTGCTCACTTTGCTAACCTCACTAATGACAAAAAAAATGTGTAGTGATACCTGGTTTCACTTTTTTCTAGTTATACCAGCTATTGTAATTATTACCAAGGCAAAGCAGCAAAGGTAATTTATTGCTTTTTTTTTCTCTCCGTATGAATTCAGTCCAAGCTTAAACACTCTATAATCTTAGTTTGTTTCATTGAATGTGATTTTAGTACAAACTAAACTCTGCTTGCAATTAATATCTTTTATCTGTAGCTGCCTTTATTTATTACAGAAGCTTAATATGTGCAGTGCAAATCCCCATAGTTTCCCTAAATGATGATGGAAAAATAGTACTCATATCGGAGGAAGATGATGGAACAAAATTGGAGGAGGAGCCTGTCAACAAGGAGAAGAGGAAACTCACACTGAGCAGCATTCCATTTTCATTGACATGCATACTTCACAAGAACTACATCTTGGCAGACCCAACTGCAGAAGAAGAGTCCATTATGGAAACTCTTGTAACGGTGGTTTTGGATTCATCTTCCAGACTCGTGTCTTTTTACAAGCCAGGTGGACCAGTTCTTGCCCAGACATCAGCTGTCCAGGTTAGTCTTTACTTTTGAGAATATACATTGATGGTTCCTGAAATCAAATTTAATGTCAAAGAATCCATTCAATTTGTCCTTATGATAGGAAGCAAAACACTTTGCAAGTTATTGCCAGGCAGTCTGTTCATTTGAACCATGATAATTGAAGCAACATTCATATTCAGTTGTTTATGTCGTGATAGATCTGTTACCACTATTCTGGGGAGTGGTGTTGACCTGGTGATAAAATTCTTGGATTCAAACTCAAGTCTTTTAAAGGTTTTGAAAAGTTTTGACTATTGGGATTTGTGTGGAAAATTGAAATTTTAAAATGGCTTCCCCTTCAAATGCCAGATCATTTTCAGAGTTCTAATCCTCAACCCAAATGATGCATAATGAGGTAGATTTGTTTGAAATCCAATGTGTTAATGACAGTATGCAAGAGAAGATAGGCAGGAGTTGATATACCGAATGCTTGGATAAAAGCTAATGGAACTTTCTAATAACTTACAAGATACATTCTAGTCATTCGATTAGAATTCCTTGTATGGTTTACACTATCACTTGTTTTTGTTAAGACTGATATATGTAACGCTGACAAAGAAGTGGCTTGCTGTGGTTGCAGGATTGTGTTGCATTGACTAGGCAGAGAGTGAAGGAACTTCAAGACATTTTAAATGAGACCATTTCTGGTATGGAGATTGACGAAGTTTCATTTAGGATGGAGTAGTTCTATGGTTTAAAAATACAGTGTTCATTCTGTCTTCTTACTATGAAGCAAGTATTTCTGAAAAGAGATTTTGGAGGGAAAAGTAGTGAATTGTTACTTGCATCAATGGAAAAGCTGGTTTATCGCATTTTGTTCTATCTCTATCACTCTCTACAGCAATACTAGCTAGTCAATCATAGTAGTGGATGTCCATAGCTTAGATTGAGTCACAGCTCGCAAGATGATCGAATAGTATCTTTTGGGAGGAAAAAGAACTTTACCGCGTGTGTGGCCAGGTAGACCAATTGGTACGTTAGATTTGTTCACGCGGGCAGGTAGACCAATTGGTACGTTAGATTTGTTTTGGCAGCATACTCTGTATTCCACACTTTGAAGGCAATCCCCCCTCCCTTCTTCCCTGCTTCTAGAACTTGAAACCACACTATTTCTTGACTTGCACGCGGTGTTTACCAAAACCACTTGGATTGACGTCTTGATTGCAATTTACTACCAAGTAAAAACCCTTGACTGTGTATCAGACAGTCTCCTGTAATGTGAGCTTTCTCTTTCTCTTTGTTTTTTTTTTCTTTACTTCATTTTCCCCCCCATCCATTCATCAATTGACCAGCTATGTAATACGAGGATTGCATTTATCTCTAAGCAGCTTCATGTGTTGAAAGCCACAGTTTCTTAAATGGAGATTAAACATTTTTTCGAATTAAATTCAAGGCTGATGACCTTTGAACCTTTTCTCTTGAATTATCGGATAGCTTGATTGATGATGGTCGCTGTTAATGTGTGTGAAATGGTATCTGGCTCATTTATTGTGATGCTTAATAGTAGTGTTGTATGTGAGTTCATATAATGGGACGTGAGGCTTAATTGCAATTATGGCCCTCCCAAGAAGATCCATCGAACCAATGGCTAAATGTAGACTTGTCATGGCTTAAATTGACAACGTATGGCAATCATGGGCTGTGCCTCGCAGATATTGGCTATGGAATTTGGTGTTTTGTTACAGAATGCAAGTCTTTGATCGGAGAAACATGTAATTTTCTTGAAGGAACAATAGCAATCCTCTCTTCCAAGCTTTGTTTGCATCATTGTAGCGAAAATGCTTAAAGTGGTTGAGATTTTAAAAATAAATGAGGGCTGAAAAGCAAATGAGTGACAGCCTTATATGAGAGTTTTCTAGTATACAATATTACATGAAATATTGGTGATTTAA
>Ga0325411_1007160_pt1 | contig 12187 bp, 6 predicted proteins | sample PopdelMetagenome_13_FD_206181 | JGI IMG/M metagenome (GOLD analysis project Ga0325411, IMG submission 206181) | Populus deltoides microbial communities from Bellville, Georgia, United States - Xylem-PdIQD-R4 | ecosystem: Host-associated > Plants > Phyllosphere > Stem > Wood/Secondary xylem... | reverse complement strand
TTAAAAAATTGCGTACTTAAATACAACATTGAAAAAATGACATCGTGTGTTCTATGGTTTTTAAGGGGATTCTAAGCGATGGAAGCGAAGTTGCAGTGAAGAGATTATCAAGAAGTTCGGAGCAGGGCGAAAAGGAATTCAAAAATGAAGTTCTATTAATAATGAAACTTCAGCACAAAAATCTTATCAGGCTGCTTGGTTTTTGTGTTGAAGGAGAGGAAAAGCTCCTCGTCTATGAATTCATGCCTAACAGCAGCCTTGATGTTTTTCTTTTTGGTTAGTTGTATATTTCCTTTATGGTTTTAGTAATTATGTTTTAAATTTGAATCTTGTGTTCGCAAATATTTATAAGTATGAATATGCTTAGCTATTTTTCTTTTTTTCTTTTTTTTAATATTGAAGATTAGGGTTCTGTTTGATTGCTAATGTTCAAGTATTAATATTAGCTCTTACAAATTAATTTTAATTAATTTTAAATTTTTATTAATTAAAAAGTCATAAATATAGTTTTTTTGGAATAATTTTTCTATGAAACATTTATTGGAAAATTAAGTCAAAATTTTGATTTAAACAGAAGTTAAAATTTTTTATTTCCAACTTATGAAATTGTTTTTGCTTGAGGTCACTTTTACCAATTACATTTCCAATTTAAAGTCATTTTAACTCATTTCTACTATAACTTAATTATATAAAAAATAATTTTTATAAATAAGGTCAGATGTATTCTAAATATCATTTATTTTGCTTTTGATTTGATGGTAGATCCTACAAAACGAGCGAAACTTGATTGGAGCAGTAGAATTGATATTATAAATGGAATTGCAAAGGGAATGCTTTATCTTCACGAGGATTCTAGGCTTAGAATCATTCATCGAGACCTAAAACCTTCTAATGTATTGTTAGACAATGAGATGAATCCGAAGATTTCTGACTTCGGAATGGCAAGGATTTTTTCAAGCAATGAAGACGAAGCCAAGACTGCTCGAATAGTAGGAACATAGTAAGTGTTCTTTCACTTTGAAATCTTTTTCTCATAATTGCCTAAAAATATGAAAAACTTCAAACTAGTAAAAACTTTAAACTAATCTTAACAATATTCTTAATTGGTCCCTTAAGGATTAAGTTTCAAAATAATTTTAAAAAAATTAAACGATCTCCTTCACTATAAAATTAATCATCACTATAACCGAGAATAGTGAATACTATAGTGATTCATTTAAGAATTTTAATTGAGATATAAGTTGTTAGTTGCAAACTGATGATGGTAAGAAAAAAAAATCTTCTATTGAGTTTAAGCTTTTTTTTTTTATGGTTTTAATGAGTTTGTATTTATTATTATTTTTTTTAGCTTGGGTTTGATTTGAGATTTGCATCAATCAAGAAAAATCCCAGTAAAGATTCTTTGATGTTAAAGTTAGAAAACACAAAAATAAATATAGTATATAGATAGAGAAAAAATAGAAGTAGCTAGAGTGTGTTTAAATGATTGTGTGTGAAAATGATCTGTTGTTTTTTGAAAAATATTGTTCTTTATACCTGATGATCCATGGATATTTATATATCTTCAAGCAACATGAACCCTATTGTAAAACTATCATGAAAGTCGGGTTGCAAACCCTCATAGAAGCAATCATGGTAAACTATTTATTTTATCATGAATCACCACACAATTATCCTAGAATGGTTGAAGTTTGTGCCATCCTATTAATTATGAAAGATGAAGCCATCAATTCTTTAAATTCCAAGTGTCACCTGTAATGATAACCTGTAAGACGAGGATTCAGGTGTGAACCCATATTAATAAAAGGATAAAGGTAGTGACATTTTAGGGGTATGACTTGACTTTCACAAAAATAAATATAACCAAACTAATTTTTTAATTTTGGATTAATTATATTTCTTTTTCTTTTTCTTTAGACCAAAGGCATCGTGTTTGGTTGGTTAGGTCTTCTTCTCTCTCTTTTCCTTTCCTGTTTTTTCCTTTTAGACCTAGTTAGGCCCTTCCTTTTCCTTTATTTTTTCCCCTTTTTTTCCTCTTTTTTTTAAGTCTAGTTAGGCTGACGATTTGGGTCTAGTTGAGCCTTCTTTCATCTTTCTTTATTTCTTTTCATTCTTATTCTTTTCTTTTATTTCCTTACTTTCCTTAGGCTTGATTAGCCCTTCCATCTCAATTTTTTTCTATCTTTCTTCTCTTTCTTTCTTTCTCTTTTCATCCTCCCTTGTGATTGGTTGGATTGAGGGTTTAGGCTTGATTAAGACCCATCCTTATTTTCTTTTTCTTTTTTTTTCTTTCATTAGGTCTGATTAAGCTGACGGTTTAGTTCTAGTTAGGCCCTTCCTTCTTATTTGTTTTATCTCTCTCTTTTTATCTTTCTCTTTATCTTTTTTTTTCCTCGTGCCAGGTTAGGCTGAAGACTAAAGCCCTCTTAGGCCTTTTCTTTTTTTTCTTCTCCTTCCCTTCTTTTTCTTCCATTGGGATTAGTCACACCAAATATTTGCCAATTGGGCTTTCTTTCTCCTTTTATTCTTTCTTATTTCTTCTTCATCTCTTTTTTTTCTTTTAGCTTTGTTGGCTAGTTTTATCTTAACCCAATTTTAGGCTTGGGTGGGATTGTGTATTTTGACCCAATCAGTTGCCCTTATTCATTGAAAAAACATGGATATATTTTTAAGATTTTACTAAAAGGCATTTTTCATTCAAAACAAGAGACATATTCAGGATAGAAAGAGAAACTCAAGTAAAGCATGAAAAAATGGTGAAGAGGATAAAGAAATTTTAAAAGGTAGAAAGCTTTTATGATAATAAAGAAGAGGAGGTATATGTTCAAAATGATAGGAAAAAGGTTGCATGTGTTCGAGAGGAACACCATGCAACTTTTTCAGAATAGCATGATTGTTATTGAATTGTCATTCCAAAAGTGAGCATGCATCCTTGTCATTGAATTGTAATTTCAAAGGAAGCATGTGAGCATGATGTTTATCCTTGATTTCTTATCATTTAGCATATATGTTCTTTTCATTTTAGAGAGCATGCATGTAAGATCATGTTTGCCTGTCGTGGACTTGTCATTTATAAAGTGTGAGGAAGAGCTTAATGAAGAAGAGTTTGAAGAAATGAAGAAGCATAAACATTACTGGTGAGAAGCCGGCTCCTCATAAGAAAATAAATGGATCTAGATCAAAAGTTCTTAAAACATCCTTAACGCCTACCTCTCATCCTTCAAATAAAGAGGATATTATAATTGAATGACATAGTAGGCAAAAAAACGTCATCCTTTTTCACATGGGCTTTCTTGGATAAATTATATGACTGGACCTAGTTTTTAATTTATAAAGTTATTATTCAAATTTCATCTTGTTATTGAGTTTATAAGGATGGAGGAAGAGAGGAATGCTATGAAAACCATGTTTAAAGATAATCTATTTTCCAATCATTAGAGATCATAGTATGTACACCATAAATGTTTTTACATGATTATCCTTATTTCCTAAAAATATAAAGTAGTTAGGTAAATCCAACTTTCTTCTTATCTAGCGCTTAAAATGAAGTTGTCCTTTTATATAAGTATGTTTGATGCCTATGGTTTGTTGTTATCTTTTTTTTTCATACTTTTAACTTTTTTTATAGTTTTTAAATACAAGCTTTAGCTTTAAACATGTAGGAAGCTGAGATAGAGCACACAATCAGGTCTTTGGATGTAACATGTAAATATTATCATTGGTGTTAATATTTTAAATAGAAATAAGCATAGATCGATGAGAAGCTCTATGACCTACATTAAACTCATCATATTGTTTGTCAAGAAAGGGGTTTTTTTGTTATGAAGATTGCATCTCTTCATGCATAAAATATTTAAGTTAGGTAAGAATTGGTTGTTTATAAACAAAGAATTAAGAAGTTGATGGAGATTTTGGCTAAGGCTCAAAGTAATATGCATCAGTTTTATATGTTGGCTCTTATATAAACTAAGTGTTCATACATGTTAGCTCTTATAGAAAATCCTATTGAATTTGAGAATGTATATTAAAGGACTCTTGCTTTTTGGACTGTCATAGAAAACAAGATAGTAAACATAATGAGTGTCTTTTATTTTTATAACTTGTCTATGAATTTTATCATGGAATTTTCAATGTTATTCCACCAAAGTGAAATTCTAGACTTTAAAATTTTTTACCTTGGAGGGCCTAAGATGTTGTCCAATGTTGGTATTTAGATGATGAGCCTGATAATGGCAAGGAGATCCAATGATAATTTTAATGAGTAGTTCATATGTTTCTTATGATTTTTATTTTGAACTTATAGTTATTTGACTTGTTTCTATATCATGAAGTTATTAAATTTGTATCAACTATTAACCATTTTAGGCTTTGTTTTTCAATAAACTCTACATCTTTTTTAAAAAAATAGATAGAGGAGATCTCTAAGAATATAATGCAAATGAGATTGATTTTGGATATTTTCCATTCATTAGAGAAGTATATTACTAGTATTACATTTTTAGATGATCTAAACGCCATATATGTGGGAGAATTTTTTCTTTCATGTCTTGGAGATGATAAGTATTAGCTTTGACTATGCTAACGACCTTATAATGACCATCTTATTTAGGGATAGCTTGCATTTTATCTCGAGGCTTCTCATTACCTCTAATTTCTTCAACACCAAGTTTTTTTTATTTTGAACAATTTATTTCTAACTTTTTTATTTCTAACTATGGCATTATGGTATCATGTTATTTCATGCCTAAACACTTCATTTCTCACAAGCATTACTATAACAGTTCGACTTGATCAATGTTAAAAGATCCCAACATAACCTCTTAATTTGAGGTTAAATTTTGTTTTATTTACCAAAAATTTGGCAAAGTTTCGTTTGTATTTAGAATATCTCAAGTTATCGACTATTATCAATTTACTCAATCAACCAATCATCACAAGGTTCCATAGTTCCAGACCTTACATCAAACATCATAATTCAACACCTCATACAATCCACACAATATATATATATATATATATATATATATATATATATATATATCCTACGAGTAAGTTCAATATGAACATAGTCCACATATCATATCATAAAATTTAAAAGAAAAGAAATACTAACATGTAAAGAAAGCATTTACAACATAATAAGTGTTCTTAAACATTTCAAAAGGGTTAATTACAATATAACTAAAATACTACATGCTAAGCTGAACTTTTATAAATACATCAAGGTTTACACAAAAGTATACTGCATAAATGCGTTAATTCCCTTTTGTTTAAGTTAAATATTTACATAAGCTTAACAAAATAGAGTCATAAACTAATGATCTTCCTAGATATTTGATGAACTTGTTACATAAATAAACATATCATTATGTTGATAATATATATATATATATATATATATATATGCTCATGTAATGTATACGAATGAAGTATTAATTTTCTATCGGATCCATAAGAATTCTAACAGAGAACTTATATTTTGCTTGTAAATCTTTTAAACTCAATTAGAACTCATTTGCATATTCTTAATTTGAATACTCTTATTTACTCTTGAAATTCATCTCCCGACAATCCTATCACGGATGCCATTAGCCGAAGCTAATCTTGTAATTCATCCCCCGACAATCCTATCACGGATGTCATTAGCCGAAGCTAATCTTGTAAATACGCTAGACTTTATTTACACTGAGCATAATATTTATTATAATTGCATTCACCAGAAGAATTTTAAATTGTATAAGTACAAATAGAAAGAAAATCATGCACCTGCTCCGCCTGTCTCGCGACCTCCCCTAACAGAAGATCCTCCTAAATCACAAGGAAGTTTTTGGTTATGATTCTTTCAAGCTAATATTATAGATAATCCATATTCATCCATTACTCATATGTTACTTTCTATGCATATTCATTTCCTCTTAATAACATACATACATATATCATGTATATTTTCAGAGTCAGTATCTCAATGTGCAAGTGTTTGTATGACTCAATTCTTTTACATTCTTACATATAGTATTCATGTGAAAGTCTATTATTAATGTCTAACTTTGAACTATTATCCAATTTCCAATTGTTACTATCCAACTATTACTGTTTAGACATTGAACTGTTACTGTCCAACTGTTACTGTCCAACCGTTACTGTCTAGACATTGAACTATTATTGTCCAACTGTTACTATCTAGACATTGAACTGTTACTGTCTAGATATTTAAACTGTTACTGTCTAGACATTGAACTATTATTGTCTGAACACTCATCAAATTTTTAACTATATCTAAAGTTCTAAAACTCCATTTTAAGTGATATTAATCTCGTTAGAAAGTCAAGACACAAGGCTACAAGTTCTTTGAAGGAAGGAGAACTCAGTTCTGCCCCCAAGATAGTTAAAATTTCTCATCAACTAATCAGTCCTACTGCCCTGCATAATCAGTCACGACGCAGTCTCGGTTGGTAACCCATAACTAGAGTTCTATATCTCCAAATTGAGCAAGACCAGTTTCCTTAATTAGCTAACATTCAATCTACAATTTCTATAAAGGAAACCGATCCTAATTCTCTCATCCTCCTATTCAAAATCTCATGAAAAGTTAGGAGATAAGTCTGTCCAGATTCGTCACCGCCTTCCCTTCACACAATACTTTCATAAACTACATACCACACATGAATCAACTTAATTTTAACAATAAATACTTTTTTCCTAATTCATGTCTGAGAACCCTAACTTATAATTCAATATCAAGGCATCAATTTATTATCGAATTTACAAATGAATTTTTAAGATCATGTTTAAAACACCTTACCCGGTACGAATTAAGATTTTGAAGTTCAACTAGTTGAAGATTTTCAACTCCCTCCTTTCTTTTCTTCTTGTTTAATTTTCTTGTTAATCCTTTGCACACAAGTGTTTATCTCATCTATAAACCCTTAATCTTGGATGGGTTTTTGAAATTTTAGTGTTTCTCTATTGATTTTGCAATAATGGGTACAAAACTCCTTATTTTCTTTCCTTATGGTTCCTGCAGATTTTTTTGGTGAGAAGAGGGTATTTATACTCTATAATTTTCCTTATTTGCATTTAGGCCCCCTTTTTCCTTTAAGTGTATTATTCTCTTCAATTAAATCCAACCCTCAACAGTACCGGGTTTATTATAATGTCTCGAATTATTTCGCCCGAAAATTTATATTCAAAAATTTCTGAATTCCTGCTTTTATTTAACCATATGCATGAATTTCTTCACTTTTATTTATTTTTTTTTTCCCGGGGCTTACAAGTACTAATTGGGCTTCCTTTATTTGATCTAGGTTTGCTTTGATTTCTCATTCATTTCCCTCGTTAGAGAAATACAACTCTTGATAATTTGGGCATCTTAGTTCTACATGTATGACTGCCTCCATACTATAAGTTAGAAGTAAAGGTATTTTTCATGTGGTTTTCTATATAGTCCTAAAAGCTTATCGGATTTCATCTAAGAGTTCATATGAATCTCTTTTTTTTTCTTCTTCTTTTTTAGTCCATTTATGAGCCCTATTTGTCCTCTAGTTTAAGGGTGAGAGATGAAGAAAAATTAATGTTTAGTGTGATGTTTCTAACATTGTTCTCGTAACTTTTTATTAATAAATTTATTATTATTGTCAGTAATAAGAACATTTAAAAGCCAAAATCTATAAATGATTTTTTCTATAAAAATGAAATAACTTTGTTAGTTTTATCTCTACAATAGCTTTGGCTTCCATTAATTTGATAAAATATTCCATAACTACCAAAACAATTTGGTTTTTTCTTAATGCTTTAGAAAATAAACTTGAAATTATCATTCTTCACTAGGAAAAAAGCTATGGTGTGGTGATGGAAATCATCTTAGTTATTGGGATGGTAAATAGTACTTTCTTACATGGAAATCATCTTAGTTATTGGGGGGTAAATAGTACTTAGTTCCTATAAGTTTTTTTTTAATTTCTATTAGAATCATGTCCTACTAAAATTCGACCTAGGATCCTATTAATTTTAGGCAGCGCCTAAAAGAAGTGTTGAATTTCTACTTTTTGTTTTTGTTTTCCCCCTTTTATTGATAAATTATTGAATACATTCCTTAGTGATTAGCTTTTGTATCTCTTTTTTAAGAGTGTAACAATCCTAGATATCCTGTCCCTTTTCTTATGGAGTATATAATATTTTTTAGGGTTACATGTACCAATCTTTCCCTTTATTAAAAATGAGTAATGTATAAAGTCCTTTTTCTTTAATAGCTACTAACTTTTCTATCTAAATGTTAAGTGGTGTTTAAAAAAGAGGTCATAAGTTCAGGGAATACTATGTAACTATGAATATGTCTCTACTTTTTAAAAGCTTTATTATTGCGAGGAGACTTATGATAGTTATGATATTCATCTTATTATCTTTGGAGCTAGGGATGACTTTATCTAGCAACAATGCCTTTTTTACTAAAATATTGTTTTGTATCACTTACTTAACTTTAATAAGAGTTTGACTTGGAAAGGATTTTTACCATTATAATTATGTACTCTATTGCTTATAGCTTTAGTGACAACTAACTCAAGCAAACCCTCGACTTTAAGAATTTTCCCGTTGAATATTTAAAATATACGTTGGTACTATTCTTTTTTCATTAAAAGACAACAAAGAACTCATCAAAGCTCTTTCTAGAGAATATACTTATGTTAAATCATGTAATGAGTTTAACTCAAAGATTGCTGAACTCAAGAATGAAGCCAAGTTATAGGTCATGATATCATGCATGAATAGACTCATATAACATTATCGGAAGGATCTTACACATAGTTTCATTATCCTGTATTAAAAGTTCTAGAATACTTTATACATTTTATACATATTTCCTTAGGTTTGTAAATCTATCGTAGTTATCTAAGCTCATCTTTACAAACATAAAGTCCCAATGCATATTAATATCCAATAACCTTTTACAAAGTAAAGAACCTACCACCTTGGGATTGCATTCATACGTAGTGTATAACAATGGAACTCACTTCATGTTGGGGCTTTTATATTTTGGATTGTTAAAACATGATTTTCTAATAATGAGTGATGGTGATAATGACAAACCATTTTCATACCTGCAACGTGTTGATGAGAATTTAAAGATTACACCTTGAATGTGTAATTTAAGAATGCTTTTTATGGAGATGAGAATTGTCTCTAAATAGAGTTGAGTATGATTGTACTCTTACCTACTCTTTTGCACTTCTTGTTGTGTCTTTTTCACAACAAATTAGAGTTACTTGTAAGTAATAGTAGTATGTATAAGTAAAGGGGTTGGTGATTATGCCTTTTATTAGGAATAAGTGAGTGGAAAACTTTTAAGATGTTCTTATATACCTGGGATGAACTTAATGAGTGCGTTTATTAATTAGGTTATTTATTAATGTTCTAGAAGGGTTGATGCTCATATGGTAGGGAGATATATTTCTCTCATGTCTTAAGGTTTTTAGGTTTTCAACTATGAAAAAACTCTTAAAAATATTTTTAAAAAAATAAGAGAATCAGCTTTTGTTTATTTTTTATAGACGACACCTTTAATGATGTCAAGGAAAAAAAATACTCAATTAAGTTTTTATTTTTCTTTGTGGTATAATAGGCTTGAATTTTATTTTTTTTAGTTTTGGCTTAGGTTAGGTCCATGTTTTTTTTGCAAGGCAAGTCGTTTTTTAGAGTAAAGATCTTTCTAATGCTTAAATTAGGAAGATACGAAGAGAAATAAAATGTATAAAAGTATAAAATAATAATAGAGTGTGTTTAGGTGTTAATATAAAAGTGTGATTTATTGTTTTTTCTATAACATATTGTCCTTCATACCTATGATCCTTATATATTTACACATATTCAAACCACATGAATTACCTATCATAGGAGTAGAGTTGTAAATCCATCATGAGATTAGAGTTATAAAATTATTTATAAAAGCAATCATGGTAAACTATTTGTTTTACCATATATCACCATGAAATTATTTTGTAATATGAATGATTAAAGTAGACTCCCATCCTATTGAATATGAAATAGGTAGTCGTCCATTATGTAAAGCTGAATATAGAGTGGCACCCATAATAAAAACTTATAGGATGAGAATTCAAGTATGCACCTATACTAATAAGAGGATAAAAACAGTGACATTTCAGAGGCGTGACTTTCATGAAAACATATATAAGCCTATTAATTTTATTGTTTTAGATGGAGGCACCCATAATAAAAACTTATAGGATGAGAATTCAAATGTACACCTATACTAATAAGAGGATAAAAACGGTGACATTTCAGATGCGTGACTTTCATGAAAACACATATAAGCCTATTAATTTTATTGTTTTACATAAGCCTATTAATTTTATTGTTTTAGATGGACTTCTTTTTTGTTTTTAGGCCAAAACAATTTGATCCTAATTAAGCCTTTCTTTTCTCCCCTCTCTCCTTTTTTTTCTCTTCTTCCTTTACTTTCCCTCAAGCCTGATTAGGCCAAAGGTATTGGGCCTTATCGAGCCCTTCTTCTCTCCTTTCTCTTTATTTTCTTCCTTTAGACCTGCTTAAGCCTTTTATTTTTCCTTTTTTTTTCTTTTTTTATTTCTTCTTCTTTTCTCCTTTTCTTCTTTCTTTCTTTCTTCTCCTTCTCTTCTTTTTTTTTTCCTCTCGTTCCTGATTGGGCTAAAGATTTAGGTCTAGTTGGCCCTTTCCTTCTTCTTTCTATTATCCATATTTTTTTCCTTCTCTTTTTCTCTTTCTCTTCTTCCCTCTTCCTAGGTTGGTCCTATCTTTTTCTTTTCTTTTATTTTCTTTTTTCTTCTCATTGTTTTCCTTTTGTTCCCTTTAGGCTAAGCGGTTGAGTCATTCCTTCTCTTTTATTTTTTCATTTCTTTCTTTTTTTTCTCTTTATCTCTTTATTTATTTCCCTCGAGTCGGGTTGGGCCTTTCATTTTTTTCTCCTTCCTTTCCTTTTCTTCACTTTGAGCCTCGTGAAGTTGAGGGTTCCTTTTATAACGACTTAAACTTTTAATACGATTTTTATCTTTCTAATTTTCATGTTACTAAACTTGTTTTTCTTTATAAATCTTAACCTTATACTTGTTTTTTCCTACTAGAAATCACTCACATCACTCCCTAGGCTCACATTTTTGGAAGAAATCACCATTTGTTTTTTAAGAAAATGAGAGAAATAGAGCTCCTCTCTTCCTTTAGTTGTTTTCAAATGCTACGGTAACCAAGGGAGGGATTTTTTACTTATTTACGACAATGCAATTAATAAATCCATGTGTTTTTTTTTTATATTTTTATCTGACCAGCATCACTCTTGCAAGTCCTTTCTGAACTTTGATTAATATAAAATTTTAACCCAAGATATAACAATATTTCAGGAGATTGTACAAGTTATGTATACTATTGTAAAACTGGACAATAGATAATCTTACACATAAATTTGAATTCATGTACAATTTTATTTACTTAAATTGTCAAGATTTTTAAACTAATTTATTGAAGACTTTGATCCCTATTCATAATAAAAAAAAAATTCCCTTATATTTCCTCCCTTTTTAGTTAAAAAACTGTGTGATTATACATAGATTTTATATTGAGAGTTAGTGTTATTTATGTGTAAAATTATACATTAATTTGTTTGGAATTCCCTCGTATTTCTCTAAATATTTTCACCCTAAATTTGCAAAAACTATTCTTTAAAAAAAATTATTTTACTAGATCAAAAAAATTATGTAATTTATCACTAGTTAACATTGCGTGTACCAATATTATTACTTTAATTTCATCTGAAATTTAAGTTAAATTATTAAAAGTTTTTATCCCAATTTATAACAATTTTTCTTCTTAATTATCATTTCTCCAACTACGGATTTCCTTATTTAACCAATTCATCAATTTTAAGGTCAGGGTTTACACCTTTCGTCTCCTTTCTCCTTTGTTTTTTGTTTTTTTTTTTTTTCTCCTTCTCTTTCTCCTCTACTCTTTTTCCCCTTGGACCTAATTGTGCCAAGGGTTTATGCCTGATTGGGCTCTTCGTTCTTCTCTTCCTTCTCTCATTCTGCTCTTGTCATTCTTTACTAGGATCAAGATGGGCCTTCATTCTTCTTTTCTTCTCTCTTCTCCCATTTTCCTTTTCTTTGGGCGTGGTTGGTTTTATTTTAACGCAATTTGGGCTCAAGTG
>Ga0325411_1007159_pt1 | contig 12187 bp, 6 predicted proteins | sample PopdelMetagenome_13_FD_206181 | JGI IMG/M metagenome (GOLD analysis project Ga0325411, IMG submission 206181) | Populus deltoides microbial communities from Bellville, Georgia, United States - Xylem-PdIQD-R4 | ecosystem: Host-associated > Plants > Phyllosphere > Stem > Wood/Secondary xylem... | reverse complement strand
TCTCTTCTTCTGTCGCCGACGAGGTTAGTGAAGCAGAAGCAGAAGCAGAAGCAGCCATTTTTTTTGGGTCTCTTCTTCACTACGACTATCTCCGCTTTTAGTCTCCCCTCTAATATAACTCAGGCTTAATGACAGTTTTTGTCACTTAATTATTGAGGCTGTGACAAATTGAGGCTTTTGCTATTAATTTGATCAATTATATCCTTTGATAGTACTGACCAGATTGAATTAATATGGCTTTCAACACCTCTAATATACTATATAAATGTATACTTAGGTACAGGAAAGGCTGGTGTTTGGGAAGGATGTACGGAGGTGCAGAGGAAAAGAACCTAGATTGTGGAGAGGTTGTTATCAATCTAAAGAATGGATGATTTCGTGGAGAAAGCATGTAGAGTATGCAGATTCAGACTAGTTTTGATATAATTTGAAATATTTGAATTTTATAAAATTAATTATTTCAAGAATGGTAGAATAATAGAATTGGGGTTTTGTGATATCCCAAGGTTTATAATACTAGTTTGGAGAAAAAAATTTGAAAGCAGCGATGAAAGGATTTTCATAATAAAAACTTTTTTTCATAGTTAAAACATTTTGAAAGTGAGTTTTAAAAAAATATTTAAACACTGTTCTTCAAAAATATTTGAATGATTGGGATCAGTGTCTAAGGTTTCAATGTAAAGGTTTTGTAATTAGTTGACAGTGTCTTCATCTAATTGGAGTTCATGTAGTTTGGTATTGGTTTTACAGAAACAGGATGTGTGTCCTTTATATATATAGCGTACTACATTGCTTGTCGAATAATTTTTTTAAAAAAAATATTTAGATATTACTAATATATTTTAAAGAAATAAAAAAGTTTAAACCGTGTAGAGATTTATCAGATGTCACTCGGCTAACTTGGTAAGTCTAAAGACAACATGGACAACCATGGAAAAAAAAACATGATTTGACTAAAAAATTTTCAAAACGATATATTTTTTTAAAAAAATAACACTAAGACCATAACATATTAAATCAATCCAGGTCAACCCATATTAACATGTAAAATTTGCAACCCGGGTCATGAGACTGTGATAACCTCATGAAATGCAAATTAAAAACCATGTTGAAGCTAAATTATCAATTAATTCAATGTTGAAGAATGAAATTAAAAAAAAAAGGTAAAAACAAAACCTGAGTCAACACATGTTAACCTACCAAAACTGAACTATGAGATCAAGATAACCCAAAATAAAACAAATAAAAACAAATTATAAAACTCAATTCTCAATCAATCCAACTTTAATTGAAGGATGCAATTGAAAAAAAAATCAATAAGAAAACAAAAAAAATACCCAAGTCAACATAGTTTAACTCGTCAATCCTTGACTCGGTTCATGAGACAAGGATAACTTCATAGAAATTAAACTGAAATAAATTATGAAGCATAATTCTTAATCAACCCAAATAGTGAAGGATGAAATTGAAAAAAAAATCAATTACAAAAATAACCCAAAAAAATGAGTCAATTGAGTTAACCCACAAAACTCGTGACTTGGATTATGACAATGAGGTAACCTCATAAAAAGTAGATTGAAGTAAATTATAAAGCTCGATCTCCAATAAATCAATGTTAAATGTTGAAATTAAAAAAAAAAGTATTGTTGGTTTTCCCTTTTCAATTAGTTCTTTACTAGGCTGGTGCCCACACTACGCTACAAATTCATATTATTTTTTTTAGTAAAATATTTAGGTGTCACAAGTGTATTTTTTTTAAAAAGAAAATCCAATAACTCGGGTTATTGTCTCAACTAGCTAAATAAGTTGGTTTTATTTTAATCATAGAGACAAAAAAAAAAAAAGAGGCAACAATAGAAAACACACACACACATAAAGCGATCACAATAACATGGAAAAAAAAACCTTTATGCAAGAGCAAAAAACTAGATCATTTACTAGGTTGTGTTTAATAAATTTATTTATTAAAATCAATTTGTAATAGAAATTGACATACATAAAATTTTTTGAATAAAATAAAATGAGAAAAAAAAATATTATACAAGACTACACGTATTAAAAATGTTATAAAAAAATAAGTATTTAATCTATATAAAACATAAAATTTTTACAGATGAATAATACTAACCTTTTAAATACTTGGAATATAATTAAAAGATATTTGCTATTTAAAAAAGACTAAAAAAATAAAACAAAAAAATCAAAGACAAAATATATTAATTAAAATGTAAATTTAAAAATAATTTTTTATTCAATATAAGAAATACATTTTACGTAGAAGTTCATAATCTCATATATTAAAAGAAAAAAAAATAATTTTTTTGATATTTTTGAAATGTAGGTCAAGCTCTCACGTCTTTAATAAACTAGTTATTAAATCTAATATGCATGCAAAACAAAAACTATTTTTCTTGGATTTGTCTTGTATTTTTTTTTAAAAAAAAAGACTAAATGATGCCATGTATTTTTATTTTTGAGAGATTTGACCTTATGCAAACAAACAAAAACATATTTTCATATTTTTGAATCTTTGAATTTTTTTTTTGAAATTTCAAAGAAAAATAAGTATTTTTAATACAAGGTATGTATCTTATAATGCAACTCTATAACTTGACATTAAGTGAAATTGTTGGAAACAATACGTGAGGAACCTACCAATAATTTTAAATGGTCTCTGAATTTTTTTAGAATGTTTTGGAAATTATTTGGAGCTTGTTTAGTAAAATAAAAAAAAATCAATAAAATAAAACTGTAAAAAAAATTAATAGAGCCTAAACACCAAAAAAAAAAGAAGTGTCTTTCCCAAATTCTGTTGCGCGAAACATGGTCTTAAATATTGGAGGGTCCAACCCAGCCACACAGGCTAGGCTCAATTCCAGCCTAGATATGAGCCAACAACATGGCCCAAAATGAAAAAAGAAAAACCCCTAGCATCCGAACTAAAGATATGCAATCCATTTAAAGAGAAAAGCTCAGCTTATAACCCACTTAACCGACAGCCCAGAGCCATAAACATTACAAATATAATTTTAAACAAGGCAAAAGATCTACACCTAAAACTTCACAACAAAAATCATAGCCCCTTTAAATGTTCATTTAGTCTTCATGTCTAAACCCAAAAACATATAAACCTAGGAGCATGCATTTCAGGTCAGCAAATATTACAACCTTATTCATGCCTTTATTGTTGAAATTCAATATCAACTAGAATTTATAGTTTATAAGAATTTTAATATTAGCTAAAGGAGGAAATAATTTATAATAAACTAGTTTATTATAATTCTTGTCTAATAGAATGTTAGATTCCTTATTAGATTATGATTTTCTTTGAATAGTTTAATTTCTTGATTAGCTAAGACTTTAGACCTATAAATAGACTTGTAATCTTAAGCATTAAACACAAGTTGAGAGAGATAAAAGGAAGAGCTAGCTAGAAAGGTGTATCTTTTGAGAAAACTCTTAATAAAATATCATTTATCTCATTATTCTTCTTGTTCTTTAGCTTTTGTTCTTATAAATTAGCTACCACACCCTATCCTTCTTTCCAACAAGTGGTATCAAAGCTTATGTTTGATTATTTAACATGGTCAATTCATACTTTGCACTTCAATGTTCTAGATTGACAAAGAACAACTATCAAACTTGGTGTATTCGAGTAAAAGCTTGGCTAGGTTCCTGAGTTGTATGAGAGACGGTTGAAAAGCCTATAGATGGAGCAACGTTGACTTCAACCCAAATGGAGGCCGTGCAAAAGGCATAAAGAAAGGATCAACTAGCACTAACAATCATCCACCAATATCTGGATGACACCACTTTTGAGATAGTGGCCAACACAATCAGCGTCAAGCAAGCATGAGAAGTTTTGCAAGAGCAACGCACCACTACTTTTTCTGCAGTTTCAGAGGGCTTCCCGACACTGTTCTTAAATTTTTTAGGGTTCATTTTGTAAATTTAAAATTGTTTAATGTTTTTTTTGGTTTATTTTGAATTTTTAATTGATTTGTAATTAATGGGTGTGTGCTTAAACATAGTAAAAAGAAAGTGTTTGAGTGGGTGTTTTGTTATTATTTTTTTTATGTATGTGTTGTTTATGTTAAAACTAAAAAGAAAAAAAAGAAATAAAAAAAATTAAATGTTTTAATTTGCATTGAATTTGGCTTATGTTTCAAAAAAATATCAAAAATATTTTTCTTTTGGTATCGGGGATTATAATCTTATATGTAAGATGCATTCTTGATATTAAATAGAAAAGTTAGTTTTGTTTTTATTGATGCTAGAGCAATTAGGTTTTCTTCACCCGATAAGATAAGATCTCCTTACTGAGGAGAACTTTTCTTCTTTGTTTTTACAAAATCATTGGCAGGACAACTTTCAAAATCTTTTAAATCACATCAAATTACGAAGCAACTTACCTTAGATAGGGTGCGCTAGGGGTGCTAATACCTTCCCTAGCCACAACCAGTCCCTTACCCATGAATCGCTGACGAAGACTAATACATCTAGATTTCCTAGTAACCCTGAATCGAATACTAGGTGGCGACTCCCAACAAAACAAGCAAAAACAAAAAATCACCAACAGACCAAAGAGCCATAGTTCATAGCTGCAGATAAAGAAGAGCCTGCTGCAGGATCTATGCTGGCGATAGTAACAGACCTGGAAAGATGCAATTCTGAAGAAGGAGAACTTGTGCCTACATAATGATCATCAGAAAAATATGCAAATTATGACATAAGGGCAGGGCTATGGGACGATGGTATGGTGGCAGATAAGGGTAGGGAACGAGGTGGTTGTGTCTGTGGGGCAGGAAGTGTGGCAGAGCCGCTGGGAGGGGTGATTGGCGGGTCTACTAGGTAAAAAATAGGGGAGGTAATCAAGGTGCACAAGTGTGTAGACTGGGTAGAGGTGGATGTGGATGGAGCTATCTGTTCAAAATTAGCAAACAGAAACACATTTTCATGAAAATAAACATGACGGGAGACGTATATACGTTGAGACGCTAAATCAAAACAATGATAACCAAGATGAGAGGAACTACACCCTAAGAACACACATGGAGATGAACGGAAATCTAACTTATAAGCATGGTATGGATGTAAAAAGGAAAGTAAAGACACCCAAAAGTATGTAAAAAATCATAATCAGGAGTACAATTAAACAAACATTCAAAAGGAGACTGATTTTAGAGGACAAGAATGGGTATGCGATTGATGAGATGTATTGATGATTCAAATGTATAATTCTAAAATCATAACGGGGCACTACATTTTCCTAGGAGGGTAAGACCTATTTCAACAATATGACGATGGCGACACTCAACGCTGTCATTTTGCTCATGTGTATGAGGAAAAAGTAACCTATGATGAATACCAATAGTTTGACAGAAATTGTTTAACTTGTGATATTCACCACCCTAATCAGTTTGAACAGATTTAATTTTGCGGCAAAACTAACGCTCAACAAGCAGTTGGAAACGTTGAAATATAGAAAACACATCTGATTTGGCAACAAGAGGATAATACCATATATATTTTGTATGCGCATCGATAAAGATAACAAAGTAACAAAAACCATCAAAGGAAAACATAAGAGTAGGACCCCATACATCATTGAATATTAAATCAAGTGGAGTGGAAGTTTTATGACCCATAGGTCGCAAAGAAAAACGTGAAGACTTGCCAAGCAGACAAGCTTGACAATGAACAAAAGAGCGCCTAAAAGTACATATTATTTTATTTTTGGAAACTAATAAATTTAAAATACAGGAAGTAGGATGACCCAATCAACGATGCCACAGATCAGTAGTGGCAGAGACGCAAGAAGACCAATAAGCTTAAGGAATGGTGGTGGCAGAAGACTCAAAGAAAACATAGAGACCATCATTGCTCTGACCGGAAAGTAGCACTGCTTTGGTGGTGAGATCCTTTACATAAAACACAAAGGCGTGAAATTCAAAATAAACATTATTATCACAATAAAATTTCTAAACAGATAGTAATGGTTTGGTAATGTGAGGAACATGAAGAACATTAGATAATGTAAAGGTGCGTTTAGAGGAACGTAACATGGTATCTCCAATATAGTATATGGATAGATCCTTACCGTCACCAACATGCAAGTGATCATTACCAATATAGGGTACAGAACCGGTCAGAGTCGCAAGATCAGGGGTAACATGTTGGTTCGCACCGGTGTCTGAGAACCAAGTAGGGGTAAAAACCGGACCAACAGCAAGATGAGCAGAAGGCTGGTGGCCACTGCTATGAAACTGAGCATATTATGGGGTTGTGTGGCCAAAGGAGAAGCATAGCTGACACTTGACGTTTTGCTCAAAGGACTGGTGAGGAGACCACTGCTCACCAGTAGTAGGCTGTCTAGGCTGCTACCAATGACCCTGCTTTCAGTCTGGGAGCAGAGGAATGAGAGCCAAGAAAATCAGACTTATCATGGTTGTTGTACTTGCTGTTGTTGGAGCGCTAGTTGCCATAGGAACGACCTCTGTTATGACCAAAACTGGAGTTGTATTGCTGCTGGGCAAGATGAGCAGAGGACACCAGATATGGTGTGAGCAACAGAGGTGGATTTGTAGCTAAGGATGGAAGAGAAGTCTTATGCAGAAACTCATAAGTAAGAAGATGGTTGTGAAGGTCCGTGTATGATAGTGGTTCTGCCTTGATCACGAGACTAGTTACCAAGTCTTTAAACTTACCACGAAGACCACAAAATATATAGAGTTTGAAGTCTTCAAAAGAGATGGGCCGGCGAGCAGCAACCAATTCATCAAATAATGACTTGGCGTGCTGCATGTATGTAGTAACCGAAACATCTCCTTGCCGAAGATCTTGAAAAGACCCATGGAGTTGCATAATGTGAGAATTTGATGGAGAAGTGAGCGCTTTCTCAAGAGTGAGCCAAACATAAGAAAAAGTCTAACAATTTACCACAAGATGTAGGACGTCCATGGAGAGAGAGGAGAGTAACACGCTTAAAATAAGCTGATCTTATTGCTTCCAACAGAGAAAAGAGGGGTTAATTGTTGAAGAAGAGCCATTAGAACATCCAGAAACATGAGAAGGAGGACACGACACTAAGCCATCGACAAAGTGAAAAACACCTTGAACAAGAAGATATGGCTTTATCTGCATTCACCAATAGAGATAGTTGGTGGTCGTAAGCTTCAATGAGACCACTTGATGAGTGTTGGACAACACAATGATAGAAGGAGTTATTATCCCCATGATGTGAGGTACGACAGAAACATGGGAGAAGGAACCATGGTTATGCTCTGTAGGTTGGGGTTGTTGGTGGTGGGAGAAAAAAATAGCAACAACAGCTTCTGAGGGGTTGGCTAGGTGGGCTGCACCACCGGTTTGGTGGGGGGGAAAGGCGACAGCAGCAATAGAATCCATTTAGGAGAGGGAGAGAGGAGGTCGGCTAAAGGAGGAGAGGGAGAGAAGAGTTCTGATGACAGAAGGCTCTGATACCAAGTTGAGAATAATTGGGAGGCTTGACCTATTGGTTAGCCAACCTTCTCTATATATATATGTAGGGCAATATACAATAGTAATGGTGGAGGTTGCAATACAAGAGTATGACTACAATATTTCCTATATATTATACCTAAAATATTTCTTATATAGATACATTATATAATACCTTTAAAATCACTGTGAAATGTCTTTAAAAACTGTAACAATCATTGTTGCTGTCTACGATCAATATAGGCATCACATGCCTTTAATTTTGTTGATCCTGTAAGAGTCAATTGATCCTAAAAATTTGTCATAGCAGAATAAAACTTCAAAATACTCATATTCTTTTGGTGAAGAGCTCGTATATCGTACTCTAATTGATATTGCTTTGCAAACTTTGATTGCTTGAAATAACCTTTGTTGATGATCCTAAACCTCCTTTGTTTTCTCATACTTCGCCAACAGCGTACCTATGGAACGCTCAATAGAATTGTTAATCCAAGTAATAATCTTTGCGTTGTTAGTATTCGTAGGTATCATAAAAGTTTCACTAACATATCTCCATATATTTTTACTCTTAAAGAAAATTTCTCATTACATAACTCCAATACGAATAATTCTTTTCATCCAACCTCACAATCATAGAATAAAACGAATCATCTTTTTTAGTAGCCATAATCAACAAACAAAAAAAAAACAGAACCCAAAAGAAAAGAAAAAACAAAATACCATATTGCAGATACTGAAAAAATATCTTCTCGAAGTTGGATCCGTGAAAGTTGTGTTTGAGATTAGGTCTTGTTCCTTGCAACCATGCTCTGATACCATTTTAAGCAATTTAAAGAAAATAAAGAGAGCATGTTAGAATTTCATTGATACTGCATAACATAATAAATTACACAAAAATAAAGTTAACTTAATCTAAATACAAGGAGACTATATATAGGCTATAACAAAAGAAACTAAAGAGTCTATTGTACTTTTAATAAATAATAAAATAAAATAACCTTATATTTCTTAGCATGCATATATTGTTTGCCAAATTGTGTAATCAACAAAACTTTTTAGCAATATCTAATAATAATACAACTTCATATAAAGAGCTTACGAGGAAGGTCTCTAAAAACCACCTTACACTTATAAACTCAAAACCTTGATGGCGTCAAAGGAAATAATCCTCCCAAAACTACAAAGAAATCTCTTGACTTCCAATTCCCAAAAAGATCCACAAACTTTTAGGACTTATTTGCAACTTTTTAAAAAACTTCTTATATTAACGATTTGGTTGTCCTCAATTTTGCAGCCACTAGCTTAAAACTCTTATTATAGCCAAATTGGGTTCTGATTGGATCGAGGATTGATATGTAGGGTTAATTATATTTAATCATATTTGATTATATCAATCTTATTTAATTTAATATAAAACCTGATTTAAACCAGGTCACAAATCAACGGGTTACTAAATTAATCCACCAGATAGGCCGAGTTTAATAATACTAGTTACGTGTAAGGATTGTTATGTTTTATATTTAAAGATATAAAACATGATGTTCAAATCAGAAATTAATAATCAAAATGCAGAAATTTTTTAATATGGATCGAGAAGTATTACTTCGCTATAAAATATTAGTTACAATTGATATAACATCATCATTCAAAATCCAACAAGCCTCTCACTATGAAAACCACACAAAGTCTCTTTGACAGAGAATAAAAAAAAAAAAAAACTACGACTTCATAGGATTATTTAACATGGTCAATTCAAACTTTTCACTTCAATGTTCTAGATTGACAAAGAACAACTATCAAACTTGGTGTATTCGAGTAAAAGCTTGGCTAGGTTCTTGAGTTGTATGAGAGATGGTTGAAAAGGGCTTTGAAAAGCCTATATATGGAGCGACGTTGACTTCAACCTAAATGGAGGTCGTGCAAAAGGCATGAAGAAGGGATCAACTGGCACCAACAATCATCCACCAATATCTGGATGACACCACTTTTGAGATAGTGGACAACACAACCACCGCCAAGCAAGCATGAGAAGTTTTGCAAGAATAAAGCACCGCTACTTTTTCTGTAGTTTTAGAGCGCTTCCCAACACTGTTCTTGAATTTTTTAGGGTTCATTTTGTAAATTTAAAATTGTTTAATGTGTTGTTTTGGTTTATTTTGAATTTTGATTGATTTGTAATTAATGGGTGTGTGCTTAAACATAGTAAAAAGAAAGTGTTTGAGTGGGTGTTTTGTTATTATTTTTTTATGTATGTGTTGTTTATGTTAAAACTAAAAAGAAATAAAAGAAATAAAATGTTTTAATTTGTATTGAATTTGGCTTATGTTTCAAAAAAATATCAAAAATATTTTTCTTTTGGTATCGAGAATTATAATCTTATATGTAAGATGCATTCTTGATATTAAATAGAAAAGTTTGTTTTGTTTTTATTGATGCTAGAGCAATTAGATTTTCTTTACCCGATAAGATAAGATCTCCTTACTGAGAAGAACTTTTCTTCTTTATTTTTACAAAATCATTGGCAGGACAGCTTTCAAAATCTTTTAAATCACATCAAATCACGAAGCAACTTAACTCAGATAGGGTGCGCTAGGGGTGTTAATACTTTCCTTAGCCACAACCAGTCCCTTACCCATGAATCACTAACAAAGATCAGTACATCTAGGTTTCCTAGTAACCCTGAATCGAATAGTAGGTGACGACTCCCAATGAAACAAGCAAAAACAAAAAATCACCAACAGACCAAAGAGCCATAGTTCACAGTTGCTGATAAAGGAGAGCCTGCTGCAAAATCTGTGCTGGCGGTAGTAACAGACCTGGAAAGATGCAATTCTGAAGAAGGAGAACTTGTGCCTACATAATGATCATCAAAAAAATATGCAAATGGTGACATAAGGGCAGGGCTGTGGGACGATGGTATGGTGGCAAATAAGGGTAGGGAACGGGGTGGCTGTGTCTGTGGGGCAGGAAGTGTGGCAGAGCCATTGGGAGGGGTGATTGGCGGGTCTACTGGATGAAAAATGGGGGAGGTAATCAAGGTGCACAAGTGTGTAGGCTGGGTAGAAGTGGATATGGATGGAGCTATCTGTTCAAAATTAGCAAACAGAAACACATTTTCATGAAAACGAACATAACAGGAGACATATATACGTTGAGACGCTAAATCAAAACAACGATAACTAAGATGAGAGGAACTATACCCTAAGAACACACATGGAGATGAACAAAAATCCAACTTATGAGCATAGTATGGATGTAAAAAGGAAAGTAAAGATACCCAAAAGTATGTAGAAAATCATAATCAGGAGTATAATTAAACAAACATTCAAAAGAAGACTGATTTTAGAGGACAAGAGTGGGTATGCGATTGATGAGATATATTGATGATTCAAACGTATAATTCTAAAATCATAACGAGGCACTACATTGTCCTAAGAGGGTAAGACCTATTTCAACAATATGACGATGGCGACACTCAACGCTGCCATTTTGCTTATGTGTATGAGGAAAAATTAACCTATAATGAATACCAATAGTTTGACAAAAATTGTTTAACTTGTGATATTCACCACCCTAATCAATTTGAAAAGATTTAATTTTGCGGCAAAACTGACAGTCAACAAGCAGTTGGAAACGTTGAAATATAGAAAACACATCTGATTTGGCAATAAGAGGATAATACCATATATATTTTGTATGCGCATCGATAAAGATAACAAAGTAACGAAAACCATTAAAAGAAAACATAAGAGTAGGACCCCATACATCATTGAATATTAAATCAAGTGGAGCAGAAGTTTTGTGACCCGTAGGTCGCAAAGAAAAATATGAAGACTTGCCAAGCAGACAAGCTTGACAATGAACAAGAGAGCGCCTAGAAGTACATATTATTTTATTTTTGGAAACTAACAAAATGAAAATACAGGAAGTAGGATGACCCAATCAACGATGCCATAGATCAGCAGTGGCAGAGACGCAAGAAGACCAATAAGCTTAAGGAATGGTGGTGGCAGAAGACTCAAAGAAAACATAGAGACTGTTGCACTCTCGCGGCGGAGCGCGGCGTCGCAGCGAACCCTCGATTTGATTTCGGGTCTTTTGTTTTTTTGTAAAAAGGGAGTCATCACCTAGAATTATGGTCACTAGAAAACCTAACTGGTCTTTCAGAGATTTTAAGGCAAGGGACTGGTTGCATAAAGAAAAGGTATTAGCACCCCTAGTACGCCCTACCTAAGGTAAGCTGCTTGGTGTTTGGTTGTCTTATAATTGCTATGGTGTTGGTGTTTTCTAATTCCATCAGTTTTTCTAAGTTTGATTCTAACTAAATTTATTAAGATAGAAATTCAAGGAGATTTCATGTGCTTTAAAAGCTCATTTTTCCCTTGGTATTTCAAGAGTTTGCGACTCGTAAATCGCAAGGAGGAGGGACAAAAATTTAGAAATCTAGGGCGTTTTAAAAGCCTATTTTTGCCTTAGTGTTTTAAACTCTCACAGCTCGTAAACCGTGGAGTAAAAAATTGAAATGTCCTCGATTATAATCAAGGCTTCTTTCAAGGATGTGTGCGGATTTATTATTTCTAAAAAATTATTTTGGATATTTACCACTCCAGGTTTCTTTATCCAAATATTAACAGTGAATAATAACAAATTATTCCCAATAATATTTTGGATATTCGTCCTTTAAGGATTTCTTTATCCAAACATTAGC
>Ga0325411_1007157_pt1 | contig 12189 bp, 5 predicted proteins | sample PopdelMetagenome_13_FD_206181 | JGI IMG/M metagenome (GOLD analysis project Ga0325411, IMG submission 206181) | Populus deltoides microbial communities from Bellville, Georgia, United States - Xylem-PdIQD-R4 | ecosystem: Host-associated > Plants > Phyllosphere > Stem > Wood/Secondary xylem... | reverse complement strand
TTGAAAATTCCGAACCAAAGCATACAAAATAATACGTCTACAAAGGGTTCTTGCATGGTTAGAGCTGTATTTAGCTCAAGACACTCTGCCTGAATCTGTGAATTGATATCCTCCAATGGTGCAGCTGTTATCTGTGAGTACACTGTAGAGATTAGACAAATAGTGGAGGATTGCAATATACATGGCCACTCGCTGGAAATTTTGAGTCTCGCTTTCTGCTTGCAGCCCCTGCACCACGAGTCAAGTTAGCCAATTAGCTCATGACTTCACGTTGATTTTGGTTATAAGAGGATCCTGCTGATATTGCAGCCCTTCCTGCTTCTGATGTCAGTAACGTCAAGTTTAATGTGATCTCAGCATGGGTTTTCTATATATTTTTAAAGAATAACCATTTTGGCTATTGAAAATGAAAAGGTGGTGGCTTCTGTTGGGTAACCATTTCCATTTCTCTGTTTTGTTCCTACGCCAATGGTGACCATTATCCCTTTGTCCAGGAGTACCATTTAACAGGTTGCATTTCGTTAATATTCCAAGAATAGAAGTGACAAGTGACAGTTACATAAAGGATAAAAACATGTGTGGTTGAAGAAATGAATATAAAGACAATCTATAACAGTTTTGACATGTCTTTTATCTCTCGTGCAATCACATAAAGATTCATTACTATCATTTATTGTCGAGATTCGAAGTATCCCTTGGACTTAAGCTGAAACCATGAATGGTTACAAAGTTATACAAAACTCTCTCTCCAGTAATGACTTGCACCAAATGTAAGAATAGCCATAATTGATAATGCACTTCCTCCTTTAACAATAACAAGTAGAGGTGATTGCTTGTGTTCACGTACATACATGTAAAGTTATTAAACTTAATTAGATTCTAGCCATGAATCATGAGTGAAGTGAGTTAATGCAACATCATTTCAAGATTGTAAAAAATAATAACTAAAATAATAATGTTTTGAAAAAAAAAGTCAAATCAAAATTTAAATAGAATAAGCAGGTTATGAGTTGAAACACTATGCTATCCGATCACAAGTTAATTCTCACCGGATTTTTATTAAAAACTGACCTGAATTTGGAGTCAAGTCAATGAGCTTGCTTAGTCAACCTGAATTTGATGGAAGCAAAGTTCTGAAGTTCCCACTTAGTTTCATTTCTAACTCGGCCAAGCTTGAAGGTCGGATTTAATAACACTAGATGGAAGTGAGGGTTGTGACTGGAAAATGTTTCTATTCCATGAGGCATAATGATTGGATATCAACAAATATGTATTGAACAACATTTCCATATCGTGCATTATGGTATTACAAGAACAAGAACACAAGGACAACAGACGAAGATAATAATAACAAAGATTTTAATGACACAGCGCAATTGTGGTGACGCAACAGCTAAGGTTTGTTAGGGATTGGACTCATTCCCAGCAAAACTCCTACTTAATGACCAAAAGGCAATGGATTAAAATAAAAACAATCTTAGAAACTACCACTATCAATAGTTCTAACCCAAGTTAGAGGCCTGCATTCTAAGGCAGCTGCTGCAGCTTCCTGCTAGAAACATAAACAAGAAAAGGAACGTTGACGTTTCCTATCAAACCTATCTGAACTTGGGGCGCTTGGGCATTCTAGGAGCGGGTCTAGGAGGCGCTCGAGACTTCCCAAAAGCCTTTGCTTTCCTTCTGTTCCTCTCCTGCTCACTGTCTGAATCATCACCCTTTTCCCTGTCTGCATTGCTTGCTTCCCTCTCCAGCTCCTCCCATGTCTTACCCTTTTCTTCCTCAGAGTCTTCCTCGGAATCATCCTCTTCATCGTCCTCAGACTCCACAAGTGATTCACTATCAGAGTCTTCCTCCTCCGTCTCAGAGTCAGGTTCTGCATCTGATGGTATGTAACCCTGGTCTGAATCCTCTGAGTTGTCAGAATCTGAATCGCTAGCTTCCAAATTCAAAAATTCCCACCCCCCGTCATCAATGAAGCTCTGTGGGTCATCAGTGATTGTCTTCAGTATCTGTCGCCAGTTAAGATTCAGCCTGCTCTCATAATACTTGATGTCTGTTGTGTCAAGCCATTCTTTGATGCCATCAAGTGCCGTTGATGGAATAGAGTCAATCCTGAGGACATCACGCTTGAAGTCCTTGAAGACAATGGTCATGTCAAAGTTTTTCTGTCCAAGCCCAACTCTCTCCAAATTGACAATCTCAATCTCACTAAGGGTGACAACAAGGAAAGGAGTCTCAACTAACTCAACCAGGCAGCTTGAAGTGGGGACGATGAAAGATGTAACCTTGTGGGGCACTCCATGGAAGCCAAGCTCTCTCAAAGGCTGATCAAACTCAAGGTCAAGTCCACTAAATTGGGGCTGGGCCCAAAGGTCATTCACCCGATTTACAAAGCTCTGAAAATCCATATTGATCTTATTCTTCCTCTCTCTTTCCCGCTGCTCTTCTTCAATCTCATCTGGGTCATAGGCAGACCTTTTTCCACCTCCCAAAGTCTGGACCACATCCATCACCTCAACATAAAACTGCACATCCTTGGTCTTCTTGTTTCCCACCATAATGTGGTTGTGAAGATGGAAGTGCAGGAGAGTAATCATCTCCTTCTCTGCAGGCTGGAAAAATGCATGTTTGATGTTTGCAAACATAATATCCACACGCTCCTCGGCTCTGCTTGTAGAATATCGGAACCCATTAACATGGGCTTCAAGAGAACCAGGCAACTTTCTTCCACGGCCACCAAAAACAGGACGAATCCAAAGGTCAGTCAACCTTATTGGCTTGAATCTATTCCCTGCAAGCTGTAGTTTCTCCTGCATAACCAAGGTTGCCCTCTCAGCCCTCTCTGACTCCCTGGCCATAACATGCCGTCTAAGTGTCTTGATCAGCTGTACCACTTCACTTATATGCCTAGGATCCTTTGAACGAAAAGAAACCTCCTTCAGATAAATAGCTCCTTGGTGCTTCAATGAGTTGGAGTCATGTGGATTAAAAGCCGTCCCAGGAACATTAAAAATGATTCGAATGTAACAGGTCCGGTTGGTATCCTGCTGGCTGGAAACTGTCCTGATTGTGGAAACATGGAAAGGCACCATACTCCCATAAATAGGCAAAAGCACAGCCTCATTCTTCTGGTCTATCTGAATCATTAGATCTCTAGCAGGAGGAATATCATTGACATTCTTGTATGCCACCAAATCAGCTGAAGTCTTTGAAGTAGCACGACTGTCTCCATTAGCACTTCCTCCACCAGCAAGTCGCCGGGCAGTTTCTTCATTCTTCTGCCGGGCAAGTTCTGCTTGGTGCTGCCTCCGAAGCTCCTCCTTTGAGATCTCCCCGTTATCTGACCTCAATGTTGTCTTAGACATCAAGTTTTCCCCGCCATTCACCTCAGCTCTAGCTTTAGGTTTTTGTTCTTCTTCCTCACCTTCATTAAATGAGTAAGCCACATCCTTAACAGCTTTTGAGCTCTTGGAAGTCACCACATCTGGATTTTGATCACCTGCAATGTCCAGATCATTGGATAATAATGAAACAAACTTTTTTAAATAATTATAATTCCTGTTTCATGTCAATATGATAGTTCATAAGATAACATTAGGAAAAAGAAATTTAAATGAATAAAAGAGAAAACATGCATTCCTCGTTGTCATAGAAATGGATAAGTAATTGAGAAATACAGAAGGGTGAAAATTAAGAAAAAGTTGCAGAGGATAATGAGATTACCGACAATAACGGTATCTGCAAGCAGCAGTGAGAAATTCCGAATCTTGGGATTATCAGTCTGATTTTGCAAGTTCTGAAAACCAAGGGACACATTGAGAACCATTTTAGCTTTCACTGCTCGATCATTCTTGGCATTAAGATTCAGTCCTGACTCGCGAAACTCAAGACCCATGCCTGTCCCAGCTGATTTGCTCAGATTTGGAACCAATTCAGGAGCCTCCTTCTCAACCACTGACAGGGCAGCTTGATAAGCAGCACTGAGTTTGTTGCCGGGCTTCAGTGCTCCGATAGCAGCTTCATGTGCCTTGAGAAGAACAGCATAAGCCTTGCTTTGCAAAGGAGTGGCATCTATCATTAAAGTCCTGGCAACATTGGAGCAGTAACTGTTGTATCGAGATCCCACTGCAATTATAATTACACTGGCAGAATCATAATACAGGGGCTCATCATTGCTTGCAGCACTAGGCCTGAGATCAAACTCCCCTCCACTCTGAAATATGGGAGGGTAGCATATATCAACATTATCTGCCTTCAACTTTGCCTTAGCTCTTGTGGGGTCTAAAATGGCCTTCTCTGCTTCATCCATCAAAGCAGAATGGGTGATATTTTTCTCCTCATCAATAACATTCTCAAGCTTCGGCACCACAATATTGTTCATTACACTAAAAGTCAAAAAAGCAGCTTTCTTCACATTAATGAGCTCATCAGCATCCTTAACAGCAAACAAATCAGACAACCCATTGGTTACATCAGCAAGCTCAAAACCTGCACCCTTCAATTTCTCAGACCAGGTTTCCAAAAGATTTCCTTCAGGAGCCTCTCTCACAATGTGTCCAACAACAGGTGCAACTTGTCCATCAGCACCTGACTGAGAACGAATAGCACGGAATATTGCTTCCATCAGACCAGTCCCATTGTCCGTCTTCGCCTTCACATGCATCACAACATCAACACCCACAACTTCCCTAGCAGGTTTTTTCACAACTTCGAGCAAAGAAGCCTTCTTCTGGCTACACAAGAAATGAATCTGCTTCTTCATAAAAACCATTACCGTCTCTGGAAACTCATACCCAAGCAACCAAATATTCAAAGCTGACGATTTCAGATACCGCAAGTCCTCAGAAGGCGGAGGTGTTGCTATAGCAACAACATCAGAAGACCCCCATAAATCAGCATTGTTCTCATTCCAATTCGAATAAAATGCCTTGAGCCGTGTTTTAAACTTCTCCACATCAATAGCATATACATTTCTTGCTGCATTTGAAGGCTGCCCACTTCCATTCCTCTGATCAGCCATCTTTAACTGCAACAACTCTACAACCAAATATAACAAATAATCAACACAAATGGCAACAAGTCAAACATCAATCACAAACATATTCAACCAACTTTAAATTAGATTACAAAACCAATCCCAAATGAGGGTTTCACAAACTTATAAAAAAACCATTAAATTACAAGCCAAAAATCCAATTTTCCATCCTCAATAATCAACACCCAACAATCAACACATCCAAGAATCCCCGATTTCAACTTCGATTCTCTTCAAAACCCTAAATTCTTTCACCATCTACCATTTTCACACAATAACCACAAAATAACACTAACCCACTTCCATTTCCACTCAAACAAACTAAAATCCAAATCCAAAACCACAACTTCCCCAACTTCAAAACCATATCAAATCCAATAAAAATCGAATTCAAACCCTAAAAAGATAATAAAAAAAACTCACATTCGTTAAATCCCTCGCAGCAGCAGTACTTGAACCAAGTAATCTTCAATCAATAAAGAGAAAAAATCCGAGGCCAATTCGGCTTATAATTCATGTAACAAAAACCCTGTGAGAGAGAGATTAGGGTTAGGTTTTGAAACGAAACACAAAAACATAAAATGTGAAGATTAAATAACAGAGAAATCTATTAAATAAACCAAGAAGAAAACCTAATAATTAGCTTAAAATGGAGATTATGAAGCGAAAAGGAGAGGAGATGAAGAAATTACAGAAATTGATCGAAGAAATGGAGAAATTTGAGAAATTTTTCGAGAGCGCGAAGAGAGTACGAATTTTTATAGAGACGTCGAGCTTTCAAGGGGAAAATATATTGGGGGTTTTTGGCTTTGTTATTAAGGCTTGAGGGTTCAGAAAATTACATTTTATGCCATTTATATGGGGCACCGGAGTTACTTGAGTGCCCTTGATCTGAAGGGGGACGTGGAGGGGGTGATTGGGGTAGTTTGGGGGGTGTGGTTTTTGAAAGCTGAATTAGAGGGAGGGGAGTGACGGTGTCGTTTTGGGGAAAGAAAAATAGCGGGAAATTGAAGAAGGGCGGGTCGGTGAGTGTTAAATTGGGGCGGGAAGAGGTTGATTAATTAATTTGAGTGATTGGTTTTAATTGGGTTGTGATTAGCAGTTCATTAGTTAATAATAAAGTTACGAGTAATTTTAGAAATTTGTTTACAATTACACTATTAAGTATGATTAGTTGGCATACTTCGAGATTGTATAAACTTTAGAAAGTAAAGCAAGCCAATTAATTAGAGAAAATTCTTTAACCTTGCATTGATATAAAAAAAATAAAAAATAATGTTTTTAGGTATTTTTTTAATATAAAAAATATTATAAAAAAATATTATTTTTTATATTTTTAATTAAAAGTATAGTTTTCAAATAAACACTGTCGCGTTACCAAACATATATTTTATATTTGATTGGAGATGGGACATGAAAATAAAAATATAAAATAAATATTTTTAAAATAATTTTAAAATAAGTTTTTATTCTTTCAAAATATATTATTTTATCTTTTTTTTTAATCTCCAGGCAACAATTATAGATTTGTATCTATAAATATATTATTTAATAGGCTCATCATTCATAAAAGTTTATGAAATATGTGTGATATTTTATTTGAAACTTGGTAATTTATAAATAGAGATTAGCAAGAGTTATAATTGCTGGAAAATAATTAATAGATTAATCACAATCTAATCCAAGATAGCTGCAACAAATCAAAACTCAGCACATCAGAAACCAAGTTCTAACCGAGTTAAGATGTTGCCTTGAAGGTTATCTCTGTCGCAATAATATTTTTAAAAGTGTAGTTGTGATTATTTTTTAAAGTATTTTTTTTTTAAAAATACGTCAAAATAATATTTTTTTTATTCTTTAAAAACTATTTTTAACATCACTATAATCATATTAAAATGATCTGAAAACATAAAAAAATATTAATTTAAAGTAAAAAAATAAAAAAAAATATTAATTTTTTTCAAAAATATTTTTAAAGGCTCTTCTTAATTCCTTCTCCTCGAAGAACACTTCCTCTCTAGTTGCTGTTGGAATCCGCCGATGGTTGCTGACTTAATGCTGTTGCAAATCCTCCTCCCACTCGAAGGACTGCTTCCACTAACCTTGTTGCTGGATTTTTTCTATGCCTTTTCTACTCATAACGAAGTACTTTTCTCTTCATCAATGGCAAATCATCACTTTCCCTTGCCTCATCCTCATCCTCCTTGCTTTATTGTTGGCATTTTTCAGCCTCCTGCCTTGGTCCTCACCAGACGGCCCAACTTTACGTGACCATACAAAGCACAATTGAAACTATGGAAACAATTTAAAGTATAGTGCAGAGAAAACAAATCCATCCCATTTATTTGATAATATCATTCAAAGAATAACATTGTTCCAAAGAAGACATAAATGGAACCAGCAAGGCTTCTAATCATTAAATTAAGAGCAAATTGCCTCCCAATCTGTGCATGGGGGGAAGGTTAAAATGGACCCAGGGCCATTAATGGAAGGATTTAATTAGCCTCCATATATGAAAGTTGATCATCCAATAATACTTTTACCATCGAGACAAAGAAAGTTGAAGAAAAAGAAAACTCTCACTATCTTAGGGATTAGAAAGAAAAAGGAAATCTTTGATATCACACCACCTTGTAATAAAACTGTTCCAGTTCCTGCTAAACCTGCACGGATTAGGGAATTATTAGCCTTTATCTGCAGAACAAATTAACCATGGCAACTTTCATGAGATGCCAGTGGTACTGCTCTTGGCTTGATCGAGTCAATAAAGAATGCCTTCCCCGAACAGGTGCTAGCTTGTTATCAGAGCTGACAGGGGGTTGATGCTTGCAGAAGCCGATGAAGAAGATGGATTGGTAGCTACTGATGATCATGAAATGGATGATCGATCGGCATGTTAATGTCATGCTTAAATGACTGGTGTAATGGCAGCCCTCCAATGAATTAAATTGGGAATGTCTCTAACCGATGAGGAACGAAGGCCAGCTAGTTTTCAAGAAATTTGAAGACAAAAAATTCCTGAGTTGAGATTTTCAAATATTACTAGAAGTAGTGGTGATGTCAAATAATTGGAAAGGATTGGATAAGGTGAATGTGATGGGAAAACTGTTTGCATGAATTCAAATAAATTAAATTAAATTAAATGACAATGCTCCTCTGCTTTAGACGAGATGAATCGATGATTAACCAATCAGATTTAATTAATAAATTCTTCAAGAATATTTTGTAAATAAATATTTTTATTATAGCTTGAAAATGGAGTACAATGGTTTAGTTTAACCCATATGTACATAATATTTATTTAAGTCTAGTTAAAAATTATTTTATATGGTTAAAAACTTAAATAAATTAGTTTAATTATGAATGCAATAATTTATGTAAAACTATTTTGAAAAAAAAAACATTTTTCAAAATAGTTTTAATAAACAGTCAAATTCATTCATTTATGAATGAATTTAAACAATATATTAAAAATTAAATATATATATATATATATATATATATATATATATATCATTAGTTAAAAAATACACAAGCCGAACACTTGTTAAGAAACTAGCCCCTCTTAATTCACTTAATGTTAGAAATTTCTTCACATTTTAATTGGTATATTTGAGGCTAAATTAAAAATATAATCTACTCATTTTTAAAATTAAAATTTTATTGGAAATTATTCTTTAATTATCAAAGTTTTTTAACATGATTAAAATAAATAATAATTTATAAGTGAATGAAAAATTAATTTCAAAAAACGTTTAGTTAATATTTCTTTGTACAATCCACAACTATTTACCCTACATTAAAAGAATAGAAGATTTTCTTATAATATATAAAGTTAAAAGTTAGAAGAGCTTGCAGGGCACTAAAGTTTTTAAGAGCAGAGAAACCTCAATAAAATGAGTTCTGAGTTTAAGTTATACACGCTTCATAAGTCTCGGGCTTGGATTTGAGGTTTTTGTAAAATATTTTTTTTAATTTATAAAAAATTATTTTTTTCCAATCTATTTTGAACTTGACTTTGGGAATTTATTGTAAAATAATTCTTTGACCATGTATAATTATTTTTTTTCAACAAATTTCATTTAGTCAACGAAGAATCTTGATACTAATTATCCGTCTGAAATTTTTTTATTTTCTAAGTAAAAGCATCTAGTTTTTAAAGCAAATATTGTCAAGTTTTTTACCTATTTATAGGGGGTAATTAAAGAAAAATAACAATAATTAATTCTGATAATTATTAAAATGAATTTTGCATCAGTTTTGTTTCTAAGAATTAGTATAAAAAGGAGCTGAAGGGGAGATATTTTGCATTCCAAGCAGTTCCTCTTCTACCTTCATTCCAGCGTTTTCTACTTTATTTTTCTTCGGTCACTCTAGAGCTTAGGTTTAGAATTTGCAAAGAGCTTTTGAGTTTGTTTTTCCTAATTTATGGACCCAGATAAGAAGTGAAATTAATCAAAATCCTAAAATGCAAATTACATTCAATCATTTATTGTAAATGACAAGTAATAAAACTTCAAAAATAAAGTATTGATCCCTGACAACAAACAATTGAAATCATATTTTGGAATGTAGGTAGTTTATATTTATACAACTAATTAAGGTGGTAATGTTGGAAATTCTGGAAGGCAGATTGCATTTAATTATTTATACCATATAAAAAATAGTAAAACTTTAAGAATAAAAAATTAATTATTAACAACAATTGAAATCATATTTAAAATAAATTCGGCTAGTCAGTGTTACTGAACAATCTAGTTGAAATTCATGAAATTTTATTAGCGCATCATTGTTAAGTTTTAAGGAGTTACTTTGACCCCATCTTTATAGTATTTACATGCTTTACCTTGTAGTTAAACTAAAAAAAAAAAACTAACTTAATATTATTACATGCTTTTCCTTGTAAATTAAAGGCTAGATATGGCCCAAGATTATCTTGAATTCTGGATTGAATTGAACTTAGCCTCTAAACTATCAATTTAAATAATAGGTCGAACCGTGGGAGGAAACCGAGCTTTAAGTATACATGTACAAGTCCCTTCTCAAAAAATAAATGTGGAGTTGGAGAACAGCCTGTGTTTTTAGCTTAGAAATGTTCTTAATTTCCTTCTTTTCGTGCTGATTTCCCGACAGGATTTAAAAAGGAACATCTGGACAGTATTAAATTTATGTATTCACCGCGAATCCTAATAAGAATCACCGGAAACGCTCCCTTGATCTTGATCATGATCATGTATGGAGCCGTTTCCTCAAGGAGATTGATCTTGCACCAAATTGTAAGCTTCATGAAATGAGAGCAAAGTTTGTTGACAATATCCTTCGTGTCGTCATCCCTTATGACGTTGCAACAATAACAAGGGACAAGCCCTTAACAGCAAAGCAAATCAGGGAGATTTTGACGAGGCACGTCAAGGATCTTGAAAATAATGTTCTTGGCTGGAATGAGCTGAAGGCTGCCTTCTCTGAGTTGGGTGCTAGTTATCCTGACTTCAGAGCTGACAGGGCACTGGTGTTTGCGGATCCCAGTGGAGATGGATTGATTGCTAGTGATTATGAGATGGATGAACTAGTGTGTTATGCTTGGCTGGTATTTTGGCAGCCTGATCATAAATCTGATGAAGAAACGGGAATGTTTTTGAGTGATGAGCAATTAAGGGTGGTTTTCAAGGAATTTGAAGATAAAAATGTCCTTAGCAAGAAAAACTTGAAGAAAGCCCTCAATCATCTTGGTCTTTTCTTTCCTGAATATGCAGACAAGGTTCTTGACCAGTCTGACAAAGATGGGTTTTTTGAGTTAAAGCAGCTTGATGATCTTGTTAAATTTGCTGTCCAATATGGGTTACTGTTAAGTAAAAAAAAAGAGATGAAAATGGATTCTTTCTTTTCTTTTCTTTTCTTTTCTTTTATGATAGGGTGTATTGATGATGATGATGTATCATGTTATTAAACATGTAGAAATTTTGTTGTCATATAGATCTGAGAAAGTGAAATTTAACGGTCAACGACTCCATTGATGAATTTTGACCTTAAGTTTGTGCAACAATTTCAAAAACAAAAGATGGGGAAAAAAAATTAAAATTGGTTAGAGTCATCCAACTTGATGAAACTCTGTCAAGCTCCCATACATCAAGTTATGTGTTGCTCAGATTAATTTGAGTTAATTAAATTAATGTTGTTTTAATTATTTTTTTAAAAAAATTATAAGACCATGAATTAATTTGTTAATCTCACTAGATTAATTTTTTTTTTATTAAACTCAATCTAGACCAGAGTATTGATCAATCCATGAAGATAAGCTGAGTTTAATCAAACACAAAGTTCATACGATGTTGAAGAGATTGAAAAGTGTTTTGATTAAACGACTTCAAATAATGCAAATTGGGGAGTAAAGGAGAGGACGACGAAGCACTGCCCAGTTGCCCATATTCAGATTGCTTCTTCTGTTTATTTTTCATATTAACATAATTAAAAAATATTAATTAAATATTTTTTTAAAAAAAATAAATACATTTTAAAAAAAATACTCAAATGTAGTTGAAAATTCACTCCCAAAGAGCCGGGTCAACTCCTCTGTTTCTTTTACTCTTATGCCAATCCCGTTCTGATAAATCCATCATTTCACATCTTCCAATAAACAAAACCTAATGCCAATATTTGACCAAATCAAGAGAGTCAATATTTAAATCCTTCAAATCTAGTTACTCAAGACAATTAAAAGAATAATTTCACGAATAAATCAACTTTCATACATAAAAAAATAATTGATTTTTATTTTAATTTTAAATAGGATATTTATATTCAAACAAATGCATTCACATAAAAAAAAACAATTCTCCAACTTCTTCCTGGAGTCAAATCAAGAAACAATCTTGATTCAATTTGGTGGAGGCATGCAAGCTTGACCAAGCAATTATGTATCTAATAACTTCATGAAACAAAGTTAAAGTCCAATTGACAATATTTTTGTCTCTTATGATTTAGGAGGAGGATTGCTACTTCATGAAACAATATTTTTTTTCAAAAAATTTATTCAGCATATTAAAAAAATTAAAAAAAAAACACTTAAAAAAACATTTATTTAATATTTTTATTTAAAAAACATAAAAAAAAAAAAAAAAACACTCCTTTTAAATTTGAAACAAACGACAACCATA
>Ga0325411_1007153_pt1 | contig 12191 bp, 8 predicted proteins | sample PopdelMetagenome_13_FD_206181 | JGI IMG/M metagenome (GOLD analysis project Ga0325411, IMG submission 206181) | Populus deltoides microbial communities from Bellville, Georgia, United States - Xylem-PdIQD-R4 | ecosystem: Host-associated > Plants > Phyllosphere > Stem > Wood/Secondary xylem... | reverse complement strand
ACAATTAGCCATGAATAACGACTGTTAGGCCAATATGTAGGCAAAAGAAGAATAATAGTAATAGTACCATAAATCGCAGTTCATCGAGATTAATCACAAATTAACTCGAACATTTTTATTATTAAAAAAATAATAATAATAATAATAAAAGAAGAAGAAGGATATATGTAGCAATCAATGGATTGGACATTTATGGAGATCTTGAAAATTACTTCCTTTGCTACGTAAAGATTCCTGATTGAATCTTCTTGCGTAAAAGAATATTTTACCTCAATTTACTTTCACATTTCATATCTGTTAATTATTATATATTATACTTTAAAACATGTGCGATTTTCACTACGATTTTATTACTGTATAATTTTTTTTATTTGATTCTCAAACCTTATTTTTGGATGATTTAATTCTATTTAAAAAGTTATTGATTTCAAATTCTTATAAAAGGGTGAGATTGGAAAAGAAAAAGAATCAAAATGAAAAACAAGATAAATATAGATGGAGTCCTATAAGTTTCGAAAATAAACGATATTTGTATGAAATTGTTCCATTTGATAAGAAAAGTTAATATTAGGTATTTTTATATCTTAAAAGTTCGTGAAAAAACAGATCTGAGCTCAGATTGAGTTTGGTTTTGAGGACGGTTTTTTAGGCCATGGATAGGTTTGTTATGGTTTTTAAGGTGTTTTGGGTTAAAAATAGATTGAAAAACAAGTTTTTATCAAAAAAAAAAACATAGGTCTCGATTCTTTGGCCACCATAATGACTGAAATTTGGGCAAAAACAGGCAACCCGTCGTCTATTTCTTTTTAGAGACAGACGACATGTCGTCCACTCCAAGCACAAATTAAATAAAAAAAGGGGGTTTACCTGGCCAACAACCCCTAGCCTTCTTTTCCTCTAATGTATTTTTTATTTCAATTGATGTTTTTTTTAAAAAAAACTTAATTATATTTACATTAATACTTATATTCTCTCTTTTATTTTTTTAGAGAGCCTCTTTTAAATAATTATGATTTTTTTATTATGCGTTTAATTTTTGAAGAGGTTTTTCTTATTTATCTATGGTTTTGTTTTTATCTTTTGTATATATAAACTATGTTTTTGAAAATAAAAAATATTTAGTTTCAAATTATATTTCTAATATGTGTAGTCTTACATGTTATTCTTTTTTTATTTAATCAATTTAATATGTTTGTCTATTTCTATTATCGTTTGATTAATCAGCAAACATGATCAGGTAAATGTCCTATCTTTCGAGATTAAATATTTTAATCAACATTTATCTCTCGGTTTTTCAAGTTTTGTTTTTAGATGTCATTAATAATTTTTATTTAGTTATTAGCGCACATAATTCTTAGCTTATTTGATTACATGTGTGCTTAAACTTTTTGATTTGTTAATTTTTTTGAGCTACAAAAATATATTGAAAAAACCTACATATATAATTTTTTATAGAAAATAAAAATATTTGACCTGCGGCAGGGCGCGGGTCATGTAACTAGTGAATTCTTTATTTGTTGTAATTTCCATTTTTTTTTGTAAAAATAATTTTTTATTTTAGATAATTTTACTGGAAAATAAAAATAATTTTCTTGTATTTCATAAAAAAAAAACAATCGTTTAGGACTCTATATATAGTTATCAAGCTTAAATTATAACAAAACTAATTAAACATATTTGATTTTAAAAAAATTAACACATTTTTTTTAAAAAAGAAACTATCACACATGAAAAAATATATTTTAAAAGATAGCATGGTTTGATAAAAACTGCAATTTCCAAGTCCTGTACTTTAAAATACCATACTTGGGAAGTGTGGTATTTTAATTTCAGGAGAAAGAGAGATAAAGATAATAAATAAATAAATAAAGCATCGGAGTCACATTGAAACTCTGGTTGACCCGTTTTTAGGCAATACATGTAGCTCACGCCAACCACTGATGATAATTTTTCTTGATGTTCATGAATTTTTCTCTTTTCAATGATAGTGAAGATGTTGAAATTCATTAAAAGCTGCTATCTTATTTTGATCAAAAAGTTAAGTTTTGATTGTCCTATGTTGAAATTTATAAAAAAAATTTAGAAAAGAACTCTATAAATACACACGGTGTGAAAGTTTAAAGACCTAATATAGAAAGATCAACAAGCTTTAAAAAGAATAGAAAAGAAGGAAGAAAAAGAGAAGGGAAGCAACAACCTTTAACTAGCAAGCTTGAAGAATGTATAACTATGTAAAAACTCAAGAGTGAGCGCACGTGGTTTGTTTATCCATGTTTTTTTTAATGTTTAATGATATTAATTTTTTTATTTTTTTAATATTATTTTTTATTTTAGTATTTATGTGGATTGATAAATAAAAAGGTTATTACAATTGCTTAATCCTATTTTGAAATTATTGATTCTTGATTCTCGATGCAATCTTTAGTACAAATAATTGTGAACTGGTTCCCTCTTAACTAAAGATTTGATCTTTGCACTCGCTTTCATTTCTATTGTGTTCGGTGCAGATTTCTTGTCAAATAAAAGATGGTAGCTTCTCTTCATATCGATCGTTTTATGCGTTCTTGCTTTTGATTTTGTTACAGTGAATTAATATATGGATTCCCAGAAAGGATCTTGATCTCGGTGGTACTGGTTAGCTGGTAGGTTTTGTTTAGTGATTTTCAATGGCAGAGGTGGTTGGGCCAAGGTTGTACAGCTGCTGCCATTGCAGAAATCATGTCGCTCTTCATGATGATGTCATTTCTAAGGCTTTTCAGGTCAGTGAGAGTTTGGAAGAATCGGTAAAGAAAAGTTAAAATTTATTTCGTCTTGTATTAATCAGTTTATGTATGTTTGTCCTTGTTGTGCTTTGATGGTGATTCAATTTGCTCAAAGCATCTGATTGATATTGTTCCGCCATTATTGTATAATTTGAGATTCGTGAATACTTTTTTCTGTTCTTGCACCTGATAGACCATTAAGCTCTTAGTTGCAGGGAAGACATGGTCGAGCATTTCTGTTCTCTCATGCAATGAATATCATGGTAGGACCAAAGGAGGATAGGCAGCTAATGACTGGCCTTCACACGGTTGCTGATGTCGATTGCTCTGACTGCCGTGGAGTGCTTGGTTGGAAATATGAACGAGCTTACGAGGAAACACAAAAATACAAGGAAGGGAAGTTCATTCTTGAGAAGTTAAATATTGTCAAGGAAAACTGGTAGCAATTGTGCAGCCTCTTTTTTTTTTTTGTTTTTTTTATCATATTGATAAAAAAAACTTAATAGAAAATAAATCAAAATAAACTTTGACGTATAATATAAAAAAAATCTAATTTTAAAAAATAAAACTAAAAAAAATACTCAAATTAATTAGCCAAACATATTATTAAAATCATAAGATTAAGATAATCTAATTGAAACAAAACCGAAGAGAATTATGATGTTCATTTTTTAAAATAAACAATACTGAGGGATGAGATCTAAAAAAATAAGTAAATAAAAAATATTTTTGAAAGGAGGTGTTGCCTTGTGTGGAAGGATGCGTCATCTATTTTTTATTTTTAAAAAATATTTTTATTTATTAAAATACTAAATTGTTCCTTATTCAAATTCATTATAAAAAAAACCCGGGATGAAGAAATGAAAGTGTTCTTGGATGTTAGTTAAAGTTCCTTTGCTTTTAAAGATAATTTGATCATTTGAGATTGCCTTAGAAATTAAAATTACCAAGTAAACGCGAGCGAGTCTCCTGAATCCAAGTTAATTTTTAATCTCGCAACCCATGAAATTCTCGATCAAAGCACAACCAAGAAGCTTAATTTCCAACAATTTTAATATTGAAATATGAAATCAGAAAAAATATCAATCTAGAAAATCTACCCAAGTAAAATAAAATAGCAATCAAAAGAATAAAAATTAAATTTGAGAAGAGAAAAAAAGTGAAGGGGGATGAAATTGTAAAAAAACTCAATTTTAAAAATTATTCTAAATTAAAAAATAACAATAGAAAAAATAAAGACCAAATTTCATAGATGAAAAAACTCAAAGAGAATAAAATTAAAATTTTTAAATAATTTTATAAATTATTTAAAATAAAACAAATACTATCCAATAAAACATGTTCCAAGGAAAAACTAATTGAAGGGCACCTTAAAAATCTGGAGGGTCATCATGATCATTAAGGAGAAAAAAAAAAATATGGTTGCTGACATCAAAGCAGAGATGATAGAGTCACAAGCATTGTCTATGGATGAAGGGGTCGCTAAGAGGATTTTATCACCTCTTTTAAAGCCACTATTTGATCACCCAACACCACCACACATGTCATCATAAAATTATAGTATCTCCAAGGAGCCTCTCTTTTTTATTTAAATAATATCATGTATTTATTAAAAGATTTAATTGTTTATATGCTAAATTGATTGTAACCGAAAAAACATAAAGAAAATAAAAAAAAAAATTGTCAATGCATGCCAGTTTATATATATAATTATTTTTGCTTTTAAATGTAGTTTCATCAATTTACTGTTTATAAAAATTAAAAAGACAAAATAAAACCCTATAAAAGCTTTTTTTTTAAAAAAAAAAAAAGAGTAAAAAAGCCATCTCACTACGCTGAAAAAATAGGTGCAGACCAATTTTCCCTTATCAATTTGTTAATCTCCAATGAAACATAGTAATACCCAACAAAAATATAATTACATTGTTACAATATACAGAGTGTTTTGTGTCCTAGTCTACCGTAAATACTACCCCTTTTCATTTTTTGTTAATGGTACGCAAAAAGAATTAAGCAAAATAATCATCATTGTGATCTTACTCGGACTTAGTTAGACCATTTTGTTTGTTCAATTCTAACATAATTTGATCACTTAAACAGGTTTTGCTACAAATTCCATGGATCATGCACCGATCTGCAGACGATTCAAACACCTAAGCTGCTATAAATGACAACGAAAGACAACAAATCAAAGAAGTGAATGAGCTCATGCCATTAATCAATGAATTCAACTTAGTACCCCAATTCTCTATATACACAAAAAAAACAAACAAATGATCAAAGTTAAATTGAATGATCAACAATCAGCCAAGACGAACAAACCGGATCTACCGAAAAAAGGAACCAAACCCCAGTCACAATATGAAAGGCAACCGCCATTGCAAAAGTAAAAAGAAAAATAAAATCTAAATGTGTGTCTAATCATCACATAACGGATATCTTCTTTGTGATCCCCCTTTTCTTGGAATTTTCTATGGCTTCCTCCCTCATCTTCATGAGTTCTTGGAGACACTGATTATAATGTGAATCAATGGAATCAAGCTCCTGCTTTAGTTCAGAACCATCTTTGTCTGCTAGGGACAGAGAACAAATGCTAGACATACTTGCGTTTCTTGACATACCAGAGAATGAACCGATATAGGAGTCATTGGAATTTCTGGCAGATTTGTTATGTTTTGTTATACCATCTTCAAGCATCCCAAACTCCAAATCATACATATTTGATTGAAGACAACAATCAGAGGATCCCAAAGACTTGTTAGTACCGGAATCAGAGGCAATAAACATATTATATTCAGCAGATATGTCTGAATTGACGGATTGTTGAGTCTCAAGATCTGTCATGTTAGTCAATGGTAAGAAATCAGGTTTTTTCACTGCCTCTGAAGTTGAATGGTTTTCCAGTTCAGAAGAGCCATCTCGTACACTTGGTGAAGTATTCCAGCTAGGAACGAGCTTCACTATCAAGTTATCAATCAACTCAGCAATGACAGCCACATCTTCAGTTAACAAATCAAGTTGTTCAACCATCTCCTCAGCAATCAAAACCGCAGTATCCGAATCAAGATAAAAGGTAAAATGGATATTCCTTGCTCGACCTGTTACAGCAACGACATTATTTAGACCACAATTGAAAAGAAGAAATAAAAATGATAAATGTTAGTTTGTACAACGTCAATTCTCACCGCATGGATCAGCAATGCGCAGAGTCAATGAAACTGTATTATCATTGTTTTTCGCCCCCCTCAATCTGAATTCATTATTCTCAGTGAACCTACTGAGTTCTAGAGTTGAAAACTGTGGAGATTCATTGATGCTTTTTGTACAAGAGCCCACTGAAAGTTTCTTGCAGTCAATGTCCATGAGATGGGATTCTGATTGCGGCAAGTGGACTTGTCTGGAAATAAGATTTGGTAACTGTAACGAACTAGAAACAAGTTCCTTTGAATTTTCAGTTGCTAGAAATGGATCTTTCAAGAGCTCTATTGCAGGCAATCTTGTAGATGCTGGAACTAAACAATTCTCTATGAACACCTTAACCTGGTGGTCACTCACCTTACCGAGGGAAGCAGGCTTTATGCCCTGCAATAGAAGTTAAGAATGATGACTACATGAGCACTTGTATGTAAATTCAAAGTAAATCAAATGCGGCAAATGGACTTAAACTCACCGAGGAGACCTTCTTGTATATCTGCGCAGGATTTTTGCATTCACTATAGGGGTATTCACAAGTAACCATTTCCAACATGCACATGCCAAAAGAATAAATGTCAACAAGCTCATTGTATTCCTCTTCATAGAGCTCAGGAGCCATGAATTCAGGTGTACCTGCAGAATAAAGAATGAATTACAGAGTTCCAATGCATAGAGATATGACCAAAGTCATAATGGTTCAGAAACTGAAGCTGTTACCTATGACGCTTCGTGCAATGGGCTGTTGCATGACAACTGCTAATCCAAGATCTCCAATCTTAACTTCTCCAGTGTTTCCATTAACAAATATATTGTCACATTTCAAATCACGATGAATGATAGGAGGACTGTGAGTATGTAAATAGTGTAAGCCTCGAAGGATTTGCCTTGCCCAGTTTTTGATGGCTTTCATGTCAACAGTCTTGTGCTTCTTTCGATACCTAGATCCCAAAATAACAACAAATTACACAAACAAACTTGGAAGACAAATGAAACATCAAACATAAAAATCAGATATAGCAAATGAAACTCACTGCCTCATACTCCCAGAGGTGAATAACTCTGTGATGATGTTTATAGTCTTATTCTTATCATCTACCCAAGAGCTGTAAAACTTGATGATATTTTCGTGTTTCAAAGACTTCAGCAGATGAACCTCTGAATACAATCTCTCAAGCTGCTGTGATGATTGCAAGACATCTTCAATATTCACTTGGTTCCAAGCCACTTCAATCCCATCAACTTCATCAAATGCCTTATATCTGCCCATAATAACAAAAAAATCCAAACCAGAGAACGAAAATGTCAAAAATTACCACAGGTTCTTCATAAAAACTTCATAAAGTACGTGATCGACAAGGAAACTAAAAGATATAGATTTAACAGCCATACACAGTCTTGAATGCTCCTTTCCCCAGAAATTCATCATTCTGAAGCAGCAAAAACAAAATAGAAATTAATATCAGATATAGCAGGCAAATAACTCAATTTTCAACCACTTCCAATTTCGTCTGATGCTGATACATAAGAAAGTACAGCAAAACCTATCAATTTAGCATCAAAATCTGTAACTAAAATGCCATATTCATAACTTAAATATCAATTTAGCGGCAACACTGCTAAAACGCCTAAATTTAGCTAATTTGAGAATCAAATAAAAATGCCTTGCCAAAAAGCCCTAGTTATTGAAAATGAAAATTTCAAGCACAAGAATTCACACCCGAATGTACCGACCGGTCGGATCTTTCTCTGCGAAAACACCACCACCATCTTCACTTAAAGAACCGAAATCCATATCAACAGAAAACACACGAGATCCACCAAAATGACGCAAAAAAGAAAAGAAAAGAAATTGACTTTATGAACAAAAGAAAAATTATCAAATCAGCTTAATTGGATGGAAGGAGGAGAATTGAAGAGAAGAAACTTTTTTCAGAGAAAGCTTCACAAGCAATCGAATAGGAATCGAATGGAGAGCGGAATTGGAATCGGAATCCGAATATGAAAAACATATCAGATTGCTCTCGTGATTCCAATTCCTTGCGATTTCGAATCGATTTCCTCATCATACATGACCTAGATCCACCATATTTCTATTGCATGCATATTTTGTTTTTCAATTATCTCTCCTGGTTAGAGCTTGAAGAAACCCTAATTCTTTTAGAGAAGAGAAACCCTAATTAGTCCAATTTGGGGAGAGAATTTATCGAGAGAGGGGCGCGTGTATTTCACTATGATGAGGGGGCGTGGGATTAAGGTGTTTGAATTCACGGGGATTTTGATTTGGATTTTTGGCAAACCTAAATCAATCCTTATATATATAGAGAGAGAGAGTCTGTAACTGCGAAGTTTATCAATTAAGTCCTCTATCTATCCACCTTTCTTCAAGCAGATCCTTATGTTAGCATAATTGAGAGAGAGAAATTCACGTGTTAATCATTTGTTATGAAACTATCCCAATGACCAAAAAGCCTTAAACACAAAAAACCTCATTCACCATGTAATGCTCAGGAGAACTAGATCTAGTTAGAAAACTCTTCGAATAAGAGGTGTAATATTTAACACCGTCTTGAACTGTTGTCACTGAAGAATCCGATTGAAGAAAGGTAGACAGATAGAGGACTTAATAGATACAATAAGTAGTTGGGGGACTAATCTGAGGATTTCCCTTGTGATTTTCCTTTTCCTTTTCCTTTTATTTATTTACTTTGAAAGGAAAAGGGAATTCTGGATAATTTTTTTTCCTCACGAGATAAAGAAGGATGGAGATGAGGAAATAAAGGCCAAGTTGGCCTGTGTTCCAGTATTAGAACTTAGAAGTCTTTGTTAAAGTGAAGAGATGAGGAGTCATAAAATAACAATTTGATAATAATAATAATAATAATAATCATTTTTCGTATAAAAAAAGAAAAAAAAATTACCTCATCATAACCTTAATCCAAGAAGGTTATGATATTTGAATAGTATAAAACGTTATATTTAATCAATCCTTTTATGTTATACATCTTAAATTATATTAATATTTCAATAATTCTTAACAATACAAAATATTCTTAAACAATCGCTAAAAATTAAATTAAAATAAATATTTTTTAACTAATTTTTTTTTGTAATGAAAATATTAACTCATTATACTCACCAACATTATCACAATCATTATTATTTTATTATTATTTTACTGTAACTTTTCTGACAACAACATCATCATCAATATCACTCATCACCATTAATCTACATTGTAACCACTATTTTATTAATAATGTAATTATTATTTTATCATCATTTCATCATAATTTAATATCATCACCGCCACAATAATAACAATCACCACCACCTCACCAATAATACATCCATAACAATAAGAACCATCATCATAATAATTGTTGTTGCTGCCACCATCAAAATGAAATGGATGGATTTCCTTCTCTTTAGCTCCAAATAAGCTTAGCTAATCTTGTTCAGTTTTCTGAATCACTGCTCGTCAAGAAAGCGAAAGAGAAAGCATGGCGCGTCCCATCTACCTTGGAAAGGGAAAAGACGAACCTATTAATTTCCACCATTACAGAATACTAGTTCTTATGCAAGGAAGGTAAGACAATTGCCTGATCTTAGAGCTGTTCTTAAGAAGAATGTCACCATTACCGAGAGAAGGAAATTTGTTATCAGGAGGACTGGTCGTGTTAATCACAATGACTACATCAGTTGCCGGCTTCCTGATGATATTCTTCTCACAATTCTCTTCTCTCAATCTAAAAGTAGCTGCTAGAACTGGCGCCCTTTCCAGAAGATGGGAGATACCTGTGGTAGGTTTCTGGAAAATTTAATGACGCGTCGTCTAGTTTTTGGGGGTGGGGGGTTAACATGTCGTCTGCCCCTTAGCTCAACCAGAAAAATATAAGGGACCACGCGCGTGGCATATTTTGACAAGCCGCATGCATGGTTTGTTGTATGTGTATGGGTTAGGCCACCAGGCCCAATCGCTTGCCCTAATTTAAATTTTGATCTCTAAATTTTTCAATTTAGTTTTTAATTAGAGTTAAAAATTCTTTTTATTTATTTATCAACACATATAATCATTAATTTACTTAATTATATATATATATATATATATATATATATATATATATATATATCAGATTTTAGATATAAGATTTTTTTTTCTTCATAGAAAAAATCATGTTCAAAATGTCTTAAATTTTTCTTTCCATAGAGAAAATTTTTTGTCGATGTCCATGACATGGGAACTTTCTTTAATATTCTTGGCATAATAATATTTATTACATTATTTCATTAATAATTAAGATTTTTAAGTTTTGAAGAGTTTAAAATGAGTCAATAATGCAATGTGATAAATTAAGCATAAATTTTAATCTAATCTTTATATTGAGCTGAAATTTTGATAAAAGATTTGGAAAATCATGTTTTTTATTAGGTTAAAACTTTATAATGATCAGATATCTAAAAGACCTTCAAATAATACTTGAAAACTACTATGCAAGATTTTTTTTACTTATCTTATTGCATTTGGATTTTTTTTCTATTTAACTAAAAACTTTTAATTTAAATAGTATTTTATTATATAGGAATCCAATACTAGATAAATTCTATTAGATAAGTTTTAATTAGAGATCATTTTATATAAAGAATTTCAGGTCAAATTCATATAAATAAGAATGTCTAATTTATTTTAAGAATATTCAAATTATAACTCTTATTTAGATTTTATAAAATACTAAAATATTTTCCTCTAAATTTCTTTACAATTTAGGTTTGTAATTTTAGGACTTGAGAATTTTAACTTCTATTCACATCGTATACTCCGATGATGACGAAGACGGTAGCACCCCATCATAAAGCAAAGGCCCTCTAAGATATTGTACGAGCTCAGGAGCAAACTAGATCGTTTGGTGCTATCTCATGAACAAATTACCTATCCTCCTCTCATTGAAACAAATAGTGTTTCTAGTTTTGTTGGTGCTTGAAACATTTGTTTTTCCCGGAGCAATCTCATGAACAAATCATAGATTGATCGGAGCAAGCTATAACAGGTTTAAATCGGTTAATGGTCATACAAATAAGAATCACATAGAAGATAGGAATGTACTTGGAGACTTAACTCTAAGCCAACCTCACCTTGGACGTATTCATGAGATTTCACCTAGATAATCACTTCTTTATGTGGAGGAATCCGGTGAAAGAAGAATTTAAAAGTCATCTAATCACGTTAAAGATAAAGTGGCAAAAAAAAGTGTTGACAAACAATTTTAGTTTTTTATTTTAAGTTGAAGAAGACAAAGTAGAACGATGAACTTTAAGTCATGGATAAAGATTTTGCAAACAAGAACATAGTGGAGGACATAGTGATTTCTGACAATTTTTCTAAAAATATTATGAAATATATGTTTTTAAGTTTTTTTATATTTGAAGTATTAGAAATCATAGATGAGAAAGGAAACTATAAATGAACTTTATAGAAATAAAAAATATAATATTAAATATGAATTTTTTTTTAGCATGCAAATATTATAAATTAAATTTTAAAATGGAAGAGTTTAATTCTTAATAGATAACTCGAGGGTGAGTTTTTCAAAAAGTATAGGGGTGGGTAAATTTCTTTAATATTCTTGGCACAGTAATGTCTATTGCATTATTTCATTAATGGTTAAGATTATTAGGTTTTGAGGGGTTTAAGAAGAGTTTAAGAAAAAATTTGATAAATCAAGTATAACTATTAATCTAACTATTAAATTGAGCTGAAATTTTGACAGATTCTAAAGAACTTGTTTCATATTAATTTAAAATTTCATGATAAAAATCATGAAAGTCTTCAAATAAAAAATGAAAGTTACTATGTGAAATCATTTTTATTTATCTTATTGTATTTTAAATCTTTTTTATATTTAGATTATAACTTTTAATTTAATTAGTATTTTACTATTTAAAATACTAATGTTGGATTGATTATATTAGTTAGGTAAATTTTAATTAGGAATCTTTTTAGCTATTTCCCATGCTTTTATTGGCATATAAATATTTCCAGCCGATGACTTTGATCGTTAGTCTGTTATAATATCATAAAAAAATATGTTGGTCAAAAACCTATTTGCTTTTGTCACCAGAGGCTTCCAGCGAAACAAGGTCATCTTACAATTTGCAGGTTTATCTGCATTGTCTCTGTAAGGATGGAGAAGGCCATATCAGGACATTTGAGCTTCCAATTACTAGGTTATGTGGAAT
>Ga0325411_1007151_pt1 | contig 12192 bp, 4 predicted proteins | sample PopdelMetagenome_13_FD_206181 | JGI IMG/M metagenome (GOLD analysis project Ga0325411, IMG submission 206181) | Populus deltoides microbial communities from Bellville, Georgia, United States - Xylem-PdIQD-R4 | ecosystem: Host-associated > Plants > Phyllosphere > Stem > Wood/Secondary xylem... | reverse complement strand
TGGATGAATTTAACGTTGTAGTTTATATAACCATATTTCATGTCTATGTATTTATATTTATTTAAATTATCCATCCATAATGATATTTTTGTTATATAATGCATATCATAAATATTATGGTTAATAGATGTGAGTATAATTGTGGAATTGAAACCCATGATGATTGGGTCGGGAATTAAGTTATGAGATGCGAACTGTTAGAAAAAAAAATTAACTACTCTGTTTTTTTTCTATTGACATGAGATTGTGGTTTTATCCCAGAAATGGAGGATGTTACAGATCACATGTGTCTATGAAAAGAATTATGTAATAATTATGTAAGTGATCCTTAAACTTGAGATCGCTTAGTTACTTTATACAATGAATGCTATGTTTTGATTCTGATTACATATTGTCTTAATCAAGGGTAACAAATAGTTAGATATTAGATATAAAATAAACAATATAAAAGTATTTGAGTGATCAAGAGATGATTCATCATCCTAGATGAACTGGATAAAATGTTATATATATATATATATTATCAAATAATATTGATTGTGAAATTCTTGTGTAGGATGGAATGAAATTTGAAAAGAGTTTTAAATTTTATTTAAATGATCAATGAATATGGTGTTAAAAAAATATATGATTTCACATATTAGACATTCTCAATGCTTAAATGTCTAAATCAAAACATTCTTGTTAAAGGAATAATAATTACACTAAGAAACTGATAACTAAAAAGTTAAGTCAAATCATATATGACTTTTCTAATATTTGAAGGATTGTGGCACATTGTTAGATGATAAGTACTTAAAAGTGCATTTTTATTAAGGTTTTATATTATCATATTGTACTTGAAGTATCATTAAATTTCCTAACTTAAACATGTTTTATAATAACAAATATGATAATATAAGATATCTTTATTTATGGTAAATGCTCATTTTAAATATAGGTTTGTAAAATAGATATATCTTACAATTTTAGAGGATTGATTGATGTGTTTAATTATTGAAATTGGAGAAACAAAAGGAGGGCTAAGTTTAAAGAAGAAATTCTAGTTGGGTTGGTTCAATTCAAACTAGAACATCATTTGATTTTTGAGTCACAACTAGAGCTGTAAACTTTAGGTTTAGGTGTGTTTTCTCTAGATAGAAATATACAAGATATTCTTAAAACATTCATGAAGATTTCAAGACTCAATACTGCCATTTTGAAGTTCAAATCTTAGCAACAAAAGAGAAGTCTGAATATGTCTTGCAACCCAAACACTGTTCGGTGTTCAACTCATATCTTGAGTTCTAGAAGTCCAAGTGAGTCCATTTATTTTTTGTTGGAACACTGAGCCAAATATCCACAACTTTCATGAAGACCGTCTATTCAAATGCTGATGTTATCATGACATTTTGTCCAACCACCAAAGTAATAGTTAGCAACCATATTAATAGTTAGCCACCAAAGCAATAGTTAGCCATCAAAGCAATAGTTTTACATTTTGGCCTATAAAAAGAGGCATTTATCATAGATTTAGACATCTTGGTTTTCAAATCAAGATCATGCTCTTGCTTTCTTTCTTTATATTTTTGTAATGTTCAAATTTTATTTCATGTTATATTCTTATTAGTCTCTTATTTATACTTATCATTTCCTTTACTATACTTAATTAATTTATATCATAGTTATGCTCTTATTTTATTTATTTATGTTTTTCTTCTTCATTATGTATAGCTAAATTTATTTTTGTCAAGGTGAAAATGTTACATTAATGGTATAAATAAGTATAGTACAAACTCAACATTGACTTTAATGTTTATATTAAAAAAAACTTTGTTATTAACATGTTTAATAATTATTATCTTACTTAATCTTAATACCTTACCTGTTAAGTAGTGGGTCTAGATTCATGGTATACAATCATTGGAATTACAAATACTTTATTCTTTTATAGCTTATTGTATGGATAATCGACACCTATGTTATAAAAGAATCTTGATTTGTTGTTGACATAAGTTAGCACTATAAATACTTGACAACATTCACAAGCATTGGCGTTACTTAAATAAGGTAATTAATATGATCATGTTAATAAATTAAAATGAGTCATTAATGATAAATCATTTGGTTGGAACTTTCTTTGTATGTGGTTTCCAGTTTAGTAATAAAAAGAGTTTAGACTATACTTATTTAAAATACCATTAGTGGATCCTCTAACCTTGTCAATTATTTTATCTTTGTTTAATCTTTATAGGAATACACATCTCAAAGTTCTCTTTAACTTTATTTCTTTTATTATTTGTGGTTTTGTATAATTAACCTCTCTATGGATTGACCCCGCTCTTGTCGGATTATTTATTACTTTGACACTCCTACACTTGGGAAAAGACATTAATCATTTGATCGTGTCAGTAGACGATGCACTTGATATTAAAATATAAATCAATCAATTTATTGAATGGGTAATTAGTTAAATTATTTAATTTATTTAATTTTATTTATTTAGGATTGTGATTTTATTTGGGCCAATATAATAGGAACCTCATGGGCCACACACATTAAAAATCTTTGGTAAGAAATTAAACTCGAATAATTAATCAAATGGAACTTAGTTGTAAATAAATTTTATAAATTAAGAATTAAAATGTAATTTATGCAATAGATTATAATTTTAGACAAAAAAAATTAAATAGAGACTTGATTGTATAAATTTCTAAAATTATCCTAAAATAATATATGCAATTTTTTTTAAAAGACAAAGTGTTTTTTTTTTTTTACATTAATGGGATTATCAAGATTTCCTTATAAACTAAATATTATTAGATAGAGATACACCTTTAAACATTAAAAAAAAAGAAGAAGAAGCTAGCACTTAAGACATGATTGTCTATCTCTTCTAAAAGAGTTTTAATGATTTCTATATGGATTACTATTAAAGACTAGATAATTAGACGACTTATAATTTTTGACAACCTAACCTCAAAGAGTTGGTTAAACTTTAAAAGAAAGATATGATCTTTAGGGGGAAAACCCTAGATTGTCTAATGAGAACATTGGAATTCCTAAAAAATTTTAAAATTACTATTTCATTGTGTTTATGCATTTCAAGAAACTAAAAACATACATATGCATCCACATATAAAATTTGTACATTAAGGCTAAACAATTAATCCTCAAATAATCTTGTTTCAACTCATCCTTTAAACCTCATTTCATGGTATTAATTCCAGTCTTATCATATCCCAAAGGATAAATCTTTGATGACTTCACAACTATAGGGTTGCTACACTAGTATGGACCCCATACTTCAAATATATAAGTTTATGCATACAAAATAAAAAATAAAATGGGATTTAAGCCATATTAATGGTTATAAAATACCCTCGATGTTGTTGGAAATATACTAAAATAAAAGAGGCACATACATACCATAGAGTGACGTGTGGTCATGATTGGTGGCACATGGATCCACATGTTAACGAGGATTGGAGAGTGTGACCCACTAGATTAGGTATGTCTTTTTCTCATCTTTATTCCTATTTTAACGGTGCAGTCTACTGTCACCTAACGAGCCAAATTAGTGTTTAGGTGTGTTTAGTGTTTAGTAGTGCGTGTGAGAGATTTATTTCTATTAGTATTATTTTTTTTGTCTTGTCCTTCATCTTCTACTTGAAACCTTAATTTATAGTTTGAAGAATCCTTTTAAAATAAAAGATAAAATTAATTAATTAATATAAAATATTTAAAGATCTCTTTTGTTCTTTTCTTTTCAAATGATAATTTTAAATCTTGAAAATCTTGTGGTCGAAGATCAAATTTTTTTCATTATTGAATTATATAGGATCTCTTTTTTTTCTCTCAATTTCAATGAGACTCATAATTAGTAATTCTCTAAATATCTTCATGAAAACTTTACATGTATTCAAAGTTAACTAAATCTTTCTAGTTTGTTTGAATCTCTATTTCATAAAAGAAGATCCTTTTATATTTTGAATCTTTGAATATTTCTTTTTTTATTTTATTGTTCATTATATTATTTGATCTCATATTATCTTGGTCCCCTTTCTTCTTTGTTTATCACTTCACTCACTATTTTTTTTTTCTTTATTTTAACTTTTCACACAAAATAAAATAAGCAAAAGTGATAAAAAAAATTTATGAAATGAACATAAATTAATTGAATTTCATCAAAAATATTTTTTAAAAATATTTATAGTTTTTTAAAATACTTAGAAAATGGGGGTCAAATGGTTCATGACAACTAACATGATAAAGAATTTTATGAAGGGTGATAAAAGTGTCAAATGACTCTATCTATAGAACTTTGACATATATATAATAGGTTCCTATTACTAGGTAATAAGCTTTGTATTTTTCTTTATCATTTTGAGAGGTGTTTTGGAATTTACATGCCAAATGGTTTCACTAGACATTTAAGGCAAGAGAAAAAATTGAAGGAGCTAGTAAGAGGTCTTATTGGCCATAATTGAAAAGTGATATTGATAAAGTTCTAAAAATTGTTATATTTGCCAAATTTTCAAAGGATAATCAATAGAACACGAGTTTATATATGCAAAAGCATTAAATTGGAAGATGTATCCATGGATTTATACTTGGCTTTCCTTGCATTCAAAGAGAAATGAATTATGTCTTTGTTTTTTATGACATGTATTCCAATATGGTTTTATTTTATTCCATGCAAAAAGATTATTAATGTATCTAGTATGATGAGATTAGTTTTCAAATAGGTTATTTGTCTTTATTGTACCTAAATCTGTTACTTTTAGCAAGGATACTAAGTTCTTTGTTTATTTTTTAAGGACTTTGTGAAGGATGTATGATTTTCATTGAGTTTTAATAATACAACACAGTCTCAACAAATAAAAAAGCTTAGTCACTTTACAAAATCCCTTGAAAATATAATTAGAAACAAATTTAGAGATAAACCAAAATAATGCGATTTGACACTTCTTAAAAATGAGTTTGTATATAGTAATGTAATGCAAACTAAAATAACAAGAAAAACTTCATTTAAAGCATGCTCATGCTATAAGCTAACCTATTAAAACATCTCTTCTCACACTAAACAGTGTGATCCATCACCACTAGAGGCTATTATCCTAGATAATTACTCTTATTATAGTTTGCATAGTCTATTCCTATATTTTCCCACCTCACCATGCAAGTGGACGTGGCTTGTGGGTATATAAACTCCTATAAATCATTGGGTAAGAGGGAGAGAGAACTCACTCACAAACATATAAAGAGCTCGTAATCTTCTTTTAAATCTCTTAATATTTGTTACACCTTTGCAAACACATACAACTTTATCATTAAAAGATCCCGTATACTACATAAAGAACTTGTTTTTTAGGTGTGTGATATCTAATATTAACAAGTTCTAGAGTTCATCTTCAACCTTTCAACTAAATTATTAGCCTTAGAAATACCTAAATCCAACAAGGTTTTTTATGAGCCTCATCAAGGATGATCGAGAAGTTAAAGGAGAAAAGTCTAGGCTATAAAGGCTAATAGAAATTTCGTATACTCATGACATAAAAGAGAGAGAAAAAGCATACTACATACTTGAACATAAAGATATGGATCACATTCTAGAAAAAATATTGATGACCTATTTAAAAGAGACTAATGGTGTTGGGGTATATAACACCCTAAAGGCTACAGATGTAACTGCAGTTGCCTTATCCATGTAAGGTATGCTTGAAGAGCATGCAAAGAGGAGGGTCCAGATAATGTTAAAGATATATAAGAAAAAAAAATGATAGATACAATGTAACTACTACACTTTACCAATTATAACGAGGAAGTTTTTTTAATGTTTACAAAATGAATAATAAAATAAGTAGCTCAAAGAGGAGGGTCCATCCTCTCTCTCTCTCTCTCTCTCTCTCTCTCTCTCTCTCTGTGTCAAAAGCAGATGTTTCTCATAACTTGTCTCGAAAAATCACATGTTTCAACTAATTAAACAAAAAGGACCAACAACTTCGAGTCGGTTATTTAGAGCATGTTAGAGGATTGCGAAGAACTCTCACGTCGCACGGACCACATACTTGATGAGGACATAAATAAAATCTCGAAGCTGACGTTTTTCTGCCTGATGCAAACAGCGATAGGGACATGGCCAATTCATGGCGGAAAAAAAACACAGAAACAGAGTCTCAAAAGCCCGACGCTCACTCGATTCCATGTGTAGATTACTGATCTAAGCAGCTACTAAGAAACTTTGTTTTCGCAGCTTCTGCTGTGCAGAAAGTTGTTAGTGGGACCTTGTGATAATGCAGCAATTAATATGCCAGCTCAAGCCAACCAGTTCACGATCATGGCCAGTTTGCTAGCGAAGGGAGATTCTTGTGCAGATCGTGGTGGTTGACCAAAGCCAAGGAAAGAAACACACCAGCTCCATGGTCCTCCTCGTGATAAGTTGAAAGTTTGAACTCCGAGAACTCTTACTCAGATCGTGGTGGGTGGCCAAAACTGAGGAAAGAAACATATTAGTTTCACGGTCCTCGGGTAATAGCTAGTATATTTTCCTATGCTCTGTCGGGGATTCGATTATTTTTTTTTAAATATAAAAACATATTTATACCATTTAAATTTTTTTAATAATATTATTAAACCTTATCAAGTAATTAATTTTGAAATTTTCTAATTCAATTCTTTGTTTAACTCAATTTTTTTTCTAATTCAAATTTTAGCTGGCTCTATTTAAATCAATCAATTTTATAAATTCAAATGCAATTTTAATAATTGATAAAAATATAACTTAATTTTTTAAAAAACTTTAAAAAAATAAATTATTCTTAATAAAATATTGAAATATTGAGACATTGACAAATATTGATTTAATGATTAGAGGTCCCTCCTTTCATAATAAAGCTGTTCTTTTTTTAAAATTTTAAATAAAAACTGTTATTGTGTTAGTTGCTATTAGTTCAAATTTCGGAAGAAAAAAATAAATTCACTAAAAAACAAAAAAAAATCAATAAATTTTGATATATTTTAATTGACATATAATCAGAATTTGTTGCTCAAATTTTTTTATTTATGTAGAATTTTTTTTAAAATTTTGATATACTTCTTAAAATAAATTCTTTTTATTTGAATTAAAAGTTAAAAAACGATAAAAAAATATTCTCGATGGTAAATAAATTAAAAAATTGGAAAAATTACTTTTACTTTCTTATTCTTTTTAAAAATTTCAAATCAATTTTTATTTTCTCTAAAATCAGAACTAATACAAATCTTACATGGGTCTCTCTCTCTTCCCCTTGGAAAGTAAAAAAATTATGGAAAATTAGTTTCAGGGATATTTACCGCCTAATAAACTAAAGCATACCGAATGAGATATATACAAGTTGCATACCCAATGGACTAATTAAGGGACTTCCCCTAGCAGAAGGCTTGAGCGATGCAAGGACGGACAGGGGCATTATGGTAGAGTCACTGTCTAAGCTTAGATACATTAGGGAGATTGGCGTGGTAAACTCAGAGTATATAATTCACAAAAAAAGGTCCAACTATTAATTTTTTTAGCCCTTGGTATCAAGACTCGAAGCTCTCCTAGTCCTTTTGATTTTGACCACTTATCCAAACTACCATTAACTTATGTCTTGCTAGCTCTGCTCTCTCTTTCTCTCATGCCCCTCTTTACTTGAATACATTCTTCTCCGATAATGGAACGTTGCTTCTACAAGTCTTCAACCAAGGTTCTTATTCCATAACAAATTCAACAAGGAGGAGAATGTCTTTAAAATGAAGATGATATGTAAGGTAGTCATGTGCCATAATTGTTAGTGTATATACAATGTAGCTAATCAATTTGTTATATATGATACCGACTTTGTTAATGAAAAACATATTTATTATCAATAAAGGAATTTTTTTATCTTTAATATTCATTTATATCTTATTAACGAATTTATAGTAAATATAAAGTTCTTGGGATAAAAATATTTTACAAAAGAAATTATAAATTGGTTATAATTATGAGAATTTCTATTGCATCACAACATTGTTCCTAAATGTTCTTGATCAATGCTTTATTAATATTGGATATTAATTAAAGTTGTTAAGACCGATACATATATGTTCTTAACCTTATGAAATGAACAATTGTTCTCATAAATTTAGATTTAATGGATATCTAGAACTAATATATAGGTGTTTGTCAAATGACATGTACACTGAACTAACCACATGAGAATTTTATATAGAGATATCATCTGTATCCATGAAAAAGCTCATTTGATAGTTGTGTAGGTGATCATTATACTTGACATTACTAATTTATCTTATATAGAGAATTTTGTGTTTTTATTTTGACAATATGTTACTTTTATTAAGGATAACAAATGAACATATATATGATATAATATAAACTATATGAAGATATTTGAGTGATCAAGAAAAAAATATTCATCCTATATAAATTAGAAAAAATATTATGCATATTCTTAAAAGGGGTCAAAATGCACAAAAAATATAACACTATGGATTACTATTGTAATCCACGGTGCTAATGGGTATGGGGAAAACAACCTTTTAGCTTTATACTTAATGTTTAAGATTAATTATTTGCATCAATAATATGAAATTCCCTAATCTAATTTAGGAATTTAACTTCCTTTTTTGTTTTGTAAGAGACATATAATGCTAACATAGTTACAAAATTTAGCAAAAACACATTGACCCATTATGCTTATGATCTCAAATGTGGTTAGTGGTTGCTGCAAGTAATGAACCTGATAGGAACCGAATTTATGATTTGCCAAGTATTGAGGATGAACTTCACTATTTTAACTATAGGCACACCACATTCTTGCTCAAGCTATAAATCATAGGACTTTAATGAGATTGTCTAGAAAAAGGGTTCATGAACAAATATCTGTTAAGAATAGAATATGAGAGCATAAATAAAAGAAAAAAAATGAGAACAACACTCCAATAAAAAAAAAGGATGTATTAAGCTTAAATGAGTGATAGGTATATATTTTCCTTCCCCTTCTTGACCTTCTAGTTTAAGATCTTTTCGTCCCCCTCTATGTCTACCTTCTTGGAAATTTTAATGTGTCATTCATATCTATATTTGTTTTAAAAGTTTTTGTACATGATAATATTGATAACATAACATCATGAAGATACCAAAAAAAATAGAAAATCACTTTTTGTTGTTTTTAAAAAACTACTTTTATTTTTATATTTTTTCATAAAAAAACATTTACTCATCAATCCAATGAAACCTTTTCTTCTATTTATTTTTACTTAAACACCAAATTAACACACACTTGATACATTTAATGCCACATAAGCAATAGTTTAAAAATATATAATTGAAGGATAATAGTGATAATATCTACCCTTGTAAACCCAAAGCAAATTCAAGTGTTTGTTTGTCATCTTAAGGACTGCACAAATGTTATTGTCAAATAGTTGAGACTAATTTGCCCAAATAATGTAACCCGTTTTCATTTTATCAAGGGAGAACAATGTTCCTCAAAAACAAAAGCAATTGGAACAAGAAAATAAGAAAATACAAGCCAATAGAGTGAGTCTTGTTTTTTTCTTTTTATTTCAAGGATATCAATAAAAATATTATGTGTCTAATTATAGGAAGTTATTGTAATAAAATGAATAAAAGAGGAGTTTGTTTTTGGTTTTTAGCATAAAGATTTTGTAAAATAACATAATTCATAAAATATTTAGAGAAATAACATAGATTTATGAGTTGCAAGCCTCATCTATGACTCGCGAGTCATCTGCGAGACTTGTGACTTTAATCGAATTATAATCCCATACTTAATTTCTTTCCATTTCTCTCTTTGTTTCCCCTATCATCCACTCCCCATGCCAACCATCAATATGAACCCGTCTTACCCACCACCACCATTGTCTCTCCCCACCGTGAGACCACCCCTCTCCCTTTCTCTTTCTCCACGATGATGGACATTTCTCCCTCCCTTTTCTCTCTCTCCCCCCTCCTGCATCTCTCTCACCAAGTTTTGGTCGCCACCACCACCATACATATTCAACACTTAAAGGTATAACACTTCTCTTTTATCAATTTAATATAATTTGTGTTAATTGTTGATTTTGAAAATGTTAGGGTTTAAAATTAGGCATTTTTAAGGGGGGTAAAGTTTTTATGAACTAGGTTTAAATTAGGTTAATTAGATATAAAATATATCGATTTAAGCTATTTTTTCTTAATAAAATCGATGATCTTGGGTTGTTATCAATTGTGAATTAGAAATCGGGTTAGGATCTTTTAGATTAAATCAGGGATTTTGTTGAATTAGGTATAAAAATATGATAATTAGTTATGAAATACATTAATTGGGTTGATAATTTTGTTATTTATGGTGAAAATTGATGAATTTTGGATTTTCATTGATTATGTTATCATTAGGTTTTTGTTCATTAACCCCACGATATTAATAAATTGTTAACTAGAAATTTCATGTTTAATTGTATTGCAATGCTACAAATTATTTTGATAGGGCCTCAAGGTATAAATGGTTCAAACTAGAAGAGGTTCATCTGCTTCTAGTAATGTTGACCGACATGACCACTTAGTTAAGTAGCCAAGTCTAAATAATATTTTGATTTTAGACATGCAGGACCAACATAATTTTGAGGATATTTGGGGCGTAGAGGTTAGTTAACTAGACTTTAATAGAAAAAAAAATTCAATCTAATTTTAAATGTTTAAATAATTGTGAATAAATTTTGAGTCATTCATAGCTATAATTAAGGGGTAAACTTGCACATCAATACTAGAAGCTATGTAAAGCATGTCTAAAGATGAGGAGACAAATAGTTGGGTGTCTGCTATTTTTTAAGTATAAAATTTTAATTGTTTTTTATAAAATAATTTATTTTGTTTGTGATCATTTGAAATACAAAAATAGAGCATTAAATGTAAATTAATATAGAGAGTTAGGATAATACTATGTTCGACTTTGACACCCAAAGGCATATCTATAGGATCTAGGTAATAATAAAATTTAATAAATTTTAAATAATACATTATTTATATAAATCAAATAAAAAAAGTACTAATTTTATGACTTGTCATGTTAAATGATGCAGGACTAGACATTTTACTTTAAGTCTCACTACCAGAAATTCGCTAAATACCAACGGAATATTTCGGTCGATAATTTGAGGTCGGAATTACCGACGGACACTTTTCCGTCCGTAATTCAGTCGGTAACTACCGACGGAATATTTCTGTCGGTAGTTACCGACGGAATTACGGACGGAAAAGTTTCCGAATTAAAAAAAAGGCGGGTCGCTGACGTGGAGGTTTTGGCGGGTCATTTTTTTCCGACGACATCATCGACGGATTCAAAAACGACAGCCCGTACAGTGACGTGATCGATGTGCCGTTTACATTACCGACGGACTCACCGAAGGATTTGAAATGGCAGATCCATACGGTGACGTGTCTATGTTTCCGTCAGAATCACAAACGTGATCACCGACTGATTCACCGACGAAATATCCATCGGTAAAAGTTAATATATGTCAGCTCTGCCGACCCTCTCCTCTCTTATTTCTCCTTCTTCTTTCCTAATCCCAACTCTCCCCATCTGCAAACAACCAGCCCCCCTCCCCCCCAAAAAAAAGTCTTTCTCATATCAGCACAACAAGTTATATTTCTTGAAGTTTTGTGGTCACAGCATCCATGTTCTGATTTACCGAAGGATTTTATCAATTTTTGTAAGTAATTCTTTCTTTTTAAATTTTAATATTTAATTAAATGTCAATTATATTTTATCATTTTTTTAGTACATGTATTTTGTTAGCAAATGTACATGTTTTATTGTTATTTCTCAAACAAACTTGTAGTATATGAATGTATAATTCTATACCTGTTATGGTATGTTTTAGATTTTGTAAGATTGTATTTGTTTGTAAACTGTTAAAACTTTATGGAACTACCGAAGTACATGTGCTGTTTTGAAATAATTAATAGCTTACTTAATGGGTCCGTTTAAAGTTTTATCAATGGTATTGCGGAGTGGTAATTTCTGTAAATTTATATATTTTAATTTGTATGGACGTTGATAAATGATAATGAATATTTAATATTTATGAGAAGTTATGATTGGTTTGTTGGATAATCTCGAGGTAAAGTAATATTTTTGCAAGTTTATTTACCTAACTTAGTTAATTAATACATTATGTCAT
>Ga0325411_1007146_pt1 | contig 12196 bp, 9 predicted proteins | sample PopdelMetagenome_13_FD_206181 | JGI IMG/M metagenome (GOLD analysis project Ga0325411, IMG submission 206181) | Populus deltoides microbial communities from Bellville, Georgia, United States - Xylem-PdIQD-R4 | ecosystem: Host-associated > Plants > Phyllosphere > Stem > Wood/Secondary xylem... | reverse complement strand
GTTTGCTTATGAGATTCTCCGAAAAGACCAAAAGAAGGGAAAGGTACGTGACTGCTTTTCACTGCACAACCCTGTTGCATTCCGTCTGAATATGGGTCAAAAAGTTAAGGAGATCAATGGATCACTGGATGAGATTCAGAAACTTGCAACTCGCTTTGGGCTGGGAATTGCATCTCAACATGTAGAGAGTGCTCCTGAAGTTATCCGGGATATAGACCGAGAGACAGATTACTTGCTTGAAAGCTCAGAAGTTGTAGTAGGAAGAGACAATGATGTCTCTAAAATCATGGAATTGCTGATTGGCTCGATCGGTCAACAAGTTCTGTCTGTTGTCCCTATTGTGGGGATGGCAGGTCTTGGAAAGACTACCATAGCAAAGAAAATTTATCAATTAGCGAGGGAGAAAAAGCTTTTTGATGTGACTCTATGGGTTTGTGTCTCTAATGATTTTAGTAAAGGGAGGATTTTAGGAGAGATGTTGCAAAATTTTGATGAAACAACAAGTAGGTTGAGCAACCTAAATGCAATTATGGAGAACCTTAAGAAAAAGCTGGAAAAGAAAACACTGCTTTCACCGTATCTGTCTGGATGTGTGACAGGTGCCATGTACAACTGTAAGCAGTATTCAGAGGATATCAGCAGTACAAACACACGTGCTTGATTCACAAGTATGAAACCACATATTTTCCAAGCAGGATTCTGCTGAATATTTAACCTAATTACATTATTTAACCACTCTCTTGTCTGCCAATTTTTTTGTCCCATTAGAATACTTCATAACTCAAATATATGTTTATATAAAGAAAGACTTTGCAGAAAACTGTTGTACGTAAGATTAGGAAATGCAATTAAATATGTTTTTTTTTTAAAAAAAATCATGTCCTTAACAACTCGCTGCATAAAAAAAGAAAAAGAAAGAAAGAAAGAACGCAAGAAAGACTGGAAGAAGACTTCTAAATTATTCTTTTAATGTCCTTGTCTTGGCTTCAGCGTGCCAAGTTTGACCGTAGTGGATCGTGGAAGATGCTGCCAGCTGCCATCAATCAATTAATACAGTGAGGCAGGGACCTCTGCTTTCAAGTTGTATGCATCTCCCCATCGCAAAACGCACTTCATTTCAAACAGCATCTTCGTCTCTATTTCAAAACTTTCAGACCATTTTTATCTCTCTTTTGCTCGATTTTTCTTCTTCGATTTCCCAGAGAAAACAAGAGAATATGGCAGTAGAGCTTCTTCTTACGTTTACCATGGAGGAGACTTTGACAAGGGTCAGTTCCATAGCTGCTGAAGGGATCAGACTTGCTTGGGGATTGGAGGGACAGCTGCGAAAGCTCAAGCAGTCCTTGATCATAATCAGAGATGTGCTCCAAGATGCAGCAAGAAGGTCAGTCACAGACGATTCTGTGAAGGGTTGGCTGGAGAAACTACAAGATGTAGCTTACGATGCTGAAGATGTTCTAGACGAGTTTGCTTATGAGATTCTCCGAAAAGAACAAAAGAAGGGAAAGGTACGTGACTACTTTTCACTCCACAACCCTGTCGCATTCCGTCTGAATATGGGTCAAACAGTTAAGGAGATCAATGGATCACTGGATGAAATTCGAAAAGATGCAGTTGTATTTCAATTGACATCTCTACATGTAGATAGAGCTCAAGAAGTTAGCTGGGATCAAGATCGACAGACAGATTCCTTCCTTGACAGCTCAGAAATTGTAGGAAGGGAGGATGATGTTTCTGTAGTTATGGATATGCTGACTAGCTTGACCAAACACCAACATGTCCTTTCGGTTGTCCCTATAGTGGGGATGGCTGGCCTTGGAAAGACTACTATAGCAAAAAAAGTTTGTGCAGTAGCGAGGGAGAGAAAACACTTTGATTTAACAATTTGGGTTTGTGTTTCTAATGATTTTAATCAAGATTTTAGGAGCAATGTTGCAAATGATTGACAAAACTACGGGTGGGTTGAACAGTCTTGATGCAATTCTTTCAAACCTTAAGAAAGAGCTGGAAAATAAGACATTTTTTCTTGTTCTTGATGACGTGTGGAATGAAGACCATGGTAAGTGGGATGATTTGAAGGAGCAACTGTTAAAAATTAACAGCAAGAATGGGAATGCTGTTGTTGTTACAACCCGCAGTAAGAAAGTAGCAGGCATGATGGAGACTTCTCCTGGGATTCAGCACGAGCCAGGGAGACTATCAGCTGATCAATGTTGGTCCATTATCAAGCAAAAGGTGAGCAGGGGTGGACGAGAAACAATAACTTCAGACTTGGAGTCTATTGGAAAACAGATTGCAAAGAAATGTGGAGGGATTCCATTACTTGCTAAAGTTTTGGGAGGAACTCTTCACGGAAAGCAGGCACAGGAGTGGCGGTCAATTCTAAATAGTAGAATTTGGGATTCTCAGGATGGAGATAAAGCTTTGCGCATATTGAGACTCAGTTTCGATTACTTGTCATCGCCAACATTGAAAAAATGTTTTGCATACTGTTCTATTTTTCCTAAAGATTTTGAAATAGGAAGGGAAGAGCTAATTCAACTTTGGATGGCTGAAGGTTTTCTCAGGCCATCAAATGGGAGGATGGAAGACGAAGGCGATAAGTGTTTCAATGACTTGCTTGCAAATTCCTTTTTCCAAGATGTCGAAAGGAATGAGTGTGAGATCGTAACAAGTTGCAAGATGCATGATCTTGTGCATGATCTTGCATTGCAGGTCTCAAAATCAGAAGTGTTAAATCTGGAGGAGGATTCGGCTGATGGCGCATCTCATATTCGTCATCTAAATCTCAAATCTCGTGGGGATGTTGAGGCAGTATTTTCAGCGGTTGATGCTAGAAAATTGCGAACTGTTTTCTCAATGGTTGATGTAGTCAGTGGGTCTTGGAAATTCAAAAGGTTGAGAACTCTCAAATTGCAGGAGTCTAATATCACTGAGTTACCAGATTCAATTTGCAAGCTGAGACATTTGAGATATCTTGATGTCTCGGATACTGCTATCAGAGCATTGCCGGAATCCATCACCAAGCTCTACCATTTGGAAACATTAAGATTCACTGATTGCAAGTCACTAGAAAAGCTTCCCAAGAAAATGAGGAATTTAGTCAGCTTGAGACATCTTCATTTTGATGATCCAACACTAGTGCCAGCTGAGGTGAGACTGTTAACACGCCTTCAAACTCTGCCTTTATTTTCTGTGGGTCCAGATCATATGGTTGAAGAGCTGGGATGTTTGAAAGAACTAAGAGGAGCATTGAAGATATGCAAGCTTGAGCAAGTGAGAGACAGAGAAGAAGCTAAGAAGGCAGAACTGAGTGGAAAAAGAATGAACAAATTGGTGTTTGAATGGAGTGATGATGAAGGTAACAGCAGTGTCAATAGCGAGGGTGTGCTGGAAGGCCTGCAGCCTCACCCAGACATAAGAAGCTTGACAATTGAGGGTTACGGTGGTGAATATTTCCCATCATGGATATTGGAACTCAATAATCTGACGGTGCTGAGAATGGAAGACTGTAGCAAGTGCAGACAACTCCCAACACTTGGATGTCTTCCTCGCCTTAAGATTCTAGAGATGAGTAGAATGCCTAATGTGAAATGTATAGGCAATGAGTTCTATAGTAGCAGTGGCGGTGCTGCAGTACTGTTTCCAGCACTAAAAGAACTCACTTTGTCCAAAATGGATGGTCTTGAAGAATGGGTGGTACCAGGTGGAGAAGCTGTTGCAGTATTTTCTCGTCTTGAAAAGTTGAGCATTTGGAAGTGTGGAAAGTTGGAAAGCATTCCGAGATGTCGTCTTTCATCTCTTGTAGAATTTGAAATTCACAGATGTGATGAGCTGAAATATTTTTCTGGTGAGTTTGATGGCTTCAAGTCTCTTCAGATTTTAAGGATATTGGAGTGTCCAAAGCTGGCATCCATTCCAAGCGTACACCACTGCCCTGAGTTGATCTCAATTCCTGGTGATTTCCGAGAATTGAAATATTCTTTGAAGAGATTGATTGTTAATGGGTGTAAATTGGGAGCTCTTCCAAGCGGACTACAATGTTGCGCATCTCTAGAGGAATTAAAAGTAATTGTTTGTAGTGAGCTTATCCATTTCAGTGGTTTACAAGAATTGTCTTCGCTACGAGTATTATGGATTAGAGGTTGTGATAAGCTCATCAGTATTGATTGGCATGGTTTACGACAATTGTCTTCTCTTGTTGATTTACAAATCAGCACGTGTCCCAGTTTGAGAGATATCCCAGAGGATGATTGGTTAGGCGGCCTCACCCAGCTGGAGGAATTGAGCATCGGTGGTTTCTCAGAGGAGATGGAGGCTTTTCCTGCAGGAGTTTTAAACTCAATCCAACACCTCAACTTGAGTGGGTCCCTCAAATCCCTAAGGATAAGTGGATGGGATAAACTGAAGAGTGTATCCCACCAACTTCAACACCTCACTGCCCTCGAGCGATTGGAAATAAGGGATTTCAACGGCGAGGAATTTGAGGAAGCATTGCCAGAATGGTTGGGCAACCTTTCTTCTCTTCAATCTCTTAGGATATTGAACTGTAAGAATCTCAAGTATATGCCAAGTTCAACAGCCATTCAACGCCTCTCCAAATTAAAGCAATTGCGGATTTGGGGATGTCCACATCTTAAAGAAAATTGTAGAAAGGAGAATGGCTCTGAGTGGCCCAAGATTTCTCATATCCCAGACATATAGCATAGAGGGTAGACGTGTACAGGTAGGTTGGGGTTTAAGTTATTCCGTTACTTTGTAGTATGGAGAGGAGAGAGAACCAATTAAAGAATTCAAAATAATGAAAGCAGCAATAATTAGAATTGATTCTTTAGACATATTATATCAAAAGCAACCAAATCAATCATAATATCTTATTATCTTTTTTACTATTATGTTAACAAAGTTTTGACTTGTGATAGTCTACGAATGTTTAGACTATTTTGACGGACACTATCACATGCCCCCAAGATTTTGACGGACACTATCAAAGTTTAGACTATTTTTTATTATCAATGATAAAATCAATAGCAATCTAAAGATAATAAGATACAATTGCATTGTCTATCAATGTCCACATCTATCACATTGTTGCAATATTCTTTCAATGTTATATAGAAAATTGTTGCATTCTTTCAATCATTACTCTAATATTAAAAATAATTGCATTTGTCTATGCAGTATTATTTATTTTAAAATCATCAACTTTATATACAATTATAATACTTTAAACAACCCACTAAATCTTAACAACCCAATTATGATACAATTATGGTACAATTTAAAAATGCCATATTATTTGCTTATTATATCAAATATGATCCTCAAACTTTTTATTGCTATATATTGTTGTGAATATTTATTTTTTAATTTTATCCATTAGAATTTAATTTTTATATTAACTTTGATCCTCATTTTTATAATTGTTATTTGTTTTTCCCTTATCATTTTTTAATTGAAATTTTTTATCTATCAAATTTGGTCCTCATTCTTTTGACTGTTACTTATTTTATTTGAAATAATTTATAAAATGTTAATTATTATTATTTTAATTTCTTCATCTTTTAATTTTTTTTATTTTTTAGATTTGATCTCTATTTTTTTATTATTATTTATTTTATTTGAGATAATTTATGAAATTATATTTTTTTTAATTTCATTCTCATTCAACTTTTTAATTTGTAAGATTTGTTTCTCATTATTTTAATAAACTTGAAAAAAATAAAACATTAATAAGTTATTTTCGAACTCATTTTCCATGACATAACCAAACACTGGAAAGTGTTTTCCAACTTATTTTCCATTACACTATCAAACATCGAAAAATAATTCACTTTCCCGGAATTTACTTTAAAAAAAAAAACTAATTTCCAGCAAACAAACGGGGTTAAGATTATTTCATTTTGTAGCTAAGTAGGCAATTATCCACGTGTTAAGTAGATTAACACAAACTAAAAAAAATATTTTAGAATATTAATCTTCCATACATTTGACGTATTCCTTGAGACTAAGAAGAATAAAGGCCTCTTAAAAACCTGATTATAGGGCCGATTATAGGGCCGAGATCGCTAACAGAGCACCAACATAAACAGCACCTTGCAAAGTCACAAATCTAGTGATGAATAGGATGCTGAGCCAGCGAAATGAAACGAAATGTTGGACAAAAAACAAAAAGGGTAAAAGAGTGCAAGCACAATGTATAAGAGAAAACAACTGCAGCAGCAAAAAAAAACACAAAAGGAACTGCTTCCGGAGTAAAAATGGAGGTTGGGAGCATAACAACTATGTAGAAGCAAACTTAAAAGAAAGATGGATAAGGATTGAGTAAAGGAGGGGGGGTACTTAAAGTAACAATTATGAGAAGCTAAGAACATGTGTAAGCGAAAGAAAAAAAGTGAGATTTACCGTTAGATCCTTGAAAGAATGGGCGTGATCCTAGCAGAGTTGACATCAAAACAATAGGGCAAGTGATAGATGTTCCACAATAAAAATTAGAAAACAAAGGTGAGGGAAGAGGAAAGAAGAGTAGAACAAAAGAAAAGAAAACAACACTATACCAAAAAAAAGTCAGCACAACTAATTTTTAAAAAACCAAATCCTAAACATTTAGCAACCTATGAATTCTTTTTACTCCTTTGTGCATCATCCTTTATGAAACATGTAGCCTTGGAAGTGTTGAACATCTAGTGAATCATCTTTAAAGCATAATCAAAATTTTCTAGGAAACCTCATTAGCATTCAAGTAGCCACAATTAAAGTAAAAAAAAAATTGAATCTTTAAACATGCATCAACACGCAACATGAAGCAACTTATGAACGCAAAAACAACCAAAGTAAATTTTTTCAGCACCCAGCCAGCCACAACCAAGAGCAACAAACTTGAAGTCTAGAACATCCACAAAGGAACAACATCATAAAACAACACAAAACAACTCATGAATGCACTAATCTTTAAAGGAAAAAAAAAAGCCGAAAAGGACCTCAATGGTTGGCCTTACCAGTAAAATAAAACCACATGAGCTCACCCAACAAAGCTGGAAACGCAGGAGAAGAGGCCCTACATGGCAAACAAAACCCAAAACCAAAAAAAATCAACGTATAAGATGCCAAATCTTCTGGTTAACCTATCAAATCAATAAAAAAACCCAAAGAAAAAACACCAAATAGGGATTGCAAGAGCAAAAAATAACCAAAAGCCAAAATGGATACAGAGCAAATAGATCAAAACAACCGATACAGCCACCGCCCAAAAACATTCAACAAAGATTAACAAAACCAATTTTCACAGCCATCCTCACAATTGAAATAAAAAATTAACAATGAACAGATGTTGCCAAGAGAAAAAAAAAGAAAAAAAAGAACCAAAGCCAAGAACAGCATAGAGAAAACAACCAAAAAACAAATGCAAGAAAGAAACCGAGAGAGCACACAACCACGCTTTTCAGGGGGGGAAAAACAACTAACCATTCGTTACTCTCTTAAATAAAAAAATTAGACAACTTGACACGATGGGAAAGAAGCTAATCAGGGCAGCTATGATAGCCAAAGCAAACATGGCAGCCCATCCTAAAACGAAGTGAAATGGAGTGGTAAGGGGGTGCGGGAAATAAATAAAAAAAGCAAATCAAATGAAACTGAAAATAAGGCTTTACCAAACCTGGCTGCATGAAGACCATACCTAGCCACCAACCCACAGAGAAGATGGAATGGCCAGGCCCTAGGAAACCGGTCCCAGATGAATAGGATGCTCAATCAGCACTTCCCTCGACACAAATTATAATATGAACAACTTGCCAAATTGAAGCCCTTTTCATAGGCAATCATTACAGTGCACCAATCCAGGAATGAATGACCTGCGAATCAGAGAAAAAAAAGCCACACCAGCAACGAGATGTCTCACAAAAGCAAGCCCAAAACTCAATTGAAAAAGAGAGAGGAGAAGGGCTGAGAAGCTGCAGATCAAGAATCTCTTACACTTCTTTGAGTTCTAATGGTCTTATAAATCAAATTCTTTCATTCATTTCAAACTTACAAAACCTGTGGCACCTTAACTTATCCAGAAATGAACTCTCAAATCCTTTGCCAGTTATTCAAGGTAGGGGTCTTCCTCGTCTATTATCAAAAGACCTGACTTACAACAACCTCAGTTTAGGGTCAGTTCTTGATTGGATCAAAGATAAAGAACTTTCAGGTGTTCATCTAGCTACCTGTAAACTCAAAGAAAACCTTTCAAAATTTACAAGACCAGATTCTTTGAGCTCTTGAGACCTATCTGATAACTTTCTAATGGATAGCATTAGTGGTTTCTTCACCAACATGTCTAGTTTGTAAAAGCTCAAGCTGTCACATAACCAATTGAAGTTTGATATTTTAGAGATCAAATTGCCAGATGTAATATCCTCAGTGGAGCTCAAATCAAATCAGCTTAGTGGGTTTCTCTCAAGGATTTTAAACAACAGGACAAACAACTTTCAAGAGATTTTAAACGTATCAGATTTCAGGCACAATCCCGAAACTTATTAAAGGATTCAACTTGAAGGTTCTAAATCTCATAACAACATTCTCATTAAATCAATAAATTGAGGAGATATTCTGAACTCACATCCTTATTTTCAGCATACCCTGCCTTAAGCTCAACAGCCTTATCCACATAAGGCTTCTTCTCCTGAAACAAATCGAAATCAAAACATAACAGTTACAGACCACTCTCATCATTCAATAGCTTATAAGTGTCCATCAATGATTTAAAAAAAAACAGAGAGAGATAAACCAACACTCACTTCATCGGTAATTTATTTCCATCTTAATTTCATCAAATGCAGCATTAGCATTACTGTACTCTTTCCTAAGATCAACCCTTATAATTATTAGTATATCAACCTGAACAACATAATAAAATTGAAAATGACAAAACTATTACGTTTCATTTATCTTCTTAACATCCTTAGAGTGCGGGTTGCCTTCCTTATACTCTTTCCTAAGATCACCCCTAATTAAAGAACAACACATATCAATACAAACCCCCCTCCCCATATTCACACATTATCATCACATTATATTACACCACACAAACAAGCAACAAAGGGCATTACATGAGGAGAAAGAAAGTAATGGGAGGTCGTTTCAGTGCATTTTCGTTTCAGTGCATTACATGAGGAGAAAGAAAGTAATGGGAGGTCGTTTCAGTGAATTTTCGTTTCAGTGCATTACACGAGGAGAAAGAAAGTAATGGGAGGTCGTTTCAGTGCATTTTGATCCTTGCCCTTCTCCTCTTTCTTCGCTTTCAGCTCTGTCAAGGTTGCTGTCTTTCTACAAACCAAATCACTAATTCACAATCCCCAAATCTTAACAAACAATCAGTTGATTAATCAGATAGCAGAACAAAATTAGTGCCTCTTAGTATCAAGACTACATTAAGGAACTGAACTAACCAGAATTCATCTTGATTTTAACATCAAGACTACGGCCTTGGAAACTTATAAAGCCACTGGCATATCCTTCTTGCACTCTTCACTGTAGGGGTGTTCACGGTTCGGTTCGGTTCGGTTCGGTTTAGACTAAAAAAACCAACCGAACCGAATTACATTAATTTTGTGAAATATTAACCGAACTGAACTGAAAACCGGTTCAAACCGAACCGGTCCGGTTCGGTTAAATCCGGTTTTTTTGGCAAAAAACCTGGAAACCTAATCCCATCATCCAGATTTTTCATACGGCAAGGAAAACACAGACACAAAAAGAAGATGGATTTACAGCACCCTTTGCATGAAAGGCATAGAAATTCAAAACAGAAACTTTCTTGATGGAGCTAGATGAAGGATAATTATCTTTAATATCCAAAACAACTCCTCCATGGTTTCCATTGCCATTAGTCCCACCGATCTCAACCATTACCACCAATACTTACCACAAGAAAGACAGCTAAAAATGAAAAGGGAGGAAAGATAAAAACAAGAAAAAGAGGAAGATTATGGTTTCCATTGCCCTTTGCCATCAATTTTCGTATGTGAAGTTGAAAAATGTGACCTTTGCATTAAAAGCTCTTTCAACAAACCCACTGGAAAGGAAGATTGAGAAATGGGAAAGGAAGATTAGAAAAAACCCACTGGAAAGGAAGCTTGGGAAATGAGAAAGGAAGCTTGAGAATTAATTGAGAGGAAGATTGGGAAACCGGGAAAGGAAAATTAAAGATTAATTGATAGGGGGGCGGCGGCTTTTTGTGAGAGACAGGAGGGTTAGGTTACAATTAACTATTTATACCTCAGACTCAGAGATTTGTGTAATTTTTGGTTTTTAATGGGTCCGGTTCGGTTTGTTTCGGTTTTTGGTTCAAAACCAAAACCGAACCGGACCTGTTAAAATTTATGGTTTTGACAATCGGTTTAATCAGTTTTTCATTTCGGTTCGGTTTTTTCGGTTAATTTTTCTTCGATTTTCTCGGTTTTCTCGGTTAATCGGTTATTTTGAACACCCCTACTTCACTGCATGTATCAATTCAAAAAAACAAAAAAAAAGAATTACTTCATTGATTCCTTAATTTTTGCAACCGGGTTCCCTCTTTCTTAAAAAATTCAAAGAACCATGATTGAAAACCCCAAAATCAAGTCGAGAACACAAAACTAGAAACACCCAGAAACAGAGTTTGTTCAAAAATCAACCGGGTTACGCAATTTCTTCAAAAAAAATCAAAGAACCCATAATTTTAAACCCCAAAATCAATTAAAAAACACAAAATAGAAAAACCCAGATTTAAAAAAAAAATCAAACAAATCATAGCTACATTTCTTGAAAATCTCCAAACTCAAATTAATAGCACAAAATAAGAAAACCCCCCAAAAAAAAGTGGGGGGGGGAGGGAACGCAAGTAAATACCATTTAACAAAACCACTGTCATCTTTTGCACGAACAAGTGAAGCAGCAGTGGTAATAGCAAACCCATCAGTAGACTCGACTCCTCCTCCTCCTCCTAATTGCTTAGAGATTTTAAGAATGAAAATAAAAAATGAAAATAAAAGGAGAAATGTGCGTGTCTGATTGACTGGGAACCAATCTGGATAACATCCAGAGGTGACTTAGTGATGGAAATGGCTGGTAGCCAAGTTCCATTCATGGTGTTTACAGGTTAATGAGCAAATGGAAGAAGAAGAGAGAGATAGAAGCAGAATTCCACGAATTCAGCTCAACATTCATTCATTATGTTCATTATTATTCTTCTCCAATTCTGTTACAGATCTTATATATGAAGATAACTTCCTATATTCTCGCTACTGGCCACACGTGGCATCTTTTCTTAACAAACCCTGCACTAATAAAATGCGCGTATAGCTATAACTAAATCCTGATGGTCATATTGTCTAAGGTTCATTTGATTTGAAAACAACCTTGTGTCCAGTGCAATTCTTTCCTCCCCCTTGAATCAAACTTAACTTGTGACAAGAAGGAAATTTCAGTTATGACAGCTGCAAAATGGCGCCAAATTATTGGTTTTGGTATGAGAGGAAAATCATTTTGACATGGACAGATGACTTGGACTTCTTATCCACCATTGGATTTTTCTCATGGTTTTATATCAACAGCTTAGATTCAATCTCTCATTTTTGGCTCGCCTCCAAGAAACCCTCGCAAAGTACATGGTTGAGGTATATGGAAATGGAACCCCAAAAGCTAGAGGTATTTATGATAATTAATTAGTATTTAGTAGTTTTATAAACCATAGTTTTATCTTTTATAATTGACTATTTTATCAAGTTTTTAAGTAATTTAGTCTCTCTCTTTTTTTTTGGTTTCTAATAAGCTGTTCTTTTCCCCATGTATCTCCATCCCTTTGTTTATGCTTTTGGAAGTTTTTGAGAGATGGGTTTTCTACTTCTTTTGCATAACCACAGTTGATTTGTCTTTACTTTTTTTTTTTTTTTTCGTTGATGTTGATGAGGTTTTTTCCACTTTCCTAGCAGCATCTGCACACTCTTTGGTCTTTTATCTTTCCAAGTTTTTCTTTTTCCTATTTGATTTTGATTGTTTATTTGCTTCTTGCTTGGAGTTACTGATGGGGCTCCTGGTTAAGAAACCAAGGTGGTTGTGAGACTATGAGCTTGCTGATGGTGCTGACATGTCCGTGGCAGGTTGTTCTTGCATGGTAGATCAATTGTATGTAGAAGAACTTCTGAGGCTTTTTCATGGAACTTGATTCGTTAGG
>Ga0325411_1007144_pt1 | contig 12200 bp, 4 predicted proteins | sample PopdelMetagenome_13_FD_206181 | JGI IMG/M metagenome (GOLD analysis project Ga0325411, IMG submission 206181) | Populus deltoides microbial communities from Bellville, Georgia, United States - Xylem-PdIQD-R4 | ecosystem: Host-associated > Plants > Phyllosphere > Stem > Wood/Secondary xylem... | reverse complement strand
TCTCAAACATTCTTCTTGTTATTTAGTTTTTTTTTCTTTGTTGTCCATAAACGCTTACCACACTAATTTTCTTACAACAATGGTATTATAGCTTGTTTTTATTGTTTGACATGGTCAATACAAACTTTTCAATTCAATGTCCTCGTTTGATAAAGAACAATTATGAAATTTAATGTATTTATGTGAAAGCTTGGCTAGGTTTCCAAGATGTGTGGAAAATAGTTGAAAAGGGTTTTGAGGAGCTTATGAAAGGAGTAACGTTGACTTCAGCCTAAAGAAAGGTCGTGCAAAAAGCGTTAGTGAAGGAAGGATCAACAATCACTCACAATCATCCACCAATGTCTGGATGATACCACTTTTAAGATAGTGGCCAACGTAACAATCGCCAAACATACATGAGAAGTTTTGCATCAATCAAACCAAGAAGCTGACAATGTCAGAAAGGTATGCCTACAAAAGTTACGAGGTGACTTTGAAAAGCTATACATACTTGAATTAGAGAGTATTTCAAATTACTTTGCTAAGGTATTGGTCATATACAATCAAATGAAGAGATATGAGGAGTAGATGGAGGAAACACGCGTGGTAAAAAAGATTCTACGCTAGCTGCAAAAGAAGTTTCATTATGTGGTAGTTGCTATAGAAAATTGCAAAATAGACTTTTTGACAATTCAATGACTCATGGGAAAACTATAAGCCTTTGAAGAAATAGTCAATGACGTTTAAGATGATATAGGTTTACAAGCACATGGTTGAAAAATCAACTCGGATATGTGAAATGTGTATAATATATATATATATATAACTTGGTATACCTGTTAATATAGAAGAGGCATCGGGAACTATGCAGCAACAAAAAGGTATAACTAGAGCTTCGACAATAAACAGGTATTTAACACCCCCCCAATCCTTTTATTTATTAAGTTTTAAAGATTCAATGAATTTTCAATGTAGAAAAGTGTTTTGATTTCATGTAAAAAAAATGAAAGCGAAGGAATTAGCTTACCGGTAATGAAACTAGTACTCAGTAATGGGTGAAGGAATTAGCTTCTCAATAATGAGACTAATGCTCGAAATTAAGCAAAGAAATTAGCTTTTAGGTAGTAGGATTAATGCCGATAAAAAGGCAGAGAAATTAGTTATCCAGTAATGGAAAATGGGCTGGGAGATTTAACTACCTAGTGATGGGTCATTTCTGGAAATGAAAAATGAAAGTAAACACTTGAAAAGGGGTGAGAGTATGCTCGAAAATGGGTTAGTAATATTAGGTTGAGAATGACCTGAATTTATAACATGCTAGTTAAGATCAATTGATTTGTAAAAGAAATTGTGGATGGTGACATGATATAAATGAAATGTAATATTAAAATTGTTCATCTTGTTTGATTAACTTATTAAGTAACTTTATTTCATTATGTGGTATGATGAACTAAATTTTAGATACCGCGTATCCATAAGCAGATTGATAGATACTTAGGATTCCTTTTGCTAAATTAAATGAATATGTAAACTATATCTCTTTTGTAATGTAAATCTGACATGTAATAATGAGAATCCTTATGCTTACTAAACTATTTAAATTAGAATACGTTAAAAGACATTTATAACATTATAATTCTTTTGTTGTGATAGAATTATGAATGTATGTGATTCATCTATGATATTTTCTTATAAAGTGCACATTGGTATACTTGTAATAAAAGAATTATAATGTTGGAAAAGTTGAAGGATGAGAATTAGAGGTACCCTCATACATTGATGTGATAAGTCCAAGATGATTGGAAAATATTTTAGTTATGATTTGATGAATATTGAAGAGATACAAATTCTAGTCGATAACTAAGGATCTTCTATTGTAGAAGAGACTGTCAAAATTTGAGTAGATTTTTCATAATTAGAAATGTAAATTCTTGAATACAAAAAAAAAAATTCACCTATTAAATAGAATAATTATAAGGAAATTACGTGGAAGTTGCGTCAAAATATTAGGGTTGTTATATTTTCTCTCTCTCTCTAAAGGGAAAAAAAGCCTAAAAAACTCTCCTTATCGAATATAACTGTTGATACTAAAATCGACGAGTTTCATCGTCGAGAAGTGTACGTTTGTCAACTTTCCCTCTTTACCCATCGTAAACTACAAGTCTCTCTCTCCTATCTTAAACTCAACGACTAAATGCAAAATTACGGAAGTTTTGCATCAAATTGTTCTATCTTTAAACTTAAAGGATCAAAAATGATTTTATGCCAAAACCCCATAAAGCAAATTTATGGAAAAGGCACTGACACATAATTGTTTTTTTTTCAATGGTCTCTTAGTTGTTTTTTTAGACAATTTTATTCCTTTTATTTTCAATTATTTACAAACAATAAAATCAAATTATTTCTTGTAAGATTTAGCATTATGACAATTGCAGAATTTGTTTTTTAATCAAGCCAACTATGAAATAAGTCATCAATTTCGATTCTCAATCAATATAACATTGAATGATCCAATTTAAAAAAAAAATCAGAGACCAAAAGAAAAAAAGAAGAATTAACACCTTTTTTTAAAAAAAATTGCTATTGTTAATTACTTTTAATTTTGGTTATTTTTCCTTCAATTCCTTGCAAATAACTATATTGATTTTTTTTTTCATGAAATAAAGAAGCAACTCAATATCAGAATGGTTTTAAAAACTCGTGATAACAATATAAAAAACAAATTAAAATAAATAATGAACCTGAAATTATAATCAATATAACATTAAATTATAAAATTGAAAAGAGGAAAAAATTGATAAAAAAAGATCAAAATATAAAATATTATTCTAATATGAATTATCTCATAATCAACAGTGAATTATTGAACTCTTTCAGGGTTTTTTTTTTCAATATTAATATTAATGTTGTGATTCAGATTTCCACGTGTAACTAACTATAGCAACAATTCCTGTCATGTAGTGGAGAACATATCATAAAGACATAAACTGAAAGGGCGCTAAAGAGTAAACGACAACTCTTTCACCTCACTTAACGTCAGCAAAATACCAGCTGTCAATTAAGAAGCAGCTTGACATTTTCACTGGAGATGAATGGGAAATCTAAAAATATTGGTAATGATTATTTTTTAATTTTATTTAAAAATATATTAATTTTTTTAAAAAATTATTTGTAATATTAATATATCAAAATAATTTAAAAATATAAAAACACAACCCCAGTTCTACAACAATGACTAGTCATGTTGGTACTGCAGCAACAACGCACTTAAAAAGAAAAAAGAAATAAAAAACGAAAGGTTATAAAAAAATAAAGATTATTTAAATATGTGGTATTGTTTAGAAACCGTGTTTTTTTAAAATTTAATTTTTTTATTTAAAATTAATTTTTTTATTTTCATATTATTTTAATATACTATATTAAAAATATTTTAAAAAATAAAAAAAATTATTTTAATATATTTTTAAATAAAATTCACTTTTTAACCTTGACAGTGAGAAACTCTCAAACACGCTAAAGCTAAACAGCAAATGGTTCTCTACAGTAGCGAGCATATGGATTCAGTGCACCAGCGGATCTCTCTACAGTCTACACCTTCTCCATCTACTCTCCAACTCTCAAATCCACTCAAGCTTATGACCAATCAACACTCGACACCGTATCTGATATCGGTGTCGACTGCGGAGTCCTCTCTGGTGTTCTCTACACCTCTGCCACGTCCTGGAATCAAAGCAGAGTCCGTGGTGGGCCATGGGTTGTTCTCGTGGCTGGCGCGATTCAGTGTTTCGCGGGCTATTTTTCTACGTGGGCTGCTGTTACTGGTTTGATTCCTCGACCGCCGGTTGCGGCGATGTGTCTGTTCGTGTTTGTAGCGGCACATGCCGAGAGTTTCTTTAACACCGCTGATGTTGTCACCTCTGTAAGGAATTTCCGTCACTTTAGTGGCACTGCCGCTGGCATCATGAAGGTAATTAAGCTACAATTAATTTCCACTAATTGTTTCATTTCTAGACATGGAAAACAGAGACTGGCTTAGTCTCCATCCATAAAACCAAAGTATAACCACAGAGTTTGATTTTTCTTCTGGTTTTTGGTTATTGTTTGCAGGGATTTCTTGGTTTGAGTGGGGCAATACTAATTCAAGCATACCAAACCATATTCAACAGCAAACGCAGCTGGTATCTCTTGACGTTGGCAATTTTGACAAGAACCAAGTAACCAACCCTCTTTCTCTTATGTGATGGTTTGTGAGAATCTACGAGGTTGATGAAGGGGAAATTGAGAAGAAATATCTTGATAGTTTGTCTTTGATTGTCGCAGCTTATCTTATGAGTGTTACAGTATTGGAAGACTTGTTTGGTTTCCAGTTGTTAGGGCGTCTAATGTCCTTTGTCCTGCTCTTGGTGTTGCTCGTTTCGCCTCTTTTCCTTGCCATTAAAGCTTCAAGAAAGAGTTCTCGTGTAATGGATGAGTCTAGGCTGCTTGTCAGAGAAGACAGAATTGCTTAAAGTCGGTTGCCTAACGACAATGAAGTTGATTTGGATACCAATGAACAAGAACAGAATCTTTGAAAAGCTGTGCGAACAGTGGATTTTTGGATTTTGCTTCTTGCCATGGCCTGTGGTATGGGTTCAGGACTTGCCAGAAAATAGTTTTGATACAGTGAAATAATTCGCATTTTCCCAATGCTAGAAAATGTGAAATAATTCATATAAATCTATTTCTTTAGTTTTAGTTATAGAATATAATATCAAGAAATGTAAAATCTTATCCTAAGTAATATATATCCATTCAGTTTTTTAGTTAAATAATCCATATTCCTACCATATGAAATATTATCCTGTCCTCTCATTACAAATACATGTCTTAATTTATATACCTCCATTTGTGTAGATATTTTCTTAACGTATTAAATACATATTTAATAGCCACATGTTATGTGGTTTTAGACCATAACATATATATATATATATATATATATATATATATATATATATGATCAAGAAGGGTATTATTTACACGATCACAACACCTTTTAATCCAGGAGTGAGTATTTTTGGTTCAGTTTGATTTTTATCAAAAAATAATTAAATAAAAATATTTTTTTTAGAAAAAAACCGAAACCAGTTCGAACCTATTGGTTTTGGTTTGGTTCGGTTTTTTAGAACAAAAACCTGTTCAAATTGGTTTGGCTCGGTTTTTCCTGTTTGGCTCGGTTTTTTCCGGTTTGACTCGGTTTTTCCAGTTTGGCTTATTTTTTTTCTAGTTTTTTCAGTTTGGGTTCGGTTTGATTTTTTCAGTTTCAGGCTTATAAAACCGAACCGAACTGGTCGGTTTTTTCAAAATTCTAATTGGTTTTTTTTTCACGGTTTGGTTTTTTCAATTTTTTTTTTGGTTTATGGGTTTTTCAGTTTTTTTGATCATTTCTATTTCTATTTTGATCATATGTATTATATTACAATTATAAAATAAGCTAAAATTATAATTATATTATTATTATTATTATTATAAATTATTATAAAATAAACTAAAAGATAACAGCCTTTTGCTAAAGCCTTTTTACTGTTTTCCTATACCTAAAGAAATAGTGGATTGCACATTAGGAAAATTGTGCATTTTTCGTTGATACTTGAGCGCGAAAAGTACATTTTGATTTCTGATTTTTTTTTTAATTTCCATTAACTTGGTCCCGTCGTTTTATGCTTTTATTTTGGGTCCTCAAATTTCATTTTCATCACTTTACAATCTTGTATTAAGATAGAGAAGGAAGAAAGCCCTTGAAAATGAACATGAGAAAAAAAGTTTTTGACTAACCGCATTTTGACCAAAAAAAAAAAACTAATCTCTGACATTAATGAGTTCATCTTAAAAAAAAATTTAACAAAAGTAATTTTGCTCTCCAATCATATAAAAAAATAAATAAAAGCACGCGAAGGGTTTTTTATCATATTGATTTAAGATTTTTTGAGTGAATCGATGATGTTTTAAGATTGAAAATAGAGTTATTAAAGTTCTTAAGATGTTTTTTTAGGGTGGAACAAACTCAAATCTTGTTTTCTAGACATAAAAAATGACTGAAAAATATTCAAGTGAATGTTACATTGTCTTTTTAGACGAACAATGTGTCATTCAGTCTCTTTAATAAAAATGAAACCAAGCATGTGGCCCTAGCCTTTCAAGCTCATGCGCGCTTGACTTTTTTTTACTTTAGACTATGTACGATGAACCGTTCTTCTAAGCCAGGCTTGCCTAGCCTTTTTTAAACATGGACCTATAAATATGATTTGTTATTTTTTTATTTGTGCTATTAAAAGTAAGAAACTGAGTAGACCTAGAAAACAATATTGTAATCAAACTGCAAGCACTAAAGGGCATGCATTAAATTATTTTAAGACCAAATGATTGATTCTTGACTCAATATACATCTATAGGTTCATTTTATGTCAATAAATTTGTATATTAAATTCTTTTATATGTTGATTCATATATGTTTTATATGTATTTGTAGAAATTAGATTAATCCAACATTCTTAACTAAACAAGAATAACCATTACCCCTAGGCTACTATACGTTCTTTATACATATTTTGTTTCACACATAAACGCACATAATTTATGATTTGTTTTAATTAATTTTTATTCAAGTATTCTTTTATTTTGCGATTATATGAGTGTGATGCATATCTAGAAATATTATAAAATTGATTCTATTATTGTGATAATAAATATCTAAAACTAGTGTTAATAAAATTAATTCACCGATTATCCTAATAGATCTCGTTGCCTCAATTGCCTCTACAAACTAACTCTATTCCTGGACATGCTCCACATGGAGAAAAGCCTAAAACGTTTAGTGGTGTGGACTTTAAGAGATGACAACAAAAATTGTCATTCTACTTGACCACTTTGAGTCCTACATGGTTCTTACTATAGGAGGCTCTAATTCTTAATGAAAAAGAATAGTATTTGACCACGGTTGATATGGTAAAAACATGGAAGCACTCAAACTTTATATGAAAGAATTTTATTCTTAATAGAGTGGACAACACTCTATATAATATACATAGTTCAATCAAAATTGTTGAAATATTGTGAGAGTCTTGGATAAGAAGTATAAGACTGAAGATGTTGACATAAAAATATTTATGGCTTTATTCATAAAATGCGAGGACATTATGCTAAGGACTATCATTATTGAAAATGAAAGAATACACAAGCCAATATGATTCAAAACGTTGATGACAAAGATATAAAGCTTGTTATAACTGTGTTAGAAATGAACTTGGTGGATAATCCTAAATATTGGTAAGTTGATATTAGAGCACTTATCTTACATGTTCTAATACGAAGATTTTTTCTAAGTTTATAACAACTGGTGATCAAAAGTAGTTGTTCATGGGCAACTCTTTATGTGCAAGATCCTAATGCATGGAAATGTGGTGTTAAAAATGATGTATAAGAAAGAGATGGACCATAAACAATGTGGTTTATGCATATGATATTCAAAAGAATCTTATTCTTGTCTCACTTTTATTAATAATTGTATAAGATATTGTTACGTCTATTTGCTAAGAAGCAAATAAAAAGCCTTGAAAATGATCAAAAATTTCAAAAATGAGGTTGAAAATCAATTTAGTAAGAATATTAAGGTGATAAGAAGTGATAGACGTGGAAAATATGGTTCACCTTTTAATGAATTTTGTTTTGAACATGGCCTTATCCATCAAACTAAGGCTCTATATACACCACAAAAAATGATATTATTGAACGTAAGAACTAAACACTGAAAGAAATAATAAATTCTATATTAATAAGTTTAGAATTACCTCAAAACTTATAAGGAAGGTTATTTTATCAGTAATTATATTATGAATAAAAACCCCTTAAAAAATTAGATAAGACACCATATGAATCATAGAAAGGTATAAGACCATCATTTAAATACATGAAAGAGTTAGATGTGTAGCCAAAGTCATGGTTCCTCCATTTAATAAAGTCAAAATAGAACCTAAAACTATTGATTACATATTCATAAGATATGCTAACAATAGTTTTGCTCATTCTTTTCTTATACATAAGTCAAATATTATATATATATTCTTATTAATATAATAATTGAATCTAGAAACGCATCATTTAAAAAAAAATCATGTAAAAATGTATAAGAAAAAAAACTACTACGAGAGCTAATAAGTCCATTAATAGCGATCTTTCAGAAGTTAAGGAGGAAGAAAAATCTAGAAGAAGTAGAAGGGCTAAAATATCTAAAACTTTTGGCCCTAATTTTATAATTTATGTATTAGAAAATGAGCCTCAAATATTTTTTTTTCTTTTAAAAAAAAAGCAATGTTAACTCCACAAGCATTATTATGGAAAAAGGCCATCAATAATGCGACATAATCCATAATGCAAAATCAAATATAGAACCTAATGGATCTTCTTCTTAAAAATAAACCATTTGAGTGCAAATGGATATTTAAGAGGAAGATAAAAGTTATGGATTTATTCAAAGCTAGACTAGCAATAAAAAGTTACAAGTAAAGAAAGGCTTTTGATACTTAGTCACCAATTACAAGAATAATATTAGTTTATATGTTAATCGTTATGGTTTTGCTTAACAATCTTGAGATATACTAAATTGATGTTATAATCGCTTTTGTGAATGGGGTCTTAAATGAAGAAATAAACATAGAACAATCAGATGGATTTAAAGTACCAAGATATGAAATGCATGTTTGTAAACTTGTTAAATCTTTGTGTGCTTTAAAAACAAACACCAAAAATATGGTATGAAAAATTGACAATGTAATGATATCAAATAGATTTCACATTAATGAATATGATAAATGTGTTTAAGTAAAAAAATATAAATATAACACATATCATTGTTTGTCTATACATTGATGATATACTAATCTTGGATGGTAATACTAATATCATTAAGACTATTAAGAAAATGCTAATTAATAAGTTTGATATAAAAGATATGAGTGTAATATATGTGATTTAAGGAATTAGAATTTCTAAAATACATGATGGCTTAATATCATCTTAATATCATTATATTGATAAGATTATTGAAAAATTTGATAAAAATGAGAACAATATAGATAAAACATCAATTGATGTAAATAGACATCTATAAAAAATATACTAGTGATAAATATCTTAAGTAAAATATTCACGTATCATTAGAAGTCTTATGTATCCCATGAATTACACTAGACCAGGCATAACATATATGTTTAACAAACTGAGTGCATATAAGTAACCCTAAAAAAAGATTATTGGAAGGCCATTATAAACATTCTTGGATATCTGAGATACACCTTAAAATATAAACTATATTGCATAAGATATTCAATTGTACTTGAAGGGTAATTGAAATATCTAATTCTAAAGAATCAAAATCTATTAGTGGATTTATCTTTACCATTAAAAAAGTTGTAGTATCTTATAAATTCTCTAAACAAACATGTATAGTCAGATTCGTTATAAATTCTAAGTTTATAATTGGAAAAGATGCAAAATGGCTTCGAAACATTTTAGAAGATATATCAAGTTAGCCAAAATTTTTGCTTATGTATACATTGTGATAATCAATATACTATTGGTCAAAATAGTATGTGTAATGGTGAATCTCAACACTTTTGTCAAAAATATAATATCGTACGATAATTACTCTTAAATGAAATTATCTTTATTAATTACATAAAATTAAAGGATAGCATCATGGATCCATTTATAAAAGACTTAACAAGAGAGCAAGTTGATAAATTACCAAGAAGAATGAGACTGAAGCCTATATTTAAAGAATTTACAAGATGTCAACCCAACCTAATTGATTAGTCTCTTATCCATTCTTGTGATGAATAATATTGCATATGGTGAAAACTAGAATAAGTTAAGCTTTTAATGATTCTTATAGTTTGATAAATTCAAGTGGAGTATTGTAGAATACTCTTAATAAGAAATCATCTATATGAGTTTGAAATGTAGTCACTTTTATGAGAATTGAAAATCCTAAATTCTTTAAAACACACTCATACAAACTAGGACATGTTTGAGATTAAAATTAACACAATTGTGAAAATCAAAATTATAAGAAGAGGAATCATGTGATTTTTATTGTCTAGGTATACACGAAAGGTTAAAAATTTTAAAAAATTATGGTCACTGCTTAGCTGAGTAAATTCGATAGTTTTCACTAGAAAAAGGTTCAAAGTTAAAAATACTTCACCATGACAAATACTTTTCATTGTTATTTTTCTTGTGTCTACTTCATGGTTTATTTAGATAAAAAAAAAATTCATATTAAAGATTGTTATAGTGAGTGATAAATTTAATAGATTTGTATCTTTTTGAAACAATATTAGTGTATGTTAAAATAAACAAAAAATGGTTTATTTTTAAATGATAAAACAATAATAAATTGTTAGAATGTTTATTAAAGTTGAATTCTTTTTTATCTTGATTCATATATGTTATATATGTATTTATAGAAACCAAATCAATCACATCCCATATAAGGTAATTCATTATCAAACATAGTAAGTTTTTAAAATTTTATTTGTACTTTTAAATGCATAATGTCATCATCATTGGAACTAGCATTAATTTAGTTATATATATTATTGAATAAACTAAAAGATATGGAAAAAGAAACAATGTCAATCACTATATATGCATACTAAATTGCACTGTGGATTGCATTGTTCACATAAATAATAATTATTTTTTTGGTCATTTAACTTTATTTTTTTGCAATCTTATCCTTCCAAGTTATGTTAACATGTTTTTATGTGTTGAGAGTTTTTTCCTTTTCAAGTTGTCATATATGTGAAATATCCAAGAATATTTCAACATTAAACTAAAGATCAAAATTTAACAAATAGAATCTTAGGTTGTAGTTAAAAAAAATAAACTTAAAGAATTATGACCAAGATAAACAATAAAAAAAAGGACCCCATTTTTATTTTAACATGGAAAACTTCAAATTGGTCCTTGAAGTTTTGGTTTATGTAATATTTGGTCCATGTTATTTTAGCATTTTTTATTTCGATTCAAAACTTTATTTTTCACATTTTAATCCCTACATATTGAGAAAGGAGAGAGAAAATCATAAAAAAAATTAAAAAGTGAGAAAGTGTTAACAACTCTTTTTTATACATGTTATTTCATGATTTTTTTTATTAAGTGTAAACACTATCTTTTTATTTCTCAATTAAAAAAATCATGATACTAAAAAATGTATCCATAACATAGACACCTTCTATTTTAACATTAAAAAATTAATCTATCTGCAATGTAGCGCTATTTATAAAACTAGTACCTTTCCAAAAAGTTAAAAAAAAAATGTATGTTGGATTTGATGGGAGAGTATATAAGCTTATTGTAAGCTTGACCTTACCTTGTGTATAATGCTGAATTTTATTTTTTATCTAAAGAAGGTTAGCTAATTTATTATAATTTATGGATTTGAGTTTCTAACATACATTTTAGTATTTATAGTAGTGATATTTATGATTTTCAGCGCGCGCGTGTTGGTGTGTGTGTGTGTATATATATATATATAAATGAAAAAAGAGATAGAGAGCAAACTATGATATAAACGAAGTGATATTGTAGGAGTGATAATGACAAAATATTAAAAATTAGTTTAGAGGGGTTTGTGAAAATCCAAAATATTAAAAAATAATTATTTGTCTAATATAAAATAATTATTTATCTTATATAATGACAAATATTTAAAATAATGTTTCATAAATAAAACTTATTTAACTAAAACAAATTAATAAATCATTTTAAATAAATTTTCACAAGGGTAGTTTGAAGAAAATCTAGTTTTTTTTTTATTACTCATTCAAATAACATATCAATTTATTAGTTTAGATAATTTTTTTTTAACAAAAATACATATTGAAGATAGTGTGTGTATAAATTTGAATAAGTAATTAGTGATGTTTTACTAGTTTTATTGTGGAATGTTGATGTGATTTATTTATTTTTACTAACCTGTGATAACAAAACCAATCACAAAGTACCAAATGAAAGAACTAAATCTATTAGTTGGATTTGATTTTATATTTGTTAAAACTACATAAGTTCAATTTGAATTTATGAACCTTTAGTATTTTTTTTATCAGACTTTGATGTAATAAGCCTTATGTTATTTTAGGTTTGATTCGAATCGGGTGAATTATTTTGTTTTAAAATTTGAA
>Ga0325411_1007140_pt1 | contig 12203 bp, 6 predicted proteins | sample PopdelMetagenome_13_FD_206181 | JGI IMG/M metagenome (GOLD analysis project Ga0325411, IMG submission 206181) | Populus deltoides microbial communities from Bellville, Georgia, United States - Xylem-PdIQD-R4 | ecosystem: Host-associated > Plants > Phyllosphere > Stem > Wood/Secondary xylem... | reverse complement strand
TGATAGAAATTGAGATGCTATGACGGTGGCAACTGCATGAAAGTTGATGATTTGTACAGTATAGTGGTGATGGTAACTGTTTTGTATAGCAGTCAAATAAAGGCAGAAAAGGTAATGGTGGCGCTGAAAACTTCATGGTAGAATGCTGATGGCATATGGCATTAGATGGTGATAGTGTCAGCAGTAATGACAGCAGAAGGCAGGAAACGCACGGGTGGAATGGAATGGTAGAGCCATATATAACAGAATAAGGAAGCAAGGTGGTGTCATTTGGATGGAACAATGCTACAATCCCCTTGATAAAGATATATCCCCACATGCAAGACAGAATAATTCAACAGTTCAATAGCAAAGACCTTAGGCTTGCAAACCAAAGCTGGCACACATATGCATAACCTTTCCAGGGCCCTAATCTAGCAACCAAGTGTATCTGAATAGATGTGCGTGACATGTTGCTAGCAAATAGTTCAGCCAATTATTAGCCAATATAAAAACTGGAAAACAGTTATTCTACGATAATTGACTATCCCATACATTTAATGATATAAAGCAAATCCTTTCACAGAGAAGGAAGGATAATTTCTTGGGTACTCTGATGTTAATTTACAAAGGAAATTAAGGATCCAACCCAGCTTGATTTCCTAGCTGCAATGAAGTAATCTTTACCACTCAAAAAAAAAAAAAAACCTATTTCCTATTAAAATTAAATTGTGTTCCTCAAGCATATTGTTATGCTTACATTAATGTAATGTCCAGATGAGAAGAAATATTCCAAGAATGATTAGCACACTGTGCAGTGTGTGTGTGAGAGAGAGGGAGAGGGTGCTTACTTGAGAATTTGAATTTCCATAACTAACACCTTGTGAGAAAGAACCTTGATGAGAAATCTGGAAAATTTATTTGCCAAATATCCCAATATAAGATGATTATGATAGGGTTGCTAAAAGTTTAGCACTATAAAATAAAGACAAGGAGGTACGTTGATTGACTAAAAATAAGAAATGGCAGTGACTCAGCAACATAAAGCTCCATTTCACCTGCGCATTTGGACCAGGGTGAATATCCTTTTTAGCAGATGTATCTCCAGTCTTCGCAGATCCCTTGGTATCACCCTATCAAACGCCGTATCTCATTATATATCCAAACACTCCAAAACAAGAAAATATCAAAAGCACATAATAATAATTGACATACCTCCATCTGCATCATCCATTCAATCCCCATACACATAACAACAAAAACATCAGTCAATCATCATTTACTCAAATCGCAACAAAATCACCATCTCGCATACTAAAAAACAATACAAAACAGCAACAAAAATTGAATTCCCAAATCCCATTCCATATCCGTTTCTTATAATTTAAACCACCAAGCAAAATCTAACATTAAATCAGGTACAAAAATAAAAAAATATATATTAGAAATAAATTATCACCTCTCTGTATCGAGACAGGTAAATCTTAAGAGGATCAATATAATCCTCAAACCCTAACGTAGCCATAGCCCAAAGCAAATCATCACCATTTATCGTCTTCCTCTTTTCTCGCTGACACTTATCACTTGCTCTACACCAAACAAAACCCTCAAAGTCAACAATTCAATCACAAATCAAACCAAAGAAAAAAACTAAATGAAATTAAATAACACCACTTACTCGCTTGTGATAAAGCTAATAAACTCAGAAACACATTCTTGAACAGTCTCTTTAGCATCCTTAGCAATCTTTCCATTAGCAGGTAGCGCTTTCTTCATAATCCTACTGATATTTGCGATCGGTAAGAACCTGTCTTGTTCACGTACATTAGAATTAGAGCGAGGACTCTGGTCTCCGCTCTCATGGCTTCCTCCCCCTGGACTCGCCGGTGCCTCTGCCGCCATATCGAAAACCCTAACTCACCACCAATAATCATAATTGACTGATCAAAACAGCAATCAGAGGAAGAGAATTTAGAGAGACAGAGAGGGGCAGAGGGAGAGTAAGTGCTTGTGTGTGTGTGTGTGTTTAATTTATTACCTGTTAAAAGAAGAAGAAAAAAGAGGGCGCGGATGGGAAGGGATAATTGGATCGGACGCTGGAGAAGCGAGGTGAAAGGAGACGACTGAGATGAGAGAATGAGGTTTATCAACACCGTTGGTTTTTCTGTTCTTTCTCTCTCTTCTCTTTCTGGTTGTTTTTAATTTTTATTTATTTGTTTCTGCGATTTCTTTCCGTTTCGAGATTTCGTCGATATCTTATTAGACCCACGTGGTATCAGAAACTTTCGGCTTATTTTGTGCTTCCATTCACTTAACGACGTCGTTCTATCCACTCACCTCGTGTCAAACTCCAAGGCCAGCAGAGCAGGAACTAGGTCTTCCTGACACGAGAAAAATCATATTCGTCCCTCAACTATTACATCATTCTCAATTTAGATCTCTTAACAAAGGACATTTCCAATTACATATCTTTTCCATCAAACCAACCCAATTACCCCCACCATTAAAACTTGTTACGAAAAGGGCACAAATTGACCCTCCTTTTTGTGATTTTAAATGCAAAAACCTAATGCAAGTTTAAAAATTATGATTTTCAACACATCATTTGTTTATAAGTATTTATTTATAAACTTCACTTTTATTTAAGCATTCATATTCTTTTTTAGTTGAGATGAGCATTATGTGTTATACTCGTTAAGAAAGTCATAATATTTTTTTGGTAAAAAAACTTATAATTTATAGCTTGAAACAAATGTGAAAAAAAAGATATATGTGAAAATTAGCTATAAGTGGTACAAAAAATAAAATATTCTAAATCCATAAAAGAAATTATATAATTCACAATGAAAAGAAAATTATAAATGTGAAATGTGAAAATAATGGAATCCAAGTCTCTTGATTCTTTACCAGAATCAATCTACTTTGATACCTTGTAATTTACACTTACAACAATTAATATCAAAGCCTCTGAACCTTTATATGAGATCGTGGCTCCCCTCAAAATACAAGATATTAGTGGGCTTGAAGAAACTTGGACAAAGACACTTAATCCAATCTAAAAGCATTACAATTAAAGATACAATAAAACTACTTTAAATGGCTAGTTCAGGGAAGATAATCTAAATGGTTTTTGAAACTTGAATGGTTACTTAGTAGTTTTGGTTTATTTCAACATCATCATCCACCTTCTACTTAACTCTCTCTCCAAGTTGTCTCTAGTGATGCTATCTAAAAATCAGTCTTAACTCTTAATGTGTCATCATTTGATCACCATCATAACAGTTTTTATGTTGTAATTTTAATGAACCCAAAAGGTGTCAGATAGACTTTCCTTCTATTAGTGATGAATATGCCAACAAATGAATTTATAAAACAAATTAGTTCATTGATATGGAATCCATGGATTTGGCGGGAAAAAAAAGGTAAAATATGTTTTTTTATTTTATTCATTAAGATGTTTTACTTTACACTAGCATTAAACTTAAGTCAAATCTTTCAAAGTTATTGTTTTTACTTAGAAAGAGCATATCCTAGCTCTCTGTAGTAGATTTGGTGGTGGGTGGAACCTTTAGCTGTTATTAAGAATGTATAACAAATTACTAATTTGAAGTTATATATTTAAAACTTTGATTTGGTGTTGAACCAAACAAAATTAAATGAAAAACAAGCCTCTTATATGTTTGTTGTCGGCCTTCAAGATGTTATCATGGTTCAGTCACCATGTCTCACCTAAAATAACTTAACAAGCTTATGATTTGGTTAGAGTTTAAGAAACCACTACAAACTTCACAATAAAAAATAAACCCATTTACACCAAAAATAAGCATGTACATGTCAAACATAGAAGAGCGATGATTGTTCATGATAAAACAGGAGAAGAAAGCTAAAATCTATTAAGTGTAACAGATTTGACCACTTTGAAAGAGTTTTGATTGACTAGGATAATTAAGGAAATAGTTAAACAGGTGATCAAGGGTCACAATCAACCAATAGAAATCAATTTATCATAAGAGTTAGAACGGGTACAAAGAACCAAAAAACTTAATTCTTTTTAGAGTGGAAGTCCTCAACAAAATAACCAATCAAAAGTCATATATTAGTTTAGGATTCACATAGAGATAAACAGAGGAGAAGTTTAGCTTGTATTAGGATTCAATAAATTCTCCTTATCTAATACCAATATTTATGTAGGATTAGAGTTACATATTTAGATAAGATTAAACTCTATACCAATATATAAAAGACCATACAACTACTATAAATGATACCCACTCACATATATGTAAATGTCTATCCATTCAATTTATCTTTCTTGTTTTTATTTACTTGCTTCTTTTACAATTTTATTTATTATTTTCAGTATCTTTATTTTCTCTACAACTATCTTTCTTTTCTTATTTTCTTCCATACATGATAGAGAGAACAAATATTTTTTTTAAAGTTCAAGATCTAGTATCTCTATACTCCATTTAATTTTATAAAGCTACTACCTACCTCTACTCAAAATTAAATTTTCAATTATAGTTTCTCCTCATTGAAAAAAAAATGAATAATTGATAGTATGAACTAGGTAAACAAAACCATGTCTCAAAACATCCATTCCTTCCTTTACCAAGAGCTCTCATAATCGGTTATATATTCCACCTTATCTATATAATTCTTCTATAAAAAGAAAATACATCAACTTTTCTACTATAGACTTCCCTAAATTAACTTAACAAATGCTTTGTCCACTCATATTATTTATCTATAAAAAAAAACCCATTTTACCTAGAAAAAACTTTAAAAGAGCTAAGAATGAGTATTTCTAATATGATGAAAAATATTCCCCTAGTTATAGATTAAAAATAAATAATTGTACTTCATTCATATAGTTGGAAGAGCTTGCTAATAAAGGTGAGGAAGAGAAAATTATGTTAAACAAAAATATAACAATGTTGAAGTGTATGCATTATACTTTAATTAATATTCTTGAAGGTATTGTAAAGGTTCATATCTTATAAGTTAAAAGAAGAGTAAACCAATGAGGTTTTTATATTTAGGTAGTTCTCAACCTTTTGAATCTTCAAATTGCCAACAAATTTTATTGCAATTTATCTCTAATTAAACCTATTATTATATTGGAGGTTGATGATAAACAGAAGATGGTTTTATAATGCAATTTTTAAAGGGTTTTAATAGACTATGTCATAACTTGATTTTTCACTTTTTATTTTTGTATATATTTTGAGAAAATTAGAAAAATTCCAATATATATATATATATATATTAATAATTTTAGTTAATTTTAATCATTTTTATTTAGTTTTTATATGTCAAAATACTAATAATAATAATAATAATAAATCATGAAAATAAAAAAAAAATGTCAGGGTTGAATTGAGCCAATAATTGAGCATCATAGCAAAAAATAAAGTTTGGGAATTCTTTGGTCACAATTGAGAGTTAAATTGAGGAGGAAATTGAGAAATGAGGTTAATTTGATTTAATTAGAGAAAAACTAAAAGAAATTTGAAGTCTAAGGATAATTTTCAAATAAATAGCCAAGTTAAATATAAATAGAGAGCTTAGTTGAAGAAAAAGATTAAAATCGAGAGTTAGATTAGTCAAAATTGCACAATTTTAAGAACTATGGATGAATTTGCAACAAGTGGTTAAATCTAAAGGTCTAAAGACTCTAAATTGATTCAATTAGAGACACAATTGAAAAAAAAAAAGATGATTTAGAGCAATTGAAAAAATATAAAGCCAAAGACTATAATGAAAACGAAGAAATATCCAAAGGATCAATTGATTATTTATATAACCTCGTTTCAATCATATTTGTTTCATTCCAATAAATTCAGTCTGATGAATACCAATTAAGTCTAATTGAATTAAATTAGTTCAATTCAGCCCATCTAATTCATGTTCTCAATTTATCCAATTTAGTCCAAATCAATAAAACCTCAAATCCTAACAATTAAATTTAGATTATCCAGTTACGATCCCAACATTTAAATCTAGATTCTAATCTTTTAATTTTAGCTCCTCAACCCTAGAATTTCAACTCAAATCTTCAATCAAATCTCCAGGAATCAAGTTCCAAAAATAATTCTAAACAAAATTAATTCCAACCTTTTTTCTCCATAAAATATTTTAGGTTTATTTGCATATTGTATTTAATTTTAATAGTAGTTCCAATAATACTACCCATAGCTTGTAATATTCGAGAATGATTCCATTCCAATGGAAGATCAAGGGAACAAACTCAAATAATAGCTCTCTTGATTATGTTTATAGAAGCCTTAAAAAAGCAACCATATATATGATCTCATTGTTAAATGATGAATGAAAATTGCCCAAGGTCCTCCAACCAATATATATATATATATAATTGTTTTTATTTAAGAATTGAACTAAGAAATAGTCATGCATCAAGTTTAAAATGATATGTAATCTAATGAAATCGAAATAATCGTATCATGTATGATTGTGTAATGAAATTAAAAACATGTAAGATATTTATTAGTATTTTATAATGTATTATATTTATATACGTTCGATAATTTTTTAATTTGTATTTATTATTATTTTTAGGTGCTATATTTTCAAGAAATAATAAGTTCAAATCCAATAAAAAGACTCTTTTGTCATTAAATAATAGTGTCGGTAATCGTTATATAAATCTAGAGAAAAATTATGATGGGACATCTAATTAAGAAGGTATCAAGGCCTAACCATTGAAAAAGATAGATGGGGAGTCCTTCATAGGTCCGTTTCAGGTAAATGAACAGCATAATAAAAAAGCGACATCTCAAAGGTAATTTGTTTTGTCCTTCTGCCATGGCAAGACAGCTTTGACCACTGACCTAGTGAGCCGATTCGGGACCCATATAAGCAGGGAGGAGCCACCATGATCGGACCAAATCAGACGGCCTGAGGTTTGAAAGAAGCAATGGGGCTCTGATGTCTTGTAAAGGAAGAACAAATCGATCACTGATGGGTTGCCCAACAAGATCCATGCTGACAAACCACATGATTTTTGCTTAATCTTAGCGTGCAAGGATGGATGGTCCACCTAGAAACTAAGGCATAGACTAGAAGACTACTCGGCCAGCCTCGCAACATCCAAAGCAGCCACCATTCTCTGTCTCTGTCACTCAGCATCCCCACTGTCAGCTCACATGATTGCTACCTTAGGACAGTAATTCCAGTGCTAATGAACAGAGATGATAAAAATTTACACCCCCACTTCATTACATCACAAAAAACGTAATTCTGCTGCTGCTAAATTCACTGTTCACTAGCACACACAAATGGACCGTTGTTCACTATAAAAATTGTTTCTTCATGCCTTTACGCCTCTCTTTTTTTTTTTTTCACCAATCATTTTTTTTTTTTAATCTTATCCTTGCACACTACATTACTTTAGATTTGAGCCTGAGAAATTGCTTTTGTTAATTTACCATGTGGTTCTCAAGGTGTAAAAAAAAAAAAAAAACAAATACTATAGCGTTTAGTTGATGTTTAATTTTTCAAGCATAACAATTTTTTTTTATTATGCATCTAATATGAAAAACATAAAAAATAAAAAATAAAGAATTTCTCATTAATATTCAATGAAAATAAAATTGCTTTTCTTTAAATTTTTTGATTGATTTTTTATATTATTTGATCATATTTGTTGCTACATCGCAAAAAAAATCCTCGCTGCAACAAGCAGGCACGCAGGCCACCAGCTAGTTGAACAGCTAAACCGTGTAATTGAGGCCTCATTTCCCAGACATTGATGGGATTTATAGCATAGAAACGGGAGGATCCATTTATTCATTGCCATAAGAGGGTAAATTTACAACAAAATGGGAATATAAATAATTTGCAAGCTCAAAATTTACACGTTCAAAGCTCTTGCTCTTGCTCTTGCTTGAAACCTAAAGGGTCGATTCGATTTTTGATTTCAGCACTATAAATCCTAGACCAAAAAAATATGACGATAAGAACCCAAAACTGCCAGCGGTGGAAATGCAAAGAATTATCTGGCGGTTGGCCGCGCAATGGACTCATCAAGCGCCAGGCAATTCTCAGTTCCACCCAAATCCAAAGAACCCAGGTTGAATGAAGACTGAACAGAATTTCTGGACATTTCATCAGAGACACCTCTTGCTGCTGTCACCTCTCTTTCAATTAAGATAGCATCTTGGATCTCCTTGAGAACTTCTGAAATAGATGGCCTCATGTGACCATGAGGCTGGACACACGTCAAAGCTTTCTCTGCTATCTTCCACATTGACTGGATGTCAAATTCATCACATAGTGAGGGATCAATGATTCCTTGGATATCCCCACTCTCAATGTGTAATTTTGCCTGCCATACAATTATTTAAGTCCATCAACGGCAATAGAAATTTCCAGAAATGAAAAGAATGAAGCTCTCAAGGAAATGTAGCAAACTTTTTTGGACAACCACCAAGCCAAATGTCTAAAGCAGGAAATAAGGAACATTTCCAAATATGTTTAACTCAGCATTCAAATGAATGATCTCAACCTCTTCCAGGAACAAACTGAAAGTGAAAAAAGAATCTGAAGTAAAAGACCCTTTAAAAGCTGTAACTCAGCATTCAAATTGAGCTTATTCGTCGGCCTTGTTTTGGTTGAAATCATCCTATGACTTTAATCTACAAGTTACAGATATAAGAAAAATTTTGCTTGAAGCTTCGATCTTGACTTTGAACAAATTTTGTTGAAGAGAAAAGATAGAGACATAAGGCACATTTATAATAATAACACCAATCATATTTATTCAGCTTAAAGCATTTTGCCAGAAGCAACTGTGAATTTAATTTAGATGGTTAGAATTGGTTGTTCAGGTAATGATCATCAATCATGAAGTTCCCAAAGACACATGGTTAAAATTCCAAGCCACTAGTCCTTGAACAATCAACAAGCTTACCCATTGTACTATATTGCGACAATTTACACCAAAGCTCTCGTTAGATATGGCTTCTTGACCAGACATCAGCTCCAGGAGAATGACACCAAAACTATAAACATCGCTCTTGTTTGTTAACTGTTGCGAGATGTAATACCTGTGTAAGAGAGCAAAAATTATTAATGCTATGTGATAACAGTTGAAGCACCCATGTCAGTGGAAAGTGTTTGCCAAACTCATACTCAATCTTGACTCAAGGCTCTCACTGCAGTTGTAAATATCATTTTCTATAAGAAACAAGAATGTGGCTAGTTAAAAAACACATCTATGGCTAAGAGAGAGTGCGTAACAGAGTTCTAGATACAACTGTCATGTCTCAAACTTAAATATAACCTTGCCATTTTATCTGCCCGAATGTTGTTAGCAGATTATTAATAAGGTTATTCACTTCACAAAAACTATGGTATTTTAAAGTTTACAATCATCTAACAATGCAGCAGCAGCAACATAATCAATTCTCCCAGATCATACTACTTAAATTGATCTATCATAAAATTAAAGAAAAGAACCTTACTCGGGATCCAAATATCCTACGGTGCCTCGAACTATGCTTGAAACATGTGAAGCTCCATCTACTGCAAGTTTTGAAAGGCCAAAATCCGCAACCTTCGCTCTCATGTTTTTGTCAAGAAGAATATTGCTGGTTTTTAAATCCCTATGTATAATGGCTGGAACACAGCCTGTATGAAGATATTCAATCCCTGAACAAGTACGAAAACACAATCATTACAACTCTTCAACTGCAACTCTTATTTAAGTTATAGGCTTCACCATATTGAAGGATAGATAATATGTTAGGAACAGAAAAAAGGAAAAAATGGCTTATCATAAACCTTTTGCGGCATCTTCAGCTATCTCAAGGCGCTTGATCCAACTAATACTTCTTCCTTGTTTTAACGGACCTGCCAAAGTGTAGAAAAAATAGTGAGTGTCAAAATTTAAATTGGTCCAATTCAAAAACACTTGAAATTACCGTAAAGATGTTCCTTAAGTGTTCCATTGTGCATGAACTCATAAACAAGCATACTCTTCCCAACTTCTTGACAAAATCCAAGAAACTGTACCAGGTTTCTGTGATGTATCCTTGAAAGAAGACTCACCTGTGCAAATGGCAGAACAAATCGATTCACAGTTTCAGCTCCAACTGAAAAATATACTACCCAATACAGCATGATTCTCAAACTAACTAAATTCCCAGAGAACAATATTCATTTTACGAATATGTGCATGACGTTCAAAAAACATATGCATGTTTCCATATCAGCTTCAATTCTTAAATAGTTTATAAAATCAGTTAAATAATATAAAGGATTTTATCCATTTATTTAAACAGGTACTTACAATACTAGGAAATTTAGGGACTTGTTAATTTTCCTTCGTCTAATACCCAATGGAAACTATCATTAAAGGATTAAGGAGATCAACTGTTGCAGGTTCTACAAGTCAATGAATCCTCATCTATCTTACTGAATTTTTCCCAAGGCAGATCCAGGTAATTTGATTTATAATAGGCTCAGTCAATCTTGTCAAAATTTGGATAACATCCATAGCACTTCCAGTAGGAACTTAGTTTACAAAAAAAATATCAACATTTTAATCAGAAATTCTACATCTTACAGATTCAACAGGGCTGGGGACTCTAAACATGATTTGCACGAGAATGTTTGGAAGCCAAAATGACAACGTAATTCTTTTATAAGAAATACTTAATGCATTTTCTAACAAGGGTCAGGACCAATGGCATCTAGTTAGAAACAAGAATCCTCTGTACATTCAGTGGTTAAACAATTCCAACCAGCATATGACTATAATCGAGTAAAATCATATGAACCTTCCAGCAGCAATTTAGTTGAGCGATAACGAACACAATCTAGCATTCAAAGAATATGAATTTAAGCATCCTCATTTACAATAGCAATTTATTTATTGAATAAAGTTCAATAAGGTGGAAATTTACCTCATTTGAAAACTCTCGCTTTCCCTGGAAGGTATTGCTAGTTAGAACTTTCACTGCAATTTCCCTTCCATCTTTCATTTTTCCATAGTACACAACTCCAAAACCTCCAGAGCCTATTTTCTTCTCAAAATTTTTTGTAGCATCTTCAATCTCAAAGGATGTGAAACGGTGAGCAGCTTCTCCAGGAGCATTACTCAAGGTAGAAACTACCCTTTGCACAGGCAGGGAATCCCGAAGTTGTTCTAAAATAGACAGGTTACATATGTTTTATCATCTGAGAAGTCTGGTAGGCTAGACAAAAACTTCAAAATTGTTTTATAGCCATACCTTGGTCAGGGTGTCTTTTCTTTCCTTTTTGCATGAACATGCAAGACACTAATGTAGTTATCAGAAGAACAGCAGCTCCAACTGACGAACCGATAATAATACCCATGTGCCTCCCTCTTCTGGCTCCATGAAGATTTATGTTTCCAGAGTAGCTGTGATTATACCAAGAAAACAGAGTTGAATATATTTGATTTTCACACCCAAAAATGTGATTTGATACAGGAGACCTATAAATCTCCATTGACGTGAAGTAACCAGGTGGAAAGAGGTGTATCAAAGAAACTTCGGACTAGGACTCTTGGGATTAAATGTTATTGGACTAGCAAGTCCTTGGATCATTATAAATGTGGGAAAGCCAACTTAGAGGTCCTGTGTGGGATTGAAGCACGAAAACCCCAGTTCAGTGAGCCATAGTGAAAAGAGATTTGAGAGGGAAGATTATGGTACTATGATAGGGTGAAAGTACGCCTGATTGTACGAGGTTGTCTATCACATACCTTATTTCATGGAGCCTCTAAATCAATTCCTACTTCTGACTAGTCCTTTTGGGATTATGCACAGATGTGAGCAACAGATTTTTAGGGAAAACTACAAAGGAGAAATGATAAAAGAATATGGGACACTGAAGTATTGAAAGACCTACTGACACGTATAAGGAACAAATTAGAAATCCTCAATTAAAAAGACCAACACACTAAACCACATGCAGACCACATGCAGTTGTTAATAGTTACTTCAATTGACTCTGGCTATGAACTTATTATGTCTAGAAGTAGTTGAATAGCTTCTCATTACGGTTGAAAAAAATACAATAAAACATTGTAGTCTAAACAAAGAATTCTTTGTCCATGATCAATAATATGCAAAATTCAGCAAATTAATAAACTATTGCAAAGTGGGGTGTGGATGTGCCCGTGCGCACACATGTGGGTGTGTGTGGGTGTGTGTGTGTGTGTGTGTGTGTGTGTG
>Ga0325411_1007138_pt1 | contig 12205 bp, 4 predicted proteins | sample PopdelMetagenome_13_FD_206181 | JGI IMG/M metagenome (GOLD analysis project Ga0325411, IMG submission 206181) | Populus deltoides microbial communities from Bellville, Georgia, United States - Xylem-PdIQD-R4 | ecosystem: Host-associated > Plants > Phyllosphere > Stem > Wood/Secondary xylem... | reverse complement strand
TTAAAAGATAATATAAGATCATTTATGTAATCTCATTTAATAAATTGGAATTTTAAGTTGAAATAAATCTTAATTTCTATCACCCTTATTTTTATAATTAAATATCTTCACGGAAAACTTTCATTTAAAAATAATATATTAACTGATAATATCTTCGCCAATAAACTTTCATTTCTCGTGGCTATTTGTTTAATATCATGAGAACTTCAATAATACATTGATTTTTGTAGGAAAAAAAAAAGATTAATTCGAAGAAATTGAATATTTTTAATACCTTTTTGACTAACTCACGCAATTGAGCTATTGCTCAATAATTGATGAGCTACGTACCTATCTTTAGTTACTTTACCTGCTAACGCCCCGCTGCTAGGTCAAGTTGACAATTCTTCTTCAATTACGTATTTAAATTTAAAGAATCAACTGGGAAAAAAAAAAAAAAGGCGAAGGACAACAGTACGTGGTGCCACCTGCACCATATATATATATAGCGGCAATCCAAGGAAACCTTACGAGTGCTAGACAACATCAAAAAACCATTACAGCTCCAATGGCAATTCTTGAATACTTTCACATCATTATAGCACTTGTTTGCATACTTTTTTTCTGCCATTGGTGTCGGAACACTGTATCCCCGGTCACTAACTGGCCTGTGGTAGGAATGCTACCAGGGCTTCTTTTCAAGGCGCAAAATATCCATGAATATGCAACCCAGCTTCTGAAACAAAGTGGAGGTACCTTCGAATTTAAAGGTCCTTGGTTTGCTAACATGAACATTTTGCTCACTGCTGATCCTCTTAATGTTCGCCATATTTCAACCACAAACTTCGTCAACTACCCAAAGGGGCCCGAGTACAAGAAGATTTTTGAGCCTTTTGGAGATGGAGTTCTTAATTCAGATTTTGAATCATGGAAATCCTTCCGTAAATTGATTCATTCCATGATTAAGGACAACAAGTTCCAGGTGTTTCTCGAGAGAACTTTGCGAGAAAAGATAGTCAAAGGTCTAATCCCGGTTCTAGAGCATGCATCAAGACAAGAAATAGAATTGGACATGCAAGATGTATTCCAGCGTTTCACCTTTGATAATATCTGCCTCCTGGTTTTAGGCTTTGATCCACAGAGCCTCTCTGTTGATTTACCAGAAATTGCTTATAAAACAGCATTTGATGATGTAGAGGAGGCTGTGTTTTACCGACATATTGTGCCTGAAAGCATTTGGAAATTGCAGAAATGGCTTAACGTAGGAGAAGAGAAGAAGCTAAGCCAAGCCATGGACACCATAGATAATTTATTGGAGCAGTGCATCTCATCAAAGAAAGAAGAAATTCGCCAACGCAAAGCCCAAAATATGGTGCAAGTTGAGGATAATGATCAAGACGACTATGACTTGATAACCGCTTGCATAAAAGAAGAAGGAGAAGCAGCGGAACAGATGGATGCCTCCAAAAGGACTGACAAATATCTAAGAGACATCGGATTTAACTTCATTGCAGCTGGGAAAGACACCGTAAATGCAGCTCTAACTTGGTTCTTCTGGCTGGTCGCTACACACCATGAAGTAGAAGAAAAAATCGTAAAAGAGATCAGAGCCAACATGAAATCGAAAGGAGATCATACGATTAATGGGATGTTAATTTTCAATCTGGAAGAACTGAATAAGCTTGTTTATCTCCATGGAGCCATCTGCGAGACTCTTCGGCTCTACCCGGCTGTACCCTTTAACTATAGAGTATCTGTTGAAGCCGACACTCTTCCTAGTGGACATCTGGTGAAAGAAAATACGAAGGTGATGTTCTCACTGTACTCAATGGGAAGCATGGAAGAGATATGGGGTGATGACTGCTTGGCATTCAAGCCAGAGAGATGGATTTCAGAGCGAGGGGGAATTATTCACGTTCCATCTTACAAGTATATTGCGTTTAATACAGGACCAAGGAGCTGTTTGGGTAAAGAAATAACCTTCATTCAAATGAAGACAATTGCAACAGCCATACTCTTGAATTTTCATCTTCAGGTGGTGGAAGGTCATCCCGTTTCACCAGGTCTGTCTGTCATGCTGCATATGAAGCATGGTTTGAAGCTTAGGGTCACCAAGAGATGTGTTTAATTAATGAAGACAACTCATGGAGTCTAGCAGTAATCTGCCTTTGAATAAAGTTTGTGTGTTACTACAGCAGAGGTAATTAAGATAGTTAAAGGAGTATAGTAGTGGGAGGCGGCATAACTAGCTAGCTAGCTAGCTAGCTAGCAGTACTCAGGGTTTAAAAACTGGCATCCTTGTTTGGGTTATGTTTAATGATGCCGTTTATTATACAGGTACAATTAGTGGCAAATTTAGGTTCGTAATGAAAGAGTTGGTTCTTTTGCATGTACTTTTTTCTTTTCCTTTTTTGTTCATGGATTGATCTGTGATTTTACAATGGATTGAAGAATATTGTTATCAGCAAGCGAGTGCCAGCACTGCCTGAACTATTAGCATGAAGTTCTGACAGAACTCGGTTAAAATTCAGTTTTTTTAAAAAAATTATTTTAATATATTAACATTTGAAATAAATTGAAAAAAATTAAAAATATATTATTTTAACATATTTTTAACCATGTTGATTATAAAAAACAATTGGTATAATAGCTTTTCACATGAATTTCTGGTTTTGAGAGTTATGTATGTCAGCCTGATCTATCAAGGCATATCATGTCTTTTTATAATTTTTTTTTGTTTTATAATAAAATATTTTTTAATTCAAATTATTACAATAAAATTTAGAAATAGACTAATATTTATGCCTTTCTTTTCAAAGAAGATTTGATATTTTTAGGTTAATATTGCCAATTAATTTAAAACTTTTTATATAAATCTAATATGTATAATGTTTTTTTTAAAAAAACATTGCTCATGAAAAAAGTTTTATTTGTTAATTTTTTATATTGCTAACTCACAATTATCACGACATGATTTTTTTTTGTTTTTCTATTGAGATTTACTTTTCATATAATGCTAAGTTTTTATTTTAAAAATTATTATATTCTAATAAAAAAGCATGTTTTCACTGGTAAAATAACATGATTAATTAAAGAAGGAGAGTTTTGGATAAAGAATATTTTCCTTATTGATTTAAATCATTTGAATTCTTGTGAATATTAATTTTGATTATGTTAGATTTTCATTAAAAAAAATAATGTTATTTATAAAAGAATACATTTTTTGTTGTCAAAATAGAAAAGAAATTCTTTGATAAGAAAATGATTGACTAAGATAATATATTTTTCTATAATTTAAATCATTTTAATTCTTAAAAATACTATAATTATCATATAATTAAATAAAAATAAATTTCAAAAATCACCCCGCAGCAACACAACAAAACACGCGAGTTCATGGCTAGTTCAATTCTATTATATTTTAATTTGTTAGTTATAACCATAGAGATTGTTGAGTTTAGACATAAATAGGCAAGGCTGGTCCATAATATTTAGATGATAAATAAACTAATCAACCCAAATAATTATAAATTAGAGAGATTTTATTGTTAATCTTTATTTTTAAAGGAACAATATCTACTTAGAGTTGAATTACATTAAATTTCATTATGTTATTAATCCTATTGTTTTTAACAAACACATAATTTATAACTAAAATTACAAATTTAATGTAATTAGTTCTTTGTGCCGTGTTTTACTACAATCACCTGAGCAAACTGCAGCAGACTATATCTTTGCCTAGTTCCTTATGATCCCTTATAAAAACCCCACACCGCTCCCCAACTCTTGCATTGCAAATCTCTGACTCTCTCCCATAACTTAATTAAGACATCATCATGGCTGTCTTAAGTCACTTTGTCGTACGTAGTCCTTTCTTTTGTTAGCCTTTCTTTCATTCCTAACGCGTGCCTTGCAGCCAGCGAAATGAATGCCATTGATCAATGTTGGAAATTGAATACGAATTGGCGAAGAAGCCGACAGCAACTGGCTACTTGTTCTGTAGGGTTTGCAGGGAAAATGGCTAACAATGTTGGAAGAGATGTTATATTGTATAAGGTTAGCGATCCAAGTGACGATCCTGTGAGCCCCAAACAAGGGACGTTAAGATATGGAGCCACCATGATCACAGGCAAAGTTTGGATAACTTTCGAAAGGAACATGAATATCAAGCTTGAGAAACCTCTTCTTATTAGCAGCTATACTGCCACTGATGGCCGAGGTGTTGATGTTGGCATTGAAGGCTTCGGATGCCTCTTGGTGTACAAGGTAAATTAATTCTCTCTAGTTGTCAATATTCTTGATTGTATAGCCAATGCATGCTCTATAACTTTAATTTACAATACGTATGTTGTTTGTTTAGGCAACCGATGTGACCATCCATGGCCTAAGGATTCACCATTGCAAGGCACAAGGGCCCAGCACAGTCATGGGACCAGATGGGAAACAAATGCAATTAGGTCAGATGGATGGAGATGCAATAAGGCTGGTCAGTGCATTGAAAGTTTGAATTGATCACAACACATTATTTTCAAGCCAGGATGGTCTTCTAGATGTCACTCGTGGATCGACATTTGTTACTGTCTCAAAAAATTGGTTCAGAGACTTGGAGAAGGATGGCCAATTAGGAGAAGGATGGCCAAAATAATGATCAGAAATAACCAATGATCGAATCTTTTGAATAACAGGTAACTTGGAGAAATGGCATCTATGAGAAAAGCAAACCCTGGAACTTCTACTCTGCAGGGGATCTGTTTACAAATGGAGCTTCGTTTTTCCAATCAGGTCGCCGAGGTATGGCGAGGCCTAACTACACTAAGGAGCAAAGCTTCAAGGTTGGCGATGCCAAATCTGTCAAGGCATTGACAAGCTCAGCAGGTGCTTTGAAGTGCTCAAGAACATTGAGATGTTGACGAGTCTTGACATCCAATGAAAATCTTTTCTTCTTGTACCATATAGATACTATCTCTCTTTTTCTTTTTTTCTTCTAAGACTAGTGGTATATTCTCCCTTGTTCGAAAAAGGACTCGAGCTGGAGTTTTAGCCTCTTTTGTTTTGCAGTAGTACTACTACGCTTTAAAGATCATGATAGTTCGTACCAAGAAACGTGCAATATTAATTTTATCTGTCGATTGAAGAACATATGTATATAAAACATTATTGTTATGGATTGGTGACGCTGTCCATCTCTTGTTCTTCATCGCCAGAACTTTAATTTGCTATTTTTAGACTGCAAAGTTTTCCTCTTAAAAAGATACATGAAAATCTTGCGTCAAAAACATCACATGGCAACAGCTACACTACACTGCTAGAAAAGAAAATCCTACTGCCAATGCCACGCTTGATCTTTGGTCCTCAAATCTTCCAAATAGGAATTATCCCTCCAGTATCGCTCGAATTGATGGTGAAACTTTTAATTAATCCTTCAACAGAAAGTTGCGAATCACACCGATGGAGAATTGCAAAAGCAATATTTTCTCCAGCTGAGATCGATATTTGCTGTCGTTCTAGGCACAAAAATCAGCATGACAGTATAGGAAGATAGCTTCAAGTTACGGGGGACCTTTTAATTACTCAACTAGGTGCTTGGATGGATCAACCCCAGATAATAATTCAGAGACTAGACAGGATCTAAGCTCCGCCATAGACATATTATTGCTTCCCTCCCCAAACAAAACATGAGCAGTTAGTTTCAAGTTCATATTGGAAACCGGGATACTTGATTCCTTGTCCATCATTTTCATCTACAGAAAGCTGAGAAGCAAAGACGTGCAATTTCACTCCGTCTAATCACAGTCAGACGTCTCACACCATGGAATCTCCACCGACCTGACCTTAGAAATTTAAGAAACGAAGAAAAGGGAAACAATTATTATAGTGTTAACTACATGCATAAGCTCATTGATTAACATCACACTGAATTCTAATGACCACCAGTAGACATTCTTCTTTGACGGATGCAACACAGACTTTTTTTTCACGGTGTAAATTAAGAGAGTGCTTGCGTATATATTCCATTGAAGATTAACGTTCATATGTGCTGATACATATCTTCAATATAGAATCATTAGAGAACTATTTCTAACATATTTTTATGAGAACATATAGCAATCATATTCACAAGAAAAAGCAGCTGGGCTTTTAATTTTCCATATGACAAATGTTCGAAGCAAATGACTAGTTTTTTTCCGAAGAACGAGCAACATTGGAAGGGTGAGGGTTCAAGCTCCCCCTTCCACAACTACAAAAGTAAGCCCCTCTCCCCCTCCTGGCAGGTTGCCAGTAGGGACCACGAGTCCTTTTGATAATCAAGTCATGCTGGGCTACACACCTTTTAAAAAAAAAAAATAAAATTCCGTAGGATGTGGAGCCAGATCGAGTTACCTGTCATAAAAAAAAATGTGTGTGTATAGAAGCCAAGCCACCTTACTCTATCTTCTCTGCCTTCAAATTTCTTTATTCTTATAAAAGTATGTACGAGGAGGAAAAATTAACAATTAACAAAATAATTAAAAGATTCGGGTGGCTGTCACTGTTTACATGAATAATGAAGCTACATCCCATATCTTTTATATTTTTTTTTTATTTCTTTCCCTTTTTAATTCATTTCTTTTCTTTTTTTAATTTTTTTAATTTCATATTTAGCATTAAAGTTTTTTATTTTATTCTTTAACATTTAGTTAATTTTGAATTGATCTTCATAATTTATTTCAGTTTACTTTTCATGAAGTTATTGCAAACTTTAACAAATACATTGATATTTAACTTTGTGTTCGATTTCATAAAAGTTTATTTTTTAATTTATAATTAAATAAAAAATAATTTTAAAAAAGTTATTAAATCCAGTGGAATTTATTATTCGGATTGTGGTTTTGACAGATTAAATTGTGAAGCTAGATTTAATCTAATATATTCTCGTCTCAATATTTATAAAAGAAGATGTCATCTTTAATTTCTTAAAACCAAACCACGCTTTTTATTTGTTGTTTGAATTTTTTTTGACCCACAAAGTCAATTGGTTCATGTCGAGATAATTCTCACACAATTTAATTTTAAATCCGGGTTAGATAAGAATAAAAATTATAAGAATTAGAAGGGTCAACCTGGATTGACCTGATTAATTACAAGGATAAAAAATATTATTATCATACTTTAAAACCCGACTCGGGAGGTCGACTAAAGCAAGACCTTGGTCACGAGTCAGGAGGGTCACCACGGATTGATCCAAGTCGAATTATGGATAAAAGTGCTATTATCGTAGTTTTAAAACCTAACTCGGGAATAGACCCAAGACAAGATTCATGTCACAGGTCGGGAGAATTAACCCAGCTAACTCAAAAAAAATCAAAGCAACCTTATTATGATCAATTTTTTTTCAAAAGATTGGATGAGTTTTTGACCTCTGTTTTATCCCGGGGTGACCTGGGTTTCAACCAGGTCAGGTCGAGTTAATCCTTCCTCTATTTTTTCTTAACTTGAATAAGTCTAGGTCCCGGGTCAACTTGTCAAGTCAGTCTTGATTTTATAACTATGGTTATTATAATATTATTAATTCCAACATTCAATATAAACTAACATAAAAAAATAATATATAATTATTTTTTTAAAATATTTAAATTTGAAAACAATACATATTAAGGGTAAAATAGATTTTATATATATATATATATTGGCCACCGTAATCAAACAGGATATATATTGTAATATTCCATATCGGCAGGTGAGGATTTTGGCCGGGGGGCTTATATGAATATACTCACCTTGACTAGTAAGACGCGTTTTAGAGCTATGCGTGGCTGTCAAGAACAAATCTGTGAGGCCCATAGGCCAAAGCGGTCAATATCTTACTAGTGAGGTGGGGTATTACATATAAACAATTTTTATTTTATACATCACCACCAAACATAATTTTATCTCTTTTCTTTTCCTATCTTTTTCTTTTATCTTTACTATCTTTTTTTTTAATCCCGGGATAATAATCAAAAGCTCTCAAAACTATTATATTTTTGTACATTACCCCCAAGCATTAGACTATTATATTTTTTATATTTTCCTTATAAGTCTTATTTAGACTAAATTTTTTTATCATTACCTAACTAAGATGAAAACTAATTAACTAGTTAATTTCTATAAAAGATAAAACTTTAAAAGATAATAATTTTATTATTGTAGAGTTCAAACAATATTAGAATTCTTAAAAATTCTAAATGCTAACTCCTTGAATTCTAACTGTACGATTTTCAAATCTAGATTCTAATCCCTCGGTTAATTTCTGTCCTTTAAATAGTACCATTATTTTTCTCTATGGAAACTTCCCTTTCTGCTTCTGTTATCTTTGAAAGATTCTGATTTCATGTCCTTTCTCCTCTAGATTGCTGCTCAAACATCGAAGAGCCATACAGCTCCACCACCTCTGGAGGAATGACATGATCAGTCATCGGAATAAGCTGGGGAGAGCTTTCGTTTGCCAAGCTAACTCAGTCAACATGAATATATATCCTCTAGAACATCTGAACAAACTTCAGACCTATGACCATACTGGCCACATTTGAAGCAAACTAAATGGAGACCTTCGTATTCCAACCTCCAAATCCTTCTTCACATAAGAAATTTAGAGATGAGAGGCTGTGGCAAGCCAATTTCAACACTTACACGAGAAAATATTGCTCTAGTAGACAATTCAATAGACACGAACAGGACTCCCAATGTGAGAATGTCTTGACAACTCTTTACCTATACGCGTGAGAAGGTCTTTGTTGCAGAATTCCAAAAACAACTTGAGAACTCTTACCTAGACCACCGCTTTGTCAAGTTTGACCTCATCAGGATCAAAATTTGGCCTTAATTCTTGAACAACTAGCATGTTGGTCAGCAACCATCCAAGGACCACCAAAAAGAACAGAACGATCATCATCTTCAGTGTAGAATTTCCCAAGGTTTTCCGAGCCTACGTTTACGTAGAGCCGAAAGACAAATCTTTGAACAATCATCTTCATCTTCCGAATCTGAATCACCCTCAGAGACCAAATCATCAACTTGCTCCGTCTTTGTCATGGAAGGATACCCACCAAGTTCTCCTTGTAAGATACTTTAAGCTTGGAATCATCATTAGCAGCAGGAGGCACAACTAAAATCTCATCACTAGGATCTTTACCGTCAGCAAGTTTAACCTTCTTGTTACTACACACCAACAAACCCGTTAGGAACGATGGAGAGAGAACTATGAGATATAATATTAATTTGTTGAAAGTACAAAAAAAAAAAAAAACAGAAGAACTGGTACAGCAGATGCAACAAGTCGAATTGATCCACAGGTTTAGAATTAATTGACCACTTCAGTTAGCAAAATATAATTTATGTTAAGGTCAGAATTTTTTTATATTAATTTAATTATTTTTTTAATTATTTAGGATTTTATACCTATAACAAAACTTGTAATTCAACATTATAAAGCAGCACAAAAAAACAATAACTAAGAAATTTTTTTAAAATACTTAATAAAAATATATTATCCTTTCAATTTTTTCTTGTTCTTAAATTTTAAACTTTATATTATTGTGTTTAATTTTCTACCGCATTCATCCTTTTTCAATGTAATTTTTATCATTGATCACTGTTAATATAAAGTTAATATTTTGTTTTTTTATTCTAAATTTATCTTCATTAACATATTGCTCTATTCGCTCTCGAATTAATTAATACATAAGAATCTTTATCCTTCAATCTGAATTTCTTGTATTATATGAATCGGTTGAGATTTTGTGGTCACCATTATTATAAAGCAAACAACTTCTGGGTTCTAAGACTCCTAGGAATTAACGCATATTATTACATTTTTATTTTATTAAATATTTTGCTTAATTAACGACAATCCTTTTGAAAATAATTTAGTTTAGATATAATTATGATCTCTTAATTAAAAAGTAAATGATTTAGACAATTGTAGACGCCTAATCCCTACAATGAAGTCCAGTTCTTCCGTAGGCAACAGGGAAGCCGCGTACAAGCAAGACGGGCATATATAATGCCCAAATGGAGCAAGGACACATCAATTTGGCCCTAACAAAATCACTGAACCCTACTAGCTTTACAAGGATTTGCTCATCTATATATATTATACAGATGTGATGGGCGCATTACAAGTCTGCTTGAAGAATTTTAGAACATGGTTCTTTATAGTTCCTGTAACAGCAGTAGCCTTGATCTCTCTTTTTGTCAAGAATGGAGGATTTATTTGGAATTTGGAGTTAAACAGCCACCGGCCATATTGCTTATGTTTTTGGCCACGCCTCTGCTTCCCTTCTGTTGATCCTTCAGGACTTCAACTACATTGACCCTTTCCTTTTGTCTTGTGGCATATTGGCTTGAGCGGCTTCATCGGCACATAGCAGATTTGACTGAAAGCTCTCTTGAGTTTGCATCAACAAAGGCAATTTTTTTCATCTAATTCTAGAATCCTTGACATGCTGTTTCCAAGAAAATTGTTCTTTCCTTGACAGAATTGTTCTGATTCTTCTGGGACAGAAATTTACAGCACATAACAGTGAAGTCCTCAAAGAAAAAGGTCATCTGATATTTGAAGTTGAAGGGGTCTTGATTTGACCACCATTTCTGATGATATACCTCCATGTTCTTAATTAATTATATTATTTCATAATAAATGCATTACAATTAGATATTTTCTTTTAAATTGAAAAATATCTTCTTGATGATACGCAAACTCTTGATGCATGTATAATCTTCTTTTGCTTGGAAACTAATTAATTCAACCTTTATTATTCAATACACGTCCAGACGTCAATATCGTTTTCACGCGTCAAGATTAAGATTAATGTATTTATATATAAAAATTTCTTTTTAAATATTAATATCTAAAAAGATAAAATAAAAATAAACTCATCTACTATATAATCCAACACGTCAATATATAGTTATGCTTATTTTTTGAAAATTTACGACATGGACACAACAAAAAAACAAATTAAGTCAAAACAAAGATCTCTTTAAAAGAACAATATTCGACAAGGAAAAAGATAACGTGGCTCTTGAAAATTCTGCCTTCCATGCAAATTTTTTCAAACCTTGATTCCAGGGTCATGATGTTTCGATCAGCCCTTAGTACACGCATATGTTGAATTTATAGAGAGAAAAAATCCAACAGCGGCTTAATAATAACTCTACTCATAATTAAAATCAATGCATGACTCAAAACAGTTATAGGTACCTATATTACTCAGAAAAATGGTGCTTTCAACAAGGGATAGCCTCTAGAAATTCAAGATAGATGTTTATTTATTGAAAATTTTCTCAAGAAAACTTTTGAACAAGACATGGAGAAAAGGAGGTATTTCAAACCATTCACTCCTCGCCCATATGAGACGGCAATGACTTTAAGCCTCTCAGTTAACTGTGTCTAGAGAATAAGACTTTTGTCCTTCCCGTATAAATGAACATCGCTTGATCTTCTCTCACCGTTTCACCTCCAAACCAAGCTTGATCACAGCAACCACATCTCTTCTTTGAATCCTGTGTAAAAATGCACACCAGTTTTGTTGGGAAGGTAGATGTAGAGTTTGATTTCTGGGGTGCAAGTGAAACCCAATATTACAGTAATGATAGAGGTGCTAGTGAAGTAGAGTTTCAAGCACAGGCTGAAGAAGACTTTGTTGATTACTCACTACCCTTATGGAAAACAGACATGTCAAGAAACGTTAAAAATGAATCCTCTCCCTTACTTCCCCGTGGCCATCATTACAGTAATATTTCGCCGAGGTCTCGGCTACAAGTGATGGCAGAAGGTAGGAGGAAGCTCATGGAGATTGTTCATAGCATGCCAGAATCTAGTTATGAACTGTCTTTAAAGGATATTGTTGATGAGCAGCAGATTTCTGAAGGGGCACAGGACGAGATGCCGAAGCAAAGGACGACTTCTGATTTCAAGTCTGAGGCTCAAATCATCAAGAAACAGAAGACGAAGAAAACAAAGAGTTTCAGTAAGTCGGGTAATATTTCAAGAAGTAGAAGCATGGAAAAGGAAAATTTCTTGATCAAGATGTTCATTCCAATTTCTCTCAGTTTCAAGATCAGAGACAACACAAGAAATGGCTCAAAAGTTCTTCCAAGGTCATCGATGGAACTAACTGATAACCGTGAAGATAAGAAGTGGTGGATCAAAGGGATTTTGTTTAAAGGAGAATGTAAGAACAGTGGAAAGAGCAGCAGCACAAGA
>Ga0325411_1007137_pt1 | contig 12205 bp, 4 predicted proteins | sample PopdelMetagenome_13_FD_206181 | JGI IMG/M metagenome (GOLD analysis project Ga0325411, IMG submission 206181) | Populus deltoides microbial communities from Bellville, Georgia, United States - Xylem-PdIQD-R4 | ecosystem: Host-associated > Plants > Phyllosphere > Stem > Wood/Secondary xylem... | reverse complement strand
GGTTAGAAAGCGCACTCGAAAGGAGGTAGGGTTAGAAAGACACACTACCTAAAAGGTTAGGACTCGAAGGAGCTCTTAAAAAGAGGCAGGGTTGGACAACGCACTACCTAAGAGGTGAGGGCTCGAAGGCACATTCAAAAGAGGAGGCAGGGTTAGAAAACACACTACCTAAGGTGGTTGATGGCCCTAAGGCGCACTTAAAAAGAGGCAGGGTTGGAAAACACTACCTAAGATGGTTGAGGGCTCTAAGACGCACTCAAAAGGAGGCATGGTTGGAAAACACACTACCTAAGGTGGTTGATGGCTCTAAGGCGCACTAAAGAAGGAGGCAGGGTTGGAAAACACTACCCAAGATGGTTGAGGGCTCTAAGACGCACTCAAAAGGAGGCAGGGTTGGAAAACACACTACCTAAGGTGGTTGATGGCTCGAAGGCACACTAAAAAGGAGGCATGGTTGGAAAACGCACTACCTAAGATGGTTGACGGCGTAAAGGCACACTAAAAAGGAGGCAGGGTTAGAAAACACACTACCTAAGGTGTGAGGGCTCGAAGGCCCACTCAAAAAGAGGGTAGATAAGGCTTGAAAGTACACTACCTAAGATGTGAGGGCTCGAAAGCCCACTAAAAAAGGAGGCAGGGTTAGAAAACACACTACCTAAGGTGTGAGGGCTCGAAGGCCCACTCAAAAAGGAGGTAGATAGGGCTAGAAAGCATACTATCTAAAATGCGAGGGCTCGAAGGCCTACTCAAAAAGGAGGTAGATAAGGCTTGAAAGCACACTACCTAAGATGTGAGGGCTCGAAAGCCCACTAAAAAAGGAGACAGGGTTAGAAAACACACTACCTAAGGTGTGAGGGCTTGAAGGCCCACTCAAAAAAAAGGGTAGATAAGGCTAGAAAGCACACTACCTAAGATGTGAGGGCTCGAAAGCCCACTCATAAATGGAGGCAAGGTTAGAAAACACACTACCTAAGATGTGAGGGCTCGAAGGCCCACTCAAAAAGAAGGTAGATAGGGCTAGCAAGCACACTACCTAAGATGTGAGGGCTCGAAAGCCCACTCATAAATGGAGGCAAGGTTAGAAAACACACTACCTAAGGTGTGAGGGCTCGAAGGCCTACTCAAAAAGAGGGTAGATAAGGCTTGAAAGCACACTACCTAAGATGTGAGGGCTCGAAAGCCCACTAAAAAAGGAGGCAGGGTTAGAAAACACACTACCTAAGGTGTGAGTGCTTCAAGGCGCACTCAAAAGGAGGTAATGGTGAGACATTGATCTGTCAAAGATGAAAGTAATGCATCATGATCAATATGCATGTATACTTACCTGAGAAATGTAGGTCCCCTTTTCTTCATGGAGTTTTCCTTTCTTCATGGAGTTCTCATTTTCTCAACAGTTGGAGTCTCTGATAGTAAGCTTTGATGGATCTTTTCGCTCTTGCTTACTCGAGTCATCTCTTGTGATATTGACCCCTGGGAAAGACTTGATATCATCATACTTTTTTGTCCTCCGCCCCTTTATCTCAAGAGTTGCCAATTTTGCCCAATAGTTTCTTAGAAAGGGAATCATGGAGCCAGCTCTACCAGATGTTTTTGATTGCCCTCCAGCTTGATCATGCCCCCCAAGTATTCAAATCAGGTTTGGGGATGAGGCTATATGAAGGAAGGTGTGGTTATTTACAAGGAGTTGTTTTCATGCAGAATTTTTGGAATTTCAAAGCTATTCCTCAAACAGAAATCATTTTGACATCGATTCAAAGCAGACTCATTCTGAAGAAATTCAAATGATTCCTATGGAGAGGTTTTCAGATGTGATGAAAACTTTTTGTTTTGATTTTTTGGTGAAAAATATGAAGTGACATTTGGTTGGTCACAAAAGGTTGAAATTTCAATTTTAGGGTTATTGAGAACCGTCTTTCGACGAAAATGTGAAAAACACAAAGTGACATCTGGTGGGTCACAAAAGGTTGAAATATCAATTTGAGGGTTATTGAGAACCGTCTTTCGACGAAAATGTGAAAAACACAAAGTGACATCTGGTGGGTCACAAAAGGTTGAAGTATCAATTTGAGGGTTATTAAGAACCGTGTTTCAAAGCATTCATTTTATTTGCATGAATAATGATTTTGTTTCGCATGAGAAAGCACTGCCTACCGATCCAAATTGCTTGCCTTTGATCAAAAAGGGCTTGATTAGGCACGTAATGTAGGCTTGGGCTCTTGGCTATGAAGAAAAGGATATTCGTAGGCTCAAAAGGTGTTTAAGGGATTTCAAGACTAAGGATCACTGGTGCGTATATCCCAACCTCTTTTTTCATACATTTCTGGACCTTGGAATTTCATTTGTAAAATGGTCCACGGTGCCCCCCTAGTGTTGGGCTTGGGCTCTTTCTCTTTGTTTTTGTTTTCTTCATTTGATTTTGAGCATCATTGCATTGACTTGACTTTTTCATGCTCAGAATTTTGGATCCTTTGGATTTTTTTTATGCCCCCTAGCTTTGTATGGGCACCTTCGATGATTGAGAATTTTCCTTTATGCCCCCCAGTATTGTTTGGGCACTTTCAATCATTAAGGATTGTTTTGGCACTTGCCCCCAGTGTAGGGTGTGATCCTAGTCAAGGTTATTTTTTCAAGAAAAATTTATTAGGCTCAAAAGAGGACTGCAAAGGATATATTTCAGCCTTGTGAAAGGATTATCAAAAATGGCCTTTCTTCATCTCAAATGCATGCATTTAGGATCGGTAAGCCTTGCTTTCATGCGAGTATGCAGAGTGATTTCTCATTATTCATGCAAATAAAACTCCGCTTTTGGAGTCACTTCATGGTGTTTTTGTTTCTGTGGGTTTTCTAGGTGTATGGTTACCTCTCTAAGGAATCACCTGAATTTTCAGAACTCGTTTATTTCGGACAAACACCAATATGATTTCTGTTTTTGTACTACACTTTGATTTCCCAAAAATCCTTGTGAAAACATGGGATCATGTTTGTTGTTTTGGGAAAAAGGGAAAAACACCAAAGAATTCTTGGTGTAGTGGTTTTGTAAGTACAAAGGTGTGCTTAGTATGTTATTTGCATGAACACAAAAAAACAATGATTTTATTAACAGGAAAGGCTCATTGGATAGAGAACCTCTTGTGAAATTTTGAGCCAAATTACCGACAAAAATTGGAATAGGTTGAAAAAAATCAAGAAATTTTTGCAGGCATGATCAAGCAGGGGTAGTTTTTTTTTTTTTGAGCAGAACAAAAACTAGCTCCATTCTGCGAAGCAATTCCCCTTCGGATTGTGTTGAGGCTTTTGACCATGTTTGCCCCCAGTTTCTTTGGCTTGAGTTGTTGTTGGGGTTTGAACAAAGATGATAGGTCAGTTGGAAGGAATCAGTTTTTGCTCGAGTAAGCTAAAGGCAAGTCAAGCTTTTGTTCAGAGACTCCAACTCTTTTTGAAAATGAGTGCTGCGACGAGCACGTTTTTTATCTCCCATGTTTTTTGCTCAAAATTGGGTATTGCAGACTCGTAGGGGACCCACCTTTTATTCTGATGCATGCATGAGAAAATGTATGAACATGCAATCTATATGATGAACTTGCCCTTCGAGGGGTGACATATGATCGTCACTTTTGTATGATGAAACAAGAATCTTGATTCTTGCCCAAACTCTACAATGAAAATTTTCGGAGTGACGATCATTCTGTCACCCACAAGTCTTGAATTCAAGATGCTTCAAGAAGGGTTCGCCCCAATGCAGATAAATGATAGCACATACAACCTCAGGACAGGTTCTATTCATTATGTGAACATGGGTGGGTTTTCTACCTGGTCTCAAAAGGGTCTATGAGCTGCCTAGTGACCACCTCTCGTGAAGGCAGTATAGGAGTTTACAAGGAATGGTTGGGGCACCCTGTGACCGCCATTACCGAGTAAACGCTCAGCTCATAGTTGGATGTTTCACAAATCTGAACCCCGACTGAAAGTCATGAGGCAGACCGCTACTCCCCACCTAACTTAGAAGCTTGTGTGTGCTTTCAAAAATAAATACAAGTGATGCATGAATCACTTCTAAAAATGCATGGATAAAATAAAACAAGACAAAAATGGCAAAATTTAAACACATCAAATACACAAAGCTTAGTCCAATATTGTTAGAAACAATACCTCCCCAGTGGAGTCGCCATTCTGTCGCACGTCGGAAAACCCTCGCGCGGCGTCCGCGTCCTGGCGATGGCGGTTTTTTTTCTCTGGTATTGGAATTGATTTTGTTGGGAGTCGCCACCTAGTATTTAATTGAGGGTTACTAGGAAACCCAGGTTAACTGGTTTTATTAGAGATTCACGGGTAAGAGATTGATTGTGGTTAGGGAAGGTATTAGCACCCCTAACGCACCCTACCTGAGGTAAGCTGCTTCATGGCTATGATGTGTTAAAGAAGTTTTAAGAATTTTGTCTTTTCATCGGAATTTAGAAATACAACTTTCGTACAAGTTTGTATTTCTACACCGTGATCCAATCAAAATATTAAATCCTTCTTTATTCTTTTGCCGTCTCATTATAAAAAGATCCCTGAAATAAAAACAAACATGCATTTTTCATATTTTTTTTTTTGTTTTTGCTTTTTTTTTTTGCTTTTTTATTTTTTTATTTTTTTAATTTTTTTTACTTATTATTTTTTTTTAAAGTGAATTTTGAGGAATAACCCAGAATTGGGTTATGACAACTACCATATTATCGAACATACTCTTAATCCAAGAATCTTTGCCTTGGATTGATTGACAAGAAAAAGTGAAAAACTTGCCAACAGGTATTAAAAAAATTATACCTAAATTCTTTTCCTTTCACAAGCGCCCCCGACATCGCACAAGCGATAGGCTATATGTGGATGATTTATTGATATTTTAAGAAAGAAGCAGTCTTCATTGTCTTTCATGAATCTTTCATAGATGCATTGGATTGATTTACAAGAACAAGTGAAAAACTTGCCAACAGGTTTCTACCACTCATAATTCATCAACAGGCATAAAAAAAATTATACCACTAGCTGTCTTCTTCCGTTGATCTTCTAACGCTTTCATTTAATCAATTTATCAGAATTTATTTAAAAATTAGAATTTATTCCTCTCATATATAGTGTTTTAAAATAACAAAATAAGGTTTGTTGAGGCTTATCTTGGAACCTCGCTTTGGGATTAATTGACGAGAATGAGAGAATCTTGCGCAAATTATACAAAATTTATTATTAATCATCAATATTGAATAATGACTTATTTATAAATTAGATAAGATTCAAGCAAAGGGGATTAAAGTGTAAAATAAGAAAAACACCCTTGGCAATCTAAAATAATTGAAGTAATGAGTGTATGCATGAAGCAAGATAATTAGTGTTGAATACAGATTATAACTAATTATTTGTTCTGATTAAGATTGCAAAATTAAAATGAAATTACAGCTTCTCTCTCCATCGTCTTCCTCTGCCTTTGTCATGGCATCAACTCATCGAGTACAGGTAAAGATACTCCATTAGCAACTACCTCGAAATTACGACTCCAAATTCCAGCTCAATATCGATCAACATGTGGCTAAAGAATTTGCTTGCTGCTCAATATTTACATATTTAATCTCTTATAGGAATCTCTTTATTAAATCATCAAAATATCAAAGTCTATTTCCAAATACTATTACTACAGTTTTTATATATATAAAAATAGAAACAACTAAATAGAAAAATTATTATTTTTTAAATAAAAAACTAGAAAAGCCTGATAATAATTTTGTATAAAAAATAAAATAGAAATTTAATTAACAATTATTTCTTATCTCCAATAAAAACTTAGGTTTATCTTTAACACAAACCCTGTATTTTAAAATACTATTGTCAAAAACTCTATTACATGTGAACCAAGACAACAGTAAAATAACTTTTACATATTTTCCAAGTTTTACACTGTCGAAGTTACACTACAACATTTAACAGTTTTACCGACGGAATTTTTCCGTCGGTGTAAGACACATATTCCATCGGTAATTATATTACCGACGGAATCAAAGACGGAAATGATCCGTCGGTGAATCGTTCGTCGGTAATGTTTTGTCCGTCGGTAAATCCGTTGCTAATTCTATTACCGACGGATTTACCAACGGAACAGACACGTCGGTAATAATTTTTTTATTACCAACGGAATTATCGAGGGATTTACCGATGGATTTACCGACGGAATTTCCGTCGGTAAATCCGTCGGTAATTATTGAAAAACATTTTAAAAAAAATTCATTTTATTAAATTATAAAATAATTAAATTAACATAAATTAACACTATATAATATATACTCAAAATGCTTGGAAAAAAGAATAAGAAAATCAATTCAAACAAATTTGCAACAAATAAATAAAATAAAAAAATTAATTCAACTAAAAAATTAATTCATATGAAAAAAATGAAGTTGCAATTGCTAAATATTTAAAAATCCTATAAATAAAGCTACTAAAAATTGATCTCATATGAAAAAAAAATCTCACAACAACATTTATACAATTATTAAGAACAAGAACAATTAAAAATAAAATAAAAAACAAATATAGTGAAAAAAATCATGAAAAAAGAAGAAAAAAGAAAAAGCTTACCTTAATGTAGTTGCAAGTGAAGCTAAGGAGAAAAAAAAATTCATTAAGCATATTAATTAAAAAAAAACTAAGAGGATAAAAGAAGAAAGAAAAAGAAGACATACCCAAGCATGGAGGAAAAGAGAAGGAGATGAGGAGAGAAAAGAAGAGAAAGAAATAGATAAGAAATGATGTTTTTTACATAAAGTGAAGAAGAAGAAGAAGACATACCTTAATGATGTTTTTTACATATAGTGAAGAAGAAGAAGAAGAAGAAGAAGTAGAAGAATAATAATAAGAAACGGGTCTGTCTCTTGTGAAATAAGGGCATTTAGGCTTTTTATTGGGACGCTTTACCGATGGATAATTAAATATTAATATTTTTTAATTATTCCGTCGGTAATTCCATCGGTAATATTTAATTTAAATTTTCAATTTCGTAAATTTTTTTCAGAAACCGCCAAAAAATTACCGACGATTTTTCATTCCGTCGGTGATTCCGTCTGTAATATTTAAATGAAAATTTTAAATTAATTGAATTTTTTCAGAAAACCGCCAAATAACACCGACGACTTTTCAATCCGTCGGTGATTTACTCTCTGGAAAATACCGACGGAATTTTTCGTCGGTGATTCCCTTAGTAATTAACATGATGAACAGTGTTCACAATTTACCAACAAATTTACCGACGGAATCACCGACCGAACAAATTCCGTCGGTGATTCCGTCGGTAATTTCGTTGGTAAAAATGACACGTCATCATTTTTTTTTGCTTTGTTTTAATTTTTTTTCCCTCGGTAATTCCCTTGGTATATACCGAGGGAATATTTCCGTCGGTAAAATCCCTCGGAAATTTACCGACGGAAATATTCCCTCGGTATTTCCGTTTGTATTTATCAATTTTCTGGTAGTGTTAATAAATAATAGTTTTACACTGCTTTAATAGATTGTTACAGTAAGAGTACAGAGAGAAGAACGGTTCAAGACAGAACAATGAAGGAGGGGCAGACGCTCAGTGAGGACATCCTCCAGCTCATCAGATCCAACTGAAGTTGTTGCAACCACCACGAAAGGAACGCATTAATGTTAACGCGTGGGACATAGTTGTTGCTCAATATTAAGATGAGAACAATAATGGACTTTGGTAGCAGTAATCTCTGCAGCTGTTGTGGAAGCTTTGCAAAGGATCTGGGGGAAGAAAAATGATTGCATTGCAAATAATTTGCAAGAGAGAATTCTTTCTCCTAATAGAAAAAAAACTTTTATTTAAAATAAAAACAACTAAATATAAAAATTATTATTATTTAAATAGAAAAACTAGAAAAGCCTCATAATATTGAATAAAAAATAAAATAAAAAAAATTATTCTTTTCAAGTAGATAAATTATAAAAGTTTAATAATACTAAATAGAAATAAAAAAATTTCTAAACTAAATAAAAAAAATTAAAATATTTGATAAAAAAATTTATTAATCCAAAACTTCTTATATCAAAATCTCACTTATCTGAAAAAAAAAATATAGTGAGATTACATTATAATTTTTTCTTTAAAATAATTCAAAATATAGAATTAGAATTAGATAATGCTAGGTTTTAATATGTAATTTTTTATATTGTTAAAGAATCTCTTTTAACCAAATAATGAAAATATTATATAACTCTTTTGAATGAATTGTTAATAGAGAGACTGTTTGGGGTCCTGACTTGGCTGATTTTATTTGAATATATTATTTGACTAGTCTATTTATAGGTTTACTCTGCACCAAACTTCTCCGTCCCATTGCTGCCATTTCATAGCTAACTCTTTGTTATACTGAACTTGCTCTTCTTTGCTTCTTTCTCGTTTTAATTTCATGTCTTGCTCATAACGATAACTTGAAAGCCGTACGTTCAGATAGATAATCATTGATCAGTTCATCCTATATCATTCTATTAAATTTAGAAATGCAGAAGGAAAAACGCAAGCAATCCAAAGATGAAGAAAACGATTCATCCTCGCGAAAGAGAAGAAAAGCTGACCTCAGCAAGCCTTTATAAAGAATACAATTAACCTCATTTCAATATCATAGCTTTGGAATTACATGGCTTACTCTTTGTTATATTGCTCCATTGGTAATTGATTGCGCCTTGATTTCTGCAGCTGCCATGACAGAGCCAGAGTCTTCTCGATCTAGACCAGAAGGGGCCTATGATGTCTTCTTGAGTTTTAGAGGAGAAGACACTCGCAAGGCATTTACAGATCATCTATATACTGCCTTGGTCCAAGCAGGAATCCACACTTTTCGAGATGATGATGAACTTCCGAGAGGAGAAGACATCTCCGATCATCTCCTCAGGGCAGTTCAGGAATCAAAAATATCCATAGTTGTCTTCTCAAAAGGATATGCTTCTTCTAGATGGTGTCTCAATGAACTTGTAGCGATTCTGAAGTGCAAAAGGAAGAAACCTGGTCAGATTGCTCTTCCTATATTCTATGACATTGATCCTTCAGATGTGAGAAAACAGACTGGCAGTTTTGCAGAAGCATTTGTTAAACATGAAGAGCGTTTTGAAGAGAATTTGGTGAAGGAGTGGAGAAAAGCTCTTGAGGAGGCTGGAAATCTATCTGGATGGAATCTCAATGATATGGCAAATGGGTATGCCTTTTTTCCAAACTTTTGGATTCAATATACTTTACTTTTTTCAATGTGAAACAATAAAATGCTTAATTGACTCGCTATAAATGACTGGCTTTTGTCTATGAGCAGGCATGAAGCAAAATTTATCAAAGAGATTATCAAGGATGTGTTGAATAAATTAGATCCCAAGTACTTGTATGTTCCCGAGCACCTAGTAGGGATGGATCGGCTTGCTCACAATATTTCTTACTTTCTAATTAAGTACTGCAACAGATGATGTACGCATTGTGGGCGTACATGGGATGCCAGGAATAGGAAAGACAACTATAGCACAAGTTGTATTTAATCAACTCTGCCTTGGATTCGAGGGAAGCTGTTTTTTTTCGGATATCAATGAAAGGTCAAAACAAGTTAATGGTCTTGTTCCTTTTCAAATGCAACTTCTTCACGATATTTTAAAACAAGATGTTGCAAACTTCGATTGTGTTGATAGAGGAAAGGTTCTGATCAAAGAACGACTTCGTAGCAAAAGAGTTCTTGTTGTTGCTGATGATGTGGCTCATCTGGACCAGCTAAATGCATTGATGGGAGATCGAAGTTGGTTTGGTCCCCGAAGTAGAGTAATTATTACAACAAGATATTCAAGTTTACTTCGTGAAGCAGATCAAACATTTCAGATCAAAGAATTGGAACCAGATGAGGCCCTTCAGCTTTTCAGCTGGCATGCCTTTAAGGACACCAAGCCAGCAGAAGATTATATTGAGCTTTCGAAGAAAGCCGTTGATTTCTGTGGAGGACTTCCTTTAGCTCTTAAGGTTATAGGAGCTCTTATGTACTGGGAAAACAAAGATAGATGGGAGAGTGAAATTGACAACTTGAGCAGAATTCCACACCACGATATTCAAGGAAAGCTTCTAATAAGTTTTGACGCACTGGATGGTGAACTACAAAATGCATTCCTTGATATTGCATGCTTCTTTATTGGTATAGAGAGAGAATACGTCGCAAAAGTGCTAGGAGCCCGTTGCCGTTACAATCCAGAAGTTGTTTTGGAAACTCTCCGTGAAAGGTCTCTGATTAAAGTATTTGAAGGGATGGTAACCATGCATGACCTATTACGAGACATGGGAAGGGAGGTCGTCTGTAAAGCGTCTCCAAAAGAACCTGGAAAGAGGACCAGAATTTGGAATCAAGACGATGCATGGAATGTACTTGAGCAGCACAAGGTAAGTAAGAGCTCAATGCATACACGAAAGCATAGGCATGCGTATTTTCTAGTCAAACTTATTACAAATAATTGAATGAAAGTTGTATTGATTTTTTTTATAGGGTACGGATGTTGTAGAGGGTCTTGCACTGGATGTTAGAGCATCTGAAGCTAAATCACTTAGCGCAGGATCATTTGCAAAAATAAAATGTTTAAATTTACTCCAAATCAATGGAGTACATCTCACCGGATCCTTTAAACTGCTTTCTAAAGAGTTGATGTGGATTTGTTGGCTTCAATATCCTTTGAAATATTTTCCATCTGATTTAACCTTGGACAATCTAGTTGTTCTTGATATGCAGTACAGTAACCTCAAAGAACTATGGAAGGGAAAAAAGGTGATAAACATGCTACAATCCCTAAAATTTCTCCAGTATGTAATTTATATTTACATGTTACGACTTCTTATGATTAATTTTTATTATTTTGCGCTCTATTATACAGATTCTCAACAGGCTAAAAATCCTTAATCTCAGTCATTCTCAACACCTTATTAAAACACCAAACTTGCATAGTTCAAGTCTAGAGAAACTAATTCTGAAAGATTGCTCGAGTTTAGTTGAGGTGCATCAATCTATTGGAAATTTAACAAGCGTTGTTTTCTTGAATCTAAAGGGATGTTGGAGGCTAAAGATTCTCCTTGAAAGCATTGGCAATGTAAAGTCTCTTAAACGTTTGAATATTTCTGGGTGTTCTCAACTTGAGAAATTGCCAGAACGCATGGGTGATATGTGTTGAAAGTTCAGCTGGTTACTTGTTTTTAAAACCTTCAGAAGTAAATCCTGAAGTTATAACGAGAAGAATGAAGAATGAAGTAATGGAAGAAGTTTCTGTTAAAATCAGTTACAGCAGTTAAAAAAAAAACAGTTAAAGCAATTATAGATGTTTTTTCTGTTACATTCTGTTACAAACCGTTTCTTACATGTGTAAGAAACGTAGCCCTCAATTGATGAATGGTTGAGATGAATTGATTCCTAAAATCTAGGATTCTGTTATTAATTACATGTAATGTGTATAAAAGGAGGATTCCTGCATTGAAAAAGATATAACAATATACAAGAACGTCTTCTCATCCTCTCTTGAAAACCTCCTCTACAAACTCTTCTAAAGAAACCTAAAAATCAAACATGGTATCAGAGCTTGAAATTGATTCCTAAGAGGGGCGTAAACTGTGAAAACATATTGATTAAACTGTTGATTACTCAAAAAATGGTAGGATCAAGCTCTACTGGAGGAGATTTAAGAACTCCACAGTTCAATGGCACAAACTACGATTTTTGGGCTGTAAAGATGGAGACAATCCTCATAGCATTTGATCTATGGGACGTAATAGAAGGTGGAATACAATCTCATCAATCACCTGAGGTTGCAACTGGATCAGGCGATGAAGAGAGTGAAGCAGAGCAAATTACATTGCAAACATCCACCATCTCCAGAGAAAACAAAATCAAGAATGCAAAGGCATTAAGCCTCATACAAGGAGCATTATCAGATGATCTTTTCTCACGCATAAGAAACGAGAAGACTGCAAAAGGAGCTTGGGACATTTTGAGTAGAGAATTCAGAGGGGATGAAAAGGTTAGAGCTGTGAAACTTCAAGCAATAAGAGCAGATTTTGAATACATGAGAATGTCAGAAGGTGAAAGTTTAGATGGTTATCTAGCAAAATTCTTTGCAACTGTGAATAATCTGAAATCATTAGGAGAAGATGTATCAGAAACCAGAATTGTGC
>Ga0325411_1007135_pt1 | contig 12206 bp, 13 predicted proteins | sample PopdelMetagenome_13_FD_206181 | JGI IMG/M metagenome (GOLD analysis project Ga0325411, IMG submission 206181) | Populus deltoides microbial communities from Bellville, Georgia, United States - Xylem-PdIQD-R4 | ecosystem: Host-associated > Plants > Phyllosphere > Stem > Wood/Secondary xylem... | reverse complement strand
TAGACAAAAACACACCCAAAAATATATATATATATATATATATATATATATATATATATATATATATATATATATTTGGTTGGGAGGTTTTCTCTTTTTAACTTTTCTGTTAGGTATATATATATATAAAGTAAATTTTCCCGGTAATTTAACGTTCATTAGGAGGAGAGCATGCTATAAATAGTTGAAGAGGGCCAGACCACATAGCACCAGAGTCATACCTGTCGAGAAAGACTGTAGACAAAGCTTCTGTTCTTGGGACCCTTCAGCGTTTCCTAAACCATTTTCAGATTTTCTAGTCTCCTCGAGAAAAGATTTTATTCGTCGTTCCTTTTTACTGCTAAATTCTTGTTGCTTGAAAATCTGTCTTTTTTTATCCTCCAAATCTCTTACTGTATCGTAACAGCCATTTTAGCTTGTAGGGTGTCCAGGACTCATCACTTTTATGTGCATATATGATCATGTTTTCATTTTCATGTTAAAATCTTGAGTGTTTTTAGTCTTCTTGAAGGTGTTGTTAGTTTGGGAAGATAGAAAAAAAAAATCAGAGAGAGATGGAACAGAAGCATATGTTGTTGTCTGCTTTGAGTGTTGGAGTTGGGGTCGGTATGGGGCTAGGATTGGCCTCTGGACAAAAAGTAAGTAGGTGGGCTGGTGGATGTGGCTCAATAGATGGTGTCACGGCTGAGCAGATTGAGCAAGAGTTGATGAGGCAGGTTGTTGATGGAAGAGACAGCAAGGTCACATTTGAGGAGTTCCCTTATTATCTGAGGCAAGATAATGCTTCTTATTCTCTGCTAGCTTTTTGACCTTTATCACATGCTTGTATTATACAGTCCAAAAATTATTTTATTTTGATACCAGCATTTTGAAGATCTTGAGAAAGAAACTGTGCTATTTCTTTGTTTATGGGACTTTTAGTTGAATCTATGTATGTACTGACATATGGGGTTTTGGTACTTTTATTATCATTATCTGGAAATTAACTGCTATAACATGATGATATTCCCTGGACATGATTATAATAATCATGAATGTTATATTAAATAGTTTGCTTTTGGAGTTTTAGTTAATCAATGGCATCATCTCATTTTGATAGATTTTCCTCCTATAATGAGTGCTTAAAATTTGAAGGATCTCTTCTCTTCAATAATTGAATTTGATTTCCCTCTTTCTGGACAGGTTAGCTTTAAGTTCATCTTGTTGAATAAGGGAAATTCACTCATCCATAGATGCCACAATGAAAATTCAGGAATTTATGTAATCTCAGGACTTTTTCTTTAACCATGAGGAGGATTTTAGTCCAGCATGTCAAATATTTATTAATGTTCTAGGGTTTTGATACCAAGCCTACCAGTTCTCCCTGTTTTTCACTGGTATTGCTGGATTTTTTTTTATCTTTGTAACTGCTATGAGGCATCTAATTATTGATGGATCCCTCTACTGTTTTTGGAATACTCAACTTGAAATTGTTGAATTTGAGAAAAAAATTATCTGGATGAGTTGCTTACTTCTTCCTGGATTATTGGAGATGATGGGAATTAAGTCATATAGTTGTATCAAGATTAAAGTTATGTTAAGCTTGAGAAAATCTTCTGGCTGAGTTGCTGCTCTGTTCTTGGATTGTAGGAGGCATGGAAAGTAAACCATATTGGTCTACACAGAGCACAAGTTGTAACATTTTTATGAAGTCCTTCTATGGCATTAGTTCAGATACTGCTGCAATATGTGTTCTGGAATTCATTCTTAGGGAAGATTTTCAATAATCAATCCATTTTTACTTTCTCATTTCTTTGTATGGTTGATTGCAGTGAGAAAACTCGAATGTTATTAACAAGTGCGGCATTTGTTCATTTAAAGCATGCTGACTTTTCCAAGCACACCCGGAATCTTTCTCCTGCTAGTAGAGCGATTTTGCTCTCAGGACCTGCTGGTAAGCAATGAGGATATGTTTTGTCATTTTAAATTGAATATTATGTGTTTAAAGATGGCAGTGACCTAATCTCTTGCGATTTTAATTTTATGAAGAGTTTTATCACCAAATGCTTGCGAAGGCTTTAGCACATAACTTTGAATCAAAGCTGCTGTTGTTGGATGTTAGTGACTTTTCCATGAAGGTGACTATGAACAAATTCCAATCCTTCTCTCCGTGTTGCCATTGAATAGTACTTATACTCTTCATGCTTTCTTCACTGCAGATGCAAAGCAAATATGGATGCAGTAAAAAAGAATCTGTAAGCTTTCTCCTGCTCGTTCTGATGAATTGAACATGCTGTAGTGGGTGTTGAATCTGAGTGTTACTGCATCATTTTATATTTTTCATCATTTAAGTGGTCGGAAAATAACCATGTAGACATGTTTAATGGCATGCATTTGATGATTAAAGTTGATATAGATTGTTTATTATTTGGTTAGAGGATTGCAGATGGCTTCACGTCTTCATATTGTTAAGTACCCTGATTTCTTTGCTTGTTTTTGTAGTCTTTCAAGAGGTCCATTTCTGGGGTGACATTGGAACGAATGTCCTCTTTGTTTGGTTCTTTCTCAATCCTTTCTCCAAAGGAAGAAACAAGGTAGGTATTCACAAGCACACCCATCAGTTTATCATCCCTTTGCACTAGAAATAGGTCTTGGCTGAGTTTAGCTGGTCTTATGTGGTGGTTAGATTAGAGATCTCACATGGATTTAAATGTTTTTAGCTCTAACCTTGTGTCTTTGTATATTGCAGGGGTAAGGAAGGGTCTAGTAATTCTCCCAAACTTCGCAGAAACACCTCCACCGCTTCTGATTTGAGTAGTATGACTTCACAGTCCTCTTCCATGAATCCAGGTTACACATCAGAATTCGATAACTTTTGTTGCTGTCCTAAATACTATTAAAAATGTGATATATATGTTGATAGTTGTTGATTTTTCTGAAGATTGACTATTGGAAAGTTTATGACAATATATGTTGATTTTTTTGAAGATTGACTATTGGAAAGTTCTTTGCAATTTGTTAAATGAAGTGAACTTCCTTGAAGAGACAGTGATGCTGGAAATGAATCCATTTTTCTCCACCACCACTGCCTTGTAATGTACGGATTTACAAAACTTGATACGATGTTTAGATCACATCTTACTAAAATGATTTCTCACCAGAAACTTTATCACTCAGTTATTGTTTCCAATCTTTTCTTTGTGGTATCCTCGGTTACTCTTGGTTTCAGTGATAAGAATTGGTAAGATAAATGGCTTTGTCCTGTTTAATCGGTTTCATCCCAGGGGATGTAAGCCTTGAAAGAACATAGGACCTTTTTCCTAGGTTTGTTGTCCTATTTCTCGAATCCACAAACTTTAGGTTCTACATTTATTGATTTGATTCCCAGCATTCATATTGGTAGCAATTTTATTATTGTATGTCATATTTTCTGCATGACTTATATTATATAATTATGAAGAACTCAATGCTAATTTATTTATAATGCATTGTTTTCTCGAAGATCATCAACCGTGTTCTCTTTAGTTTTTTTATGAATGTTAGATTGGCTGTAGGTATCTGCATATTTTAAACATCTATTGAGCTCACTGCTTCTGGGGATTCTTTTGTTTTTTCAGCTCCTCTCAAGCACACAAGCAGTTGGTGTTTTGATGAGAACCTATTTTTGCAATCACTTTACCAGGTAAAAATGTTGTCACTAGTGTGCTCATTGATTTTTTGGTGGTTGATGTTTAATTTTTTATATAAGACACTAGCTCGTTATGTTGTTGCTAGTGAAAAGTTTACTTTTCCTTGATAGTACACAATTCTACAGCATTTCTGTTTAGCTTCTGAATGAGAGTCTCTACTGTATATATAACTATATGTTAAAATGTAAACGAAATTTTGATTTTCAGCGTCAGGATTATTACGCTGCATGATTCTTAAGATCTTATGAATAGTCAAAATGTTTTTCTTACAGGTATTGGTTTCAGTATCAGAAAGAAGTTCCATCATTTTATACCTTAGGGATGCTGAGAAGCTGCTTCTTCAATCACAAAGGATGTACAACTTGCTCGATAAGTTGTTGAAGAAACTCTCAGGTAATGTGTTGATACTTGGTTCCCGGATGTTGGACCAAGAAGATGATTGCAAAGAAGCGGATGAAAGGCTCGCAATGTTATTCCCATACAACATTGAGATCAAACCACCAGAAGATGAGACTCATCTTGTCAGCTGGAAAGCCCAACTGGAAGAGGACATGAAGAAGATTCAGTTTCAAGATAACAAGAATCACATTGCTGAGGTGCTTGCGGCAAATGATATTGAATGCGATGGTTTGAGTTCTATTTGCCATGCAGACACAATGGTTCTTAGCAATTATATTGAAGAAATCGTGGTATCAGCAATCTCATATCATCTGATGAATAATAAGGATCCGGAATACCGAAATGGAAAGCTTCTTATATCATCTAAGAGGTGGATACCTGTTTTGATTTAATGATTGCTTTTGTTATATCCTCTGGGAAGATAATAGACAACAATCTCTTAATTACAATTATTTCTTTGGAGCAGCTTGTCACATGGATTGAGTATATTCCAAGAAGGTAAAAGTGACGGGAAAGATACACTAAAACTAGAGACTAATGCCGAAGCTGGCAAGGTTAGTTCTATGCCTGATATTGTATATTACACAGTGAGCACTATAGAAGGTTGGTGTTATTAACATACATATTTTGACATTTTTGGTCAATTTTAGGAAGCTGAAGGGGAAGAGGCTCTTGGTGCAAAGAATGATAGTAAGACTGAAAAAGAGAAATCTGTTACTGGAGCGAAGAAGGACAGCGAGAATCAACCTAAAGCCCCTGTAAGTCAAAATCCTTTATACTTTAGATAAGAGCTGTCAATATTATTTTGATTGTCTAACCGATGGATTCCCATTACTTCCTGCAGGAAGTTCCTCCTGACAATGAGTTTGAGAAACGAATCAGACCAGAGGTTATCCCTGCAAATGAGATTGGAGTAACATTTGCAGATATTGGTGCCTTGGATGAAACCAAAGAATCACTGCAGGAGCTTGTCATGCTGCCTCTTCGGAGGCCAGACCTCTTCAATGGTGGGCTTCTCAAGCCATGTAGAGGTATATTGCTATTTGGTCCACCTGGAACAGGAAAAACAATGCTGGCAAAAGCTATAGCCAAAGAAGCCGGAGCAAGTTTCATAAATGTCTCAATGTCCACCATTACTTCAAAATGGTTTGGTGAAGATGAGAAGAACGTTCGAGCTCTGTTCACACTTGCTGCAAAGGTTTCCCCGACTATCATATTTGTGGATGAGGTTGATAGCATGCTAGGGCAGCGGACTAGAGTTGGTGAGCATGAGGCCATGCGGAAGATTAAGAATGAGTTTATGACTCACTGGGATGGACTGTTGACAAAACCTGGTGAGCGTATTCTTGTCCTTGCAGCGACCAACAGGCCATTTGACCTTGATGAAGCAATTATTAGGCGGTTTGAGCGCAGGTACGTTTTATTTCTTCTGATTCCTCTAATTGGTTTATTGACCAACATCATCAGCATCATTCGGCATAGCTGGTCCATGATAACAAGCAATTCATTGAAGTTTGTCATCATCTTTTCTGTACATTCCTCTTGAGTAGTTCTGTTCCCAGTATAGCCTTAAGCAACTCCTTTCTTTTTCACCTTCTGTCTTGACCTCTACAAGAAACCTTCTCAGATATCTTTAGCTTCCATCATGGCTTTTCAATCGAAAGCTTCAATATTTCAATGTAAAATATTTTCATGCTTCATATCATGTTTGCTAACTACAGCGTGTTTTTTGTGTCGGCAGAATTATGGTTGGTCTTCCATCTATTGAGAGCAGGGAAAGGATTTTGAAAACTCTCATGTCAAAAGAAAAAACAGAAGATCTAGACTTCAAGGAGCTTGCAACCATTACAGAAGGGTATACTGGAAGTGATCTTAAGGTTTGTTCTTTCTGTTTCTCTATTTTCCAGAACATCTATAGCATTCATCAAACCAATTCATAATGGACTGATTAGCTCATGTTATTGATTGCTGTAAACAGAACCTGTGTGTCACAGCAGCATATCGACCAGTTAGAGAGCTTTTACAGCAGGAGCGAGTGAAGGATAAGGTAAGCCTTTTCTCCCATGTTACAGATGTATTTTTCATATTTAGTCCTTGCTAACACTTTAACTGGTTTTCTGCTCCTGTAATCTCTCTATAGGAAAAGAAGCAGAAAGCTGAAGAAGGCACAAGCTCAGAAGATGCTGCAGATACAAAGGAAGAAGGGAAAGAGGAAAGCGTGATCATTCTAAGGCCGTTAAACATGGATGATATGAGACAGGCAAAGAATCAGGTGATCTTACATGAATTTCCTTTATATTTGGATTGCATCTATCACCCTCAATCCATGAGCAAATAGTCTTTCCAAATTCAAATTCTTCTGTCACCAGACTCTCATACTTTCTTCTTCTACTTATAGTCCATAACTTATGATTTGAAATTCAAGTAGCTGGCACTATATTGGAGTTAAATTTTCTATGATTAGCATCATAACAGCATTATTTCCCAGATGAGAAACATCTCAACTACTTAAGTAGCCATGTTTTCTTTGTTATGTGTGAATGCAGTGTGATTCGAACCAATGACCATCTTGATAATTTGGTTCTACAGCATGAAAGTAAAAGAAATCTAGAATCTTATGTTTCTGTCTAGGGATGTTTCTAAATAATGTATCTGCAGGTTGCTTCAAGTTTCGCAACTGAGGGTACGGTAATGAATGAGCTAAAGCAATGGAATGAGTTGTATGGCGAAGGGGGTTCAAGAAAGAAGCAACAGTTAACTTACTTCCTCTAGATTTTACAAAGCAGTCACCCTGTCATTGGCAACGTTCTTTGTATGTTGGAGGTTATGGCCTTCCCTTGCAACTGAAACATTTTTCTTACAAGCACGCAGCAGCAGGCGTCGAATGGAACTCAGAATGCCCGACGCCAGATCCTCAGAGTGAAATGATGGAAATTACAGAGAAGTTAATGTTAGGACGCTACGTACACTTTCAGGTTTCTGTCAGAAAAATGTGTAGATGAAGCGAAAGAGGGGGTTCTCACTAGTCAGTTTTTTTTAGACCATTCTACAAGCAATTGCCACTGCATTTTTAGTATTGTAATTATGTGAATGTGTGGTGCTTGGAAATGCACAAGGGTTTGTGGAATTTGAGAGGAATCTGTATTGGGTTTTTCGAGATACCCTGTAGTTTACGAACAAATATTAAGGGTAGCATTTGTACATCAGTCTTCGTGAAAAGTAGTAATACTCCTCCTTACTCTTGTGGTAAGATTCCTTTTCTTTCTTTATAGCTCTATTGCTGAAGATTATAGCTGAACATTCAGAAGTCAATTTAACCAGAAAAGAAAAAGGCGAGATGGAACTCAATCTGCTACACATTTAGGGCAAGCTGGTACCAATGTGATGAAATGTGCCAAGCAAGTGTGCTGAGAGCAGTAAGAGTAGAACAACACAAGACTGATTGCCAGGTCTAGCTCATCTTCTTCTATCTGGAATATTAACTTGGCATGGCATAAAAGATTACAGATTTCAAAAAACCATAATAAAAATAAATTTCAAAAAAATTCTCATAGCAATGCGGCCAACTATACAAGTGACCCTCTAAAGCCCACAAGCATTAACTTGGCCACATTGATGCCAAAGGCAAGAGAACAATCCATATAAGGACAAGACGGAGATTTTTCCTGGAAACCAATATGCTATCGACTTATTATTATAAAAGTGAGCGAATCTACATAACTCAGAGGTTACCGAATACGATATTAGTTAAATTTGGGAGCGCCTAAACACCCCCATAAACATAAAGCAGAGGCAGGGCTTGTAAAATACTCTAGTCACAACAAGAGCAGCTTAATCAAACAGAACTGCTGAGAGTCAAAATTCAACCTAGTGAACACTAGAACTGGTTTCTCTCTCTCCCTCTCTCTAATCCTTCTTCTTCTCCTTGAATGGTCCTCTTGGAATTTTGCTTAAATACTTTTCATCCAACACCGCATACTGCTTCTTGATTTGAATCCATGCTTTTTCAGAATATCCATCAACCTGGTCGTCATACTTCTCATACAACACTGGTACGGTGTGCAGCAAAACAAAGGCTGTTTCAAAGAAGAAATAAAAATCAGAGTCTAATAAAAACCTATCTTGCATCTAGTAGAAGCAATGAACATCTGAATTCCTTACATATGTAGAATAAGGTCAGGAAGTTACAGCAACTTCCAACAAGTGACAGAACCAGCAAGCCAGCTGTTACCTGACAGCGAAATGAGCAGCAACAACTCATAATTAGTTCTATAAAGTATAAATCCAACATAACTTGACATGTATTAGGACGAAGGGCGCAGCTTCAACCCATTAACATGCCTAAAAATGGAATTCAGAGTGGTTTTTTTTTTAAGTAGAAGTGTCTGATGAAGCAAGCATTAATCACCAAGGATGTGTAAAATACAGCTCCAAATATGATATTCCCCATCAGAAGATCAAACGCTATATCAATGATAGGAAGAGATCACTTACAGCAAGAAACTTCTTCAAATCTCTCCCAGAAGCAATATCATGCAGGACAGCAAATCCTCGGTTGATTTCAATTCTCAGCCCAGATGCAACTTCACGAACACATTTTTCAGGAAGTAAGACTTCGGGGATTTTAGGTGGGGATCTAGCACAGAGGAAATTGAAGCCAACACCATTAGAAAGAATATACATCGCCAAAGCTGAAGCCAACAACACCTTTAGAAAGAATATACATTTACCAAAGCTGAAGGGATGTAAAGAATATCTAACGATCCTTACTTGTTTAAGAAGTTGGATGCATTGGACCACAGGAAAAGAACAGCCAGAGAGAATATCGATAAATGGCAAACTAAAGTTATTAAGTGATATTCAAGCAATTCAAAAAAAACCCAGACAGCAGTTGCACCACCAAGCACACCAGCAGAGATTTTCTTGTTCCTCCATAGGAAAACATCAGCAGCTGCAAAAAACAAAACCAAAATCATTAAGGAAAGACAAACAATTTCGACAACACGAAATCAAGCGATCAATCTATAGTGGAAATGTGAAAACTTGCTTTTCCAAGTCCGTCTAGTAAAAACAAAAGCAACCCAAATTTGCTTCCCTACTCACCAATACAATGCTCAATCCTATAATTGTGGAAATGCCAAAACTTGCTTTTCCAAGTCCCATCTAACAAAAACAAATGCAACCCAAACTTGCTTCCCTACTCACCAATACAATGCTCAATCCTACAACAGTGGAAATGCGAAAACTTGCTTTTCCAAGTCCCATCTAGCAAAAACAAATGCAACCCGAATTTACTTCCCAACTCACCAATACAATGCTCAATCCTACAACAGTGGAAATGCATAAATTTGCCCGTCTCATTTAAACAAATAAAGGGAATGTTTCTATGCGTGTGTTTATAAAAACAAAAATGAAAGAATCGAGTGATCTAACGCTAGCTAGCAAGCATCGTCAAGCAACAAACCGCTCTTCACTTATAAATCTTATAAATCTCTTGTCAAATCATTCTCTTCATAAGAAATTCCAAATTCGAAACAACAAAAAGGGATGTTAACACCATTTCTGTTCTTTTCTTTTCTTTTCTTTTAATACGCCATGGTTTCAGAAACCAAATCCATCATTTACTACCAATTTCTACACCAAGCAACAATTTTCAAGTTTCTGTAACAACATCAAATAAAAAAGAAGTATATAAAAAAAAAAAGATCTAGCGTCGAATCAAAGAAATAAAAACAAGATATTTAATAAATCAGAGAGAGATGTTAGTTAGTGTGTGTTTACGTTTTCCACCGCCTAAGACTTTGTGGACGGGTTTCTCTCTACCAAAAAGACGAAAGATTTTCGACTTCACAGCATCCGACTTGTCATCATCGGAATCTGATGAAGAAGATGATGAATCATGATCGTTGGTCTTCTCTGTTATCTTATCCACCTTTGATTCAACCACTGGTTCACGCTCACGCTCGCCTTCATGCTCCGCCATCTCACGCTCGCCTTCATGCTCCGCCATTGATGGATCTTTCAGAACGATAGAGTAGTGTTTTCGATGTAATTATATACTGTTTTCCAAGTTTTTTTAGTGTGAGTTTTGGAGGGAGAGATGGGATCTGGGCCGTTGAGAGGTGTGGGAAGTCCGAGGCTGAGGTTTGGAGGACGAGCCTGCTGCTTGATATGGGAAATAACGGAAACCGAGGGAGAAATTTGGTGACTTTGGGAATGGTGATAGGGGGAAGCTAATGTTACATGAGGAAATGATGCGGCTGTTATTTCTATGTTTGATGTAATTAATTTCTTTAGCTTTTTTAGTTGTTTATTAATTACTTCTTTGTTTGGGATTTTTGTAAAATAATATAAATTATATTTTAAAATTTTATCAAATTATTTAACTAATTGGATTGAAATAATTATTTTATATAGTATTAAAACCATATTGATTAAGCAATAATGAATTTAAATTTTATTATTTTTAATTTAGATTTATATGAATTTCAAGTTCATAATAATAATTATACTAGAAATAATAATTACACTAAAAATAATGATGATAAATAAAATTTTAATATTGATATTAGATATAGTTTTAAAATTCTAACATCTCAACATTCATTTAAATATATAACCTAGGTTTTATCTCCCAACAACAATAATATAAGAAAAAATATATATTTTATAAAATATTTGAATATATCTCTCTTCAAAACAGAAATATTTTTTGTTTCTTTTGTTTATATATTATTATTCTAAAAGATATATATAATTTTTTTATCTTTTTTTTTATGTATGTTATAAATTACCATTCCTCATAGAATTTGAAATATAAATAAATAAAGTACGGATGCAAGTAGGGGGGGCAGTTAATGTTCTATGATTTTTATATAGTTACCTTGGTTTAAATTAATTGAGCAAATTGGCCCAATTGGGCTGTGATGCCGTCACCTAATCCCTCCTCGCATTTCGCACTGCTCGAGACTTAACGGCGTGTAAGAGCTGACGGCGCTTGCTTGTTTTCGTTTCCTTCCAGCTATTTTGGTATGGTGGATTAATGATGAGGTGGCATTATTTAAGTGGTGGAAAGCTGTTAAAACAACCAAGTAGGGATGCTCTGGTAATCTTGCATGCTGAAGCGACACGTGAAGCAATTTGAGCCCATCCTTTAAGAGGAGGACTATCTGTGCTGCTGGCCGACAACAATGGAGAAATTTGCTGCCAGGTGTCAACAAAGGATACCGAGATATTTTTTAGCACTAGAATCATAGGTAAGAAAAAAACACCTGAGTTACTTCGTCACGGCTCTATCTATTTAGTGATAAAAAATAATAATCAAACTAAAATTTAAAAAGAAATCAAAATTGATTTAAGTTGATCGGTTTTAGTTTTGGTTTGATTCAATTTCTTGGCTAAAATCTATTTAAACATGTTTGGCTCTATTTTTTTGGTTTATCTTGGTTTTTTCCAGCTTAGCTTGGTTTTTTTTTTGTTTTTTTCAGTTTGGTTCGATTCGGTTTTTTCGATTTCAGGTTTATAAAATTAAAACAGAACTGAACTAGTTGGTTTTTTTAAAATTTTAATCAGTTTAATTAGTTTTTTTTCACGATTCGGTTTTTTCAGTTATTTTTTTCTGGTTTTCTCGATTTAATCGGTTTTTCAATTTTTTTCCCATCCTTATTATCTATAAATCACCCCATGGTTATTATTAGTCATTTAATTCGTGTTTTGCAGTGAGTAATTATTTTTTAAGAAAAATACTAGTAGATAGTTTTAATATATTTTTTAACATAAAAAATTAAAAATATAAATTAAAAAATTCATACAAATAGCTTATTAATTTAATCAATAATTATTTATGTAAATAAAAATTTAAAAAATTTATTAACAATAACTAAAAAAATAAATAAAATTAAGAGATGTAAATCAAGATATTTAATTACAAAATGAAACATTTACTTGATTGTGTTTATTAAACTTATTTATTAAAATTTTAAAAAAAAGATAAATCTACAACCTAAAACACTCATGACTCAAAAGATAAAAACAAATGAAAGTGACATATAAATTCATGCCAAAAAAATATATTATGTAATGCCAAACTCAATAGTAATACTATTTAAAAATAATATTTTTTATTTTAAAAATAAACTT
>Ga0325411_1007134_pt1 | contig 12207 bp, 6 predicted proteins | sample PopdelMetagenome_13_FD_206181 | JGI IMG/M metagenome (GOLD analysis project Ga0325411, IMG submission 206181) | Populus deltoides microbial communities from Bellville, Georgia, United States - Xylem-PdIQD-R4 | ecosystem: Host-associated > Plants > Phyllosphere > Stem > Wood/Secondary xylem... | reverse complement strand
TATAATAGTTTTTTCCTCCATGCAATACGTGTCAGTACATATGCCTGAACAATTGTGAAAACATGGAAAAATCTGATAATAATGTGGGAAACAAATTTTGAAACATTGTAAACTGGTTCTGGTCCCCCTAAAGTGGATAAGGACTTTTATGAAGTCTGCTTGCTTGGCTTAATTTTCACCTTCATGGTTGCAAGCCCATAATTTTTATTATTGCTCGGTTTAATTACACTTTAGATATATATGTGGTGTCGATTTTTGACAAAGACATTCTTGTGGTTTTTATTTTGGTAATTAGATCTTTGTGATTTGGACCATTAAGCAGTAGAGGTCTCTTCATCTATCCGTAACCCACTTTATTATTGATTTTGAGTTTTAAATGGAAGATGAGATGCATGTTAGGTTTTTATTGGTTTAAATTTTAGAAATAAGAAAATTAAAAATTTGAAAAAAAACAAAAATATTTGTTAAAAATTTGGCCAACTCTTAATTTATTTATGGGTAGATTTTTTCTTTGAATTTTTTTGAAGTTAGATTTTTTTTTTCGTGATTTATTTTAAAAGGAAAAAAAAATGATTAAATGTTTTTGCTAATATTTTATTAATTTATGCTAGATTTGTTATTTTTTTTTTGTAATTTTTAATCTTTTAGTTAACTGTTTATTTATCCACCATAAAAAAAATACTTTTTTTTTTATAAAAAAAGTGTTAGTTTATTTTTTTATTTCATCAATGAAGGATAAATTATGGATTTATTGATAAAACATACTCGATTCAATTTATGTATTTTTTTTATATGCATAATCTTTCACCAATTTGTTTAATTTATGCAAAACCATTTTAAATATTTTTTTATTTGAAAAAAATAGAAAAATTACTTCTAGCTATAAATAAATAAAAAGTAAAGTTTTTAATCAATTTGTTTTTCAATTAGGACCAATAGAAAGTTGACATGTCTCCTAATCCCTTTAAAAGTGAAAATTAACAAAAAATTGAATTGACTATGGATGGAAGGATCTCTGCTGCGGAGTGGACCAAACCATAAGATCCAATTGCCTAAATTGAAATTAAAAAAGTGTCTTTGTCAAAAAATGATACCACAAGTACATCTAGTGCAATTAAATCAATACTGCTCCAAGCAATGACCCTGGAGACCTTTTTTTAACAGAGAACATAACTTGCCATCTAGATTACTCAGAAATTATTGCCTTTTTTCTCAAATTTATGTAATATCAACTAGTTTTATTTACAGTGACCACTGCCATCTATGTATTCTTTACTTTAATTTTATGCTATGCTATATAATTGCTTAAACTTTGTTTTATTTTCAGGATATTAAGGTTACAGACGATGATGAGGCTGCAAGTTCTCAATTAATCCAGGTTGAAATGAGTGAAAATATCATTGAAAAATCACTTGTAAAGCTAAAGGAAACAAGCACGGTATGGCTAGCCCTTTTCATTATTTAGTAATTAATACAGTATTATGTATCTTTCAAGCTCAACATCATTGAGTGGATAAGACTACCTAACGTTCTGTGCTATGATGGTGTTGTGTTTTTCCTATGAATTGATTTTTTCTGTTCCTTGCACCTGGCCTTTTGTGATTAAAATTATTTGGTTGGCTTGATGACAGTGGCTATTCAATTGGTTCAGTTAAAGCTACATGAGTAAAGTACAAGTCTTTCCAAGGCCCAAATATATTAACTGAAATAAATACATTGTTTCTGCATGAACATGAACATCTATTTGTACCTGTATTGGTTTTTGTGCAGGAATGCTAGGCATGGTGAAACAGATGCAAAATAATGTTTTCATTTCTTTGAATTGTTGAGAAGAAAAAAGAACTGAAGGATTTGAAACTCCCTCCCAGTTAAATCTTTAGTATACATTCTGTGACTACTATATGATGTATGGCATTTTAGGTTTTCAATTTTATAACTCAGCTCCTTGACTGTTTATTTGTCATTTGTAACATATATGGTTAAATATGCACAGGATGTCTTGCAAGGAACTCAGCTTCTAGGTATTGATGTTGCTGCTGCAATGGGGTTTCTTAAAAGGGCCTTGATTGGAGATGAGTTAACAGAGAAAGAAAAAAAAGTTCTCTTGAGAACCGTGACGGATTTGGCATCAGTGGTTCCTATCGGTGTTCTTATGCTTCTTCCAGTAAGTCTCATCATAAAATTATCCTAATCAACAGTGTATTATTTTAGTTGTCTCATTTACATCCTCTCATTAATCTTCAAATACACACATCTCTCATGTGTCATTACTTCTCATTCATTCATAAGGCCAGTGTAGTTTTTCACTTCTCCTTCTGTTGTAGTGCAATTGGTACTGGTAAATGAAATATTGCTTTAGGACAATACAGTTATTTAGAAATACATGACCCTGGTGTTATTTTGAAGGTTTATGGATATATGAAACTTGTATTTGTTTCCATTACAGTTGGATTATTTCTGTGGCACAGCTTTGTGGATCACCCTTTTTTATTGTCATTCTATTTGAGAAATCCACTTGTCAACCTTCATATATTTAGCAAGTATAGAACCCGACCAAGCTTCTGTATGGTATATATATATTGATATCGTAAAAGGTCAAAAATTGTTACTTCTGGTGCAAGTTAAAAAAAGGGATAGATGCCTAAAAATTTCCAAGCATACAAGAGCTTGGCTAGCTGCAAGTGCACCACTAACTGACCTACAAGTTGGCCAGGTTCACTTCACGTTTATAATCTGACTTGTCATTGGATCTGGGATGATTCTGTGGTTATTTTGATAGCAACTGATTGAAACTGCACCTCCACCACAGCAAAGATATTTTGAAATTTTTGGGTGCAGGATTATGGGTGTTAATGATACGTGATCCTCAGAATTGGGTTTCTTATACATATGGTAAACTGAATTGCATATTCACAAGAGCTTCAATCCAAATCTGTGATATATTGCATGTTCACAATTTACATCTGTCTGCACTGTTTTTTCCACTGTGACCTGATGTAGAAAGGGTAATTTGTGCATTGTAGGTCACTGCTGTGGGGCATGCAGCAATGTTGGCTGCTATCCAGAGATATGTGCCAGCTTTGGTGCGTTGTTTCTGAGCTAATAACTTCCCTTTTTATGCTCTTCTTTAGATGTCAAATCTCCAGGCTTCTAATTTGTTCATTGGCAGATACCATCCACATATGGAGCAGAAAGGTTGGATCTCCTGAGACAGCTTGAGAAAGTGAAGGAAATGGAAACCAGTGAACTGGATGCCAAAGAAAATGGAGAGATACTATCCTGATCACATGCAGCCCAGATTATGTACAGCCCGGGCAGTGAAAAAAACCTTCAAGATGAGGTAACTTCGAAATTATGTAATCTGATATCACTTGGTTCTGAATCCCATTGACAGTAAATTAGCATATAGTATTTCATTCCATATGTCTGGTATTCCAGGTAGACACCAATGACTGCAGTCCTATGGAGCGTCAACCGGAGTGCCTGGTTCACGATGACGAGAAGGGTGACCATCATAGCTGAACCGTGTCAAATGTGTAATGTTTAAGAACTGAACCTTCCTGTCTCCATAATCCATCTCTTTGATTACAGTAGAAATAATTTGGTTATGCACTGGCTCTGGTTCCAGCATTGTGTAGTTTGTCAATGGTTGTCTGTCCATATCTCATCAATCCCCCTCATCCCACGTACCATTCCTGCATTTTTTCATATCAAAAAATTGTAACGACATATTAACCGATGTGTACAGTTCCCAGCTGGAAGTGCGCCAAGAATATTTACCTGTAATGTACTGGAGAGTAGCCACGGAAGAAAACACGAGTCCTTTCGGGGTTTAAATTTTCAATCCATAACTTCGGTGTTTGTAGAGATTTTTTAAATGCCTCCATCACATTCAACGACACAGTCACTTTACCTTTGTCCTCAAAATAGTAACCCCTGCATGCACACACCAAATAGTCAATTTATTCCATGCAGCTTAAATTTATTGTCAGCATTAAATACAGAGACTGTAAAATAGGAGAGAAAATATCATACATCTTGACAGTTTTATCTTTCATTCCACCAATGCCCGGTGTTGACCACCAGAACATCAGCCCCTTCCCATTTTTTGGAGAACCAGTGTAAGTGGTCGGGCTTAGCCGATGAGTAACCAGGAAAGGCGCCCTGTAATATTCAACTTTGAGATTGTACCCGGAAAGGTGCCCTTGTGTGTTTAGTCATGGGTTCCCGTATTCTTCATGTATTGAAGACTTGTTGGAAACTCCTTGAGCAAGCATGCACAAGAAAGGCTCCCACTGGTTTCTGCCAACAGAGTCCCCAGCAAACACAATCCCCCCATTTCTGCTTCTTTCTAGAAGTTCACTTGCATTAAATCTGAGAAGAAACGAAAGGGATTTATATGAGGAAATCTCATGTGGAGCTACAAATTGTCTTCATGTGCATTTGGAACTTTATAAGCCTTGCAGTGATTATTTCTTAGTGGAGCTAATTAATTCCAAAATTAAATTTATTTTATGTTTTTTTCTTTATTTTCTCAACTAAATACATTTTATTTTTATCTTGAGGAAAATGATTCATAAACAAATTCTTGATAGTGAAATTTCATACAAATTGACGTGTGAATTGATGAATAAGGAAGCATGGATTTCATGAATAATAAATGATTCATCTTTATAAAAACCAGTCCATTATTACCTGCGGGGGCTCTCGGTCTGAACAAGTGCGATGTAAATTGATGGGGTGCAATGAAAATACGAAATGTATGGAAAATGATCCTAGTTAGCTGTTGTAGGGACAACTGCAGTGATGCTGATAGAGATTGTCTCATGCACTTCACGTATAATGAAAAAGGGCCTTGAAGCTTCTGTTTCTCCTAAAACAGTAATCCGCGTAAACTGGTCTAGCAAAAAAAACCTGAAAGCCCAAGTATAATATTATAGTATTCTCCCGACTTTTTATCCCTGATGATCAATTAGGGTCTCCAATGAATTTTAGCAATCCAATATTGGTAAGGTGTTTACTTTCGTGGAGAATTCAAAAATCCAACATTCAAGGAAGCATCTAATGCATGCAGGCATCTTGAAAGTTTAATGATGAGCTTCCATACCTTGGCAAACCACACCCTTCTGGCTGCCATCGCCAATTCTGATACTTTCTTCCATTTCCAAACACATCGAAAGCCAGGATCAAGAAAGGGACAGCTCTCTGTGTAGGATTGATTCTTTTTACTTTCATCCCGAACCCATCTTCCATGAGAATAATCACAGGCTAAGCGTGATGATTTTTTATTGCTGGATAGGATTTGTGACAAGAAACCAAAACGAAAGACTGATAGTGGATCAAAAGGGCCGAAAAGATCAAAGACAATGAGAAAAGAGGTTGCCCACACAAGTTCTCTCTTGATTATGAGAGGAGAGTAAAGAAGTTGGTGTTTTTGGTTTCTGGTGGGCTGTTGATGTGATGATCCATAAGAGATGGAATAACAAGTGTTTTTCCTTTATTATTTAAATTTGAGAGAGAAACAAGGGATATATTATTGCAGTGGTTAATTAATTGGTAACGAAAGTAGGAGAATTAGGGTTCATGCGATGGTGGATTTGCACTCATCTTTTTTTAGGATTCTATTTATCTGAGATCATGAAGGATTATAAAGAAGGGCAATCCATCTTCACTACCACTACCACGTTCATTGCATGTCTTAGCCTATTCTTTCTCTCTCACACACTCTTTTATATACTAATAATAATGGTAATTAGAAAAAAGGGAATCCCTCCCTCTTTTTAATTTTTAATTTTTTTTAATAATAAATAATGATAATGTATTCTGTTATTACTGACTCGTGTCGTGTAATCACCCATATTAATTATCGAAATAAAACCAGCATTGAGCTGCTGGACCCAGCCGAGTCAGGTACTCAGATCAGGTAAAAACGACATCGTGTTTATTTTTAAACTGCAGTGGTAGCCATCCTGATCTTCCTTCAACTTGACAAGCAGAGAGAGAGAGAGCAGTTGAGTGAGTGTAGAGAAGAAAGAGAGAAAATGAAATGAGTCTGCAAATGTGTAAGATTCGATTTGAAAGAAATAGCTGGTTGAATGGGATAGATATTGGTCCTCACCCTAATGATTATATACACAACATAACCTGAAGCCCAATGGTGGAGCTGCTCAACCGAAACCCTCCTCTGTATTTCAACATCTTGGGTTCACTCCCCCCCCGACCCCCGCCCCCCAACTTTGGGGGGATTTATTAGTAAACAAGTATTACCAGATGGGTTTGGTTTAGTTGTTGGAATCATTTAGCATACTTCTTGTTTATGCATGCTTATGTACTGTTTGAAGTAATGTAATTTTGAAATTGTTAACATTTAGAGGCCTTTGTTAATTTTTTTGGCTTTTCTTTTGGTTAATTTGGAAATTGGTATTCAATACTTGCTTTGGATAATAGGGAACCCAATTAATTCTATTGGAATATCTACTTGCTATGTCTTACTGCCTTTAGAATTATGTGAGGTGCCTTTTGGGGAGTTGAATTTGTGAGCTGTCAGTGCAGGCATTGAATCCAATGAGATATTGTTGACGATGAACTTGCAGACTATTTAGCAAGGGAGTGTCTGAGATACAGATGATGCAACCCACCTTTCAGAAAGAAGGAAGCTATAGCCATTTGCATCTCTGGTACTCGGTGGTTTTTTGGCTTGTGACCTTTGCTATTTGGATCGTCTGCCATAAAAAAATCTTTTTTCTGTGATGCTGATCTCTGATTTTTCTAGCATTGCACACACCATTATAACAAGCTGATACTATCTTACTTGGTTTTCCTAAAGAAAATGATCAAAAGACTAATCCTCCCTAGTGTAGTATTGACTTTTTAACATTTCTATTCCTTAGTCATTCCATTGTAGTTATGATTGTTTTCTCAAGATGAACTGAGTGAGGTCCTTTTTATCCCTCTATATGTTTTTATTCTTTTCTGAACCTCCGATTTGTTGCAATAAATTCTGACTTTGTCTAATAGTCTCTCTCTTTTTTTTTGCTTTTTTTTTTCCCCTTAATGCAAATGAAATTAACAGCGGTGGATGCAATGGGAGGTATGGAGACTCTATGGCCTGCTTTACAACTGGTTTACATGACAAGAGCTTCTACATTTAGAGATGCTCTTAAAAGTTTTATACAAGGATATCAGGAATTAAGGTGTTCAGCTGGTCATGGAAATTAAAGAAGAATCTAATACTCAAACGAGGGCAATGCTCCCAAGAAATCTACTTGAGCCAATATTCCAGTGTGGTGATTCAAGTTTTTCTCCTGAGCATCAACCATGGACAAAACCCGTAGAGCTTTGCTACAACTTAACTTTTGAAAAAAAGTTACTATTCTTGTGAAAAGAGTGTAAGAAAAGTTTCTAACATGCTCTATCCCATTTAAGGGTTCTATTTGTACATTAAGACTATGAATATATTGAATCTTTTGTATTTGTACCATATGGAGACGGACATACCATAGACAATGCTGACTGCATTATCAAGTTGATTTGGCTTTATTACATTGTATGGTTTTAGCATTCTTGATGGTTAACCTTGTAACTTTTTGAGTCATTTATTGCATCTGATTTTTATGGATGACCAGAAAGACCACGATTTGTGAATACAGAAGCATGTAGTGTGGAAGGTTGTGACTCTTTTCATTCCTTTTCCTTTCTGGGACAATGGGCATATTACCAGCTATTCCATCCTGGTATCTGCCCATCTATACAATTGATTATATATGGGGAATATCCTTGCAGCAGTTTTCTTTTCTAACAGTCTTTCTAGCATTGTTGCTGCTGTCATTTTGCAGCTTCTGTTGGTACCGGCACTGTGTAGTATGGTTCAGCAACCAACCTAGTCGAATATTTTGGTTCTACTCATTTGAAATGGAATCGAGGATTATTTCTAGCAAGAAATATATCAGGGAATTGATGTTTGGTTGACCGACAAGTCAAGTTTATGCAAAGCTTGGTCTTTTGAGGTCTTAATCTCAACATTTTGACCTAATAATGGTGATTTCTTGATAAAGGGGATACAAGCAACAAGATCCTGGAAGCACACACTTAATGTAAACTGAGCATGGTGCTTCTCTCTTCTCTATTGAAAGGGAAGCAATGTAAGATATACTTTTGTACCATCTGCCTTTTTAATTTTCCTCCCTTTTCAGTACTCCTTTTTGGCCCCCTAATTTTTCTGCTACTTTCTCTGCTAACAGGCTGAGGATCATGGGAGTGCACAAGCATTCAAGAAGCTACTATTGAATGTAAAGAAAAGGTGGCAATTCTTGCTCTTGCTTCTCTTATGTAGGCTATTATTTGAGAACATGCATTCCATCAGTATGCTCCAATATCATAGAATGATTAAACTTTTGTGGTGTCTCTTGTCAATATGCTTTTAATTATCTGGTACAGTTAGGATCATTCCTTGTCATACACTAGGTTTCTTTCGGCAGACTCTCAAGTCAAATCATCTCACACTGATCCAGCATGGTATCTTTTTTAGCGTTTGGAGAATTTGGTGGTGGCAGAATATTTGGCTCATATGGCACAAGTGTGAAAACATTTAGTGCAATATATAGGCAGAAAATGAGAAAAGGAGGATTACGCATGATTTGCATAATGTGGAACTAAATAGACTTTAAGGCTCCAGGATGGGAACTTGGCTCTTGCTACTGGCCAGTAACCCTACTTTTATTGAATTGGAAAGTTATATTGGGGCGCCAATAGTTCTAGCATAATAGGTCATAGTTTCTATTATGAAGGGACTGTTATGTCGGCATTTTTTCTTCTACTTTTTTTTAGTAGGGTTGCACACCCAGCCCCCTTCGTGATGACTGGGGTTTTCTTCCAGGTCTTTTCAAGCACATGGTATCTGCTTTAAGTCTTCTCAGGATGATAATATGATAACTAGTCCTTGACCAATAACTGGCATCTTTCTGCATATCATTGATGGATCCTTGGGCACAATAAATTCATATTTTTCTTGTCTTGCAGCTAACCATTTTTCCAAAATTAAGCTGTGGTTGAGTGATTTTTTGGTGACTAGTTGATAAGATTTGTTTTGCTGACTTCTTAGAGTTTTTGTGTTAAAATATACAGTTCTTACCAAATTTAAGGTTTTCATTGCATTTTAGGATGTCTTTGGTGGTGTCAATACTAAATCAACATCCCCATTACTTGTTTTTATTCCTCAGGTTATTGCAAGTTGCTGTTCCCTTTTCTTTTCTTTGTTATGTGTCAGAAGAGGTGAGCTTGAGGTTGATCCAAGAACACCGAAAGCAAAAGCTTGATAAGGAAAAAGCTAAGTGGAATGAAGAAATACTTACATGATGTTTCTATATTTGAACTGTACTGAGTCATGCATGGTTGAATTATTCTTACATGACAAATCCATTATACAGGACCAGTCCCTTCATTCCCTTGATTGGCCACTGTCTGTATACCAATGATAACAACACTAATATGGGGGCCATCCCACTTGCAGAGCACTAAACATTGGACAACATCGCTAGCGGAGGTCAATGGTATCTCTCTCATTTGAATCTTAATGGGCCATGATAATCACATGACACCGTTATCGTTCATTCATACAGGTAATGCACATATCTCTGCATATAGTTCTCTTGCAATTTGTGTTGGGCATGTCATCTCATAAGCCTGTGGTCATTCTCTGCACAGGTTGATCCATTGTCTCTCTCTTGGTACCTAAATTGGTAAAAGCCCTTGTTCACATCTTGGATTAGCCGCAGACACACTAATATGATACATGTTTGAGCCTTAATACTGTTAATGTCTTGAATTTTGCTTGGTTGTAATTGGTTTAGTTACTGATTAGGGTACTTGAATTGACCAAGGAAATAAATCTTTAATCATTTGCCATCAAGGCTGTCCTAGCACGAGGTGTCTTTTCCAAGGGGAAAAAGGTATAAAGCATTTAAGTCGTGGAGAATTGGTGCTGTGGACAAAATAAGAAAGTTCAAAGGTGAAATCAAGTCAACCACTACAATGCATGATCTCCTGTTAGTTTGATTGCATGATCTGGTTACATGAAGCCTATCACTTGCCTTAGGTTTGCTGGTATAATCGTGTTTGCACGGCCCTATCAAGTGATTTCCCTGAATGGATCCCCATCCATTGTGGCATCGTATCAGGAGGCATTTTTCAGCAGTGGCTCAGCGTAGAAATTAAAATTTTACAAGATGGATGATTATATACCCCTCATGTTATTGGAAATACAACTCAACTAGGACTAGTTGATCTTGGTTAGATCTTCTCCGTCTCAACTTTTTAGGCATCCTGTGGTAGCTGTTTACTCTCATAATTTGCTCATTTTTTTCTGTTTGTGCTTCCCATGAGAGCCACCTTGAATGTACGGAATATGCCTAGCATGTGCTTTTGACAACACATTTGTCCTACAAGCATCAATGATTAGGGGTTGTAAGCAAAAGTGGTGTGAAAAGAAATTGGAGGGTATCTCGTCATATCTTTCTAGTGTTTAGCTGGAAAAATAAAGGCATTAGGAAGCAAACATACACAGGACGATAGTTCTGAAAGTGCATTGATGTAGCTTCTGAAATGACCCATAGGTGAGACGAGGAGGCAAACATTCACATACATACACATCAACAATAATCATAGCCAGTGTTGGGTAGAAGTCTCTGAAATGAACCTTAAGTGAGATGAGGAAGGCGGCACCCACTGAGTGCTTTTGATATGGTTAGGTTGATCCTCTAGAGATCAGCAGGGAGAAATATCAAGCCAGTAGATACAAAGTACAGGGTAATGTTGTAGTAACTTTAAAGAAAGCTTAGCTTGTGATTATATGCGAAGGCAAGGATCGCCCTTCTCTCGTGTAAACTTCACTCAACAAGAAGTTATACTTCCACAAACATAAGAATAAAAATAAAAAATTCTCTCATTTCTAATCCGAGCCCTCTCAGAAATCAAGAAGTAGAAATCTGATAGCTTCTATATGTTATTGAATCCTTAGAAAATCTTGTTAATTTGATACTGAAATTTGAGTCGAGTGTATGTGTAAGTGGGAGAGCAAAAGATAGTTGCCTTTGTTTGCGTAATCCAATCATTGGACACGCATGATTCTTATAATTAAATTCCCTTTGAAATCTCTCTTGCATGTGCTTATAAAACTGTGTAGGTTTGACTACTTTTTATGAACCTTGTCCTCTTCCACTACTTCTCTGCAACTGAACATGTTCTTGCTACCCTGACGAAATTTGTTACTCCTAGCTTGTTTCATGTCAACTCACTCCTGGTTCTTCTTCAACATGTTCAAATCACAATAGAAACCACCATTTCAGAGAATTCTAATAGCATTTCCCTAGACTGGCAATAAATTACAATCCTCAGATTTTGAATAAAGATAGAAAGAAAATTAATGCTCTTTCTGTCTCTCTTAGCTTCTCACTATGTGGAGCATCAAAAACAGCTTGGATTGATATGAAGATTAAAAAAAAAAAAACAGAGAGAGAGAGAGAGGGCTAGTATAGTACTACTGGGCTGCCATCCATCTATTCAAAACCACCCACCCACCCACCCACCCACCACCATACCCTCCCATTATTATGATAATGAGCAGCTATGAAAAAATCTTCAGGCAGAATCTCAACAGTGCCCAAATAGATTCTACCCCCCCGATTTATCAATCGGAAACCACCCCACAATTTGGGCCCTACCTCCCATCCCCCCCCTCCCCCCCTAGTAGTAGCCTGTGTTCAGACTTCAGAGTATATTTTTCCCTCCCCCCTCCACTCCGAATCCAGAAATCCCTAATATCCTCCAATTCCCACCCCCCCCCGCGGCGTGAAATGTGCAAATAGAGGGATATTTCTTCTTTACAAAACAATATACTATATGCTTTTTCATAGTAATATTTTTTGACCTTCTAGTTCCAACTTCCAAGTGGGGGTGGGGGTTTTCAATGACGTCAAATCCAGGGATGTCGCATCCACAGATCTTATCCTCGGCGATTTCTCATCCGGTGGACATCTCCGGAGAAAGGGATATCCTGTCACAACACCACCCATTTTTTGCAAAATATGTAAAAACACAACTACTTCAATGTATATATACTAAGAACGCAAAAATGGAGCGATTTCTCTTAATCCTTGGTGCCTAACTTTACTAACCTAGTTGACGTTCAATTATTTAAAACCATTGCTTCAT
>Ga0325411_1007132_pt1 | contig 12208 bp, 3 predicted proteins | sample PopdelMetagenome_13_FD_206181 | JGI IMG/M metagenome (GOLD analysis project Ga0325411, IMG submission 206181) | Populus deltoides microbial communities from Bellville, Georgia, United States - Xylem-PdIQD-R4 | ecosystem: Host-associated > Plants > Phyllosphere > Stem > Wood/Secondary xylem... | reverse complement strand
TAACTACTACGTTTCATAACTTATTTATTCCCTCTTGCCATTCTTTTGAATTTAATGTATATCCTCAAATTAATATTGTTTGTACCCAATATCATGACAACACAATCGAGAAGTGGGTAGAAATTCGAAATTATTTTGTCTTGATAAATTTGTAAGTTCTAACTGAAGGAAAAATGAAGAAGATAAGTTCCACAGACAGCAAGAGAAGACAGTTTATGTGATTGAAGTTTTTACAATCTTTAAAGAGTTTTTATTACTTTTCCTTGAGGTTTAAGTTTTGTAAGGCCAAGAGCTCATTTGTTTTGCCTAAAATATTTCATACATGAAAAATATTATTTTACTTGTAAAATATTTTTCTGTAAAATATTTTACATAAAAAATATTTTTTAATATTTGGTTTAAAATATATTTTCATGTAAAATATTTTAAATGTAATATTTTTTAATAGTGGTGGTCGTGATTGATATAGTTGGATAATATTGTAATTGAATTCCTATTGGTAAAATATTTTATAGAACTTCATGAGCTGAAAATATTTTTCAGTTAATAAACTAAATTTTAAAATTGACTGCAAAATATTTTACTTTGACCATTTTTCCTGTAAAATATTTTATCAGAAACAAACTTTTTGAAAAATATTCTCTAGAAATAAACACAAGAAAATCTAGAAAATATTTGCTTGTAAATATTTTAGCAAAATAAACATACAACACGTGTTTTTCCAACATTCTAATCTAATCAAAGAGGCACTATCATTAATATATTCCTAATAATTAACGATATATTTGCTAGTGGTTTATTAATATATATTTTTGAATTTTTTTTGAATTATTATAGAAAAGATACTATCATTCAAAAATATTCTACCCGAGATAATCTACACTGTTACTCTTGTTTTTTATTCCTAATAATTTGTTATACATTATTTACCACTAGTCTATCTACATAGGTTATAGTGAGTCTATTGCTAAGAGTTAAACTTTGGGTGACTGATGTAAAGCCTAACCATTCTAAGGTATGGTTCATCTATTTGGTCACTTCCAGTTATTATTTTTTTTTATAATATTTGGTGAATTGGCATGTCTACACCTTGTTATTCTTGATAATGGCATATCAAACCTTGCAAATTAATAACTAATGAACTTATATTGGGTCATGGAACCTAACCTGAATCATAAGAAGGATCCATAAATAAGTCCTTGTTAAGGTTTATTATTCCTATAATACCTAAATTTCACTCGTAATATTTGCTAAATGAATGAAGATTGTATGCCACAGTCCTACCTAAACAGTGACCATCACGTGTTCATCTATTTGGAATAAGATTTGGTGACATGAAGGTCTTTTATGAACTAAGTTTTGAAAAATAACCATTTTGGGGTTCACTTGTCTTTTAGATATGTTATTTAACAATCACTTTCTTATGATTTCAACTTTACGTGTTGTCCCTCATCAATGTTTGTATATACCAGTACTATAACTCATGTATGTACATACACAACAATGAATAACCTTTTGGATTTTTATTAAGATGCATGCATGAAAATTCATTAAAGAAGCCAATACTCCTAATTTTATGGTGAATATTAGATATAGACATTTCAAAGACATATTTTCATTTAAAAATTAAAAGGATGAGCTACTTTTTTTAAGATTCAAGATAATAGTTCATGTTAGAGTCCATTATCCTAAATGCTAATAGTAAATAGCAAAACATATTTTGACATAATTTTTTATTTATTTTTTAAAACAAGGTAAGATGGTTAATAATTTTTTTTTTAAGAAAACACAAGGATGACTTTTCTTTTAGTTTGGAATGTCAACCCATTTAGGTCTTTTTATGTGGGTTGAGACCTATTAGGTTTTTCAAACTAGTTCCAATATCCACAAATGCATGTATGCTAGATTTCAATTGTTTTTGTTAAAAAGCTGAATAAGGCAGCATTCATGTACTGGAAAATTCACAAACATAATGAAATGGGAAGAGGCAGGATGTTTATTTGAGTTAGGAAACTAACAATACTTAAAAACACATAAAAATACAAGATGAAACTAGTCTATGTTTCTCGACTAGAAGCAGTTTTGAAGGAAACATATGAAAATAGTTTTGGAAAATCCCACGCTTAGTGAAAGATATGTCTTTTAGAAGACCTAATTTGGTTGGTCTTGGGGTTAACTTGTAGGAAACCAACTATAACACATCAACATAAGCAAATAAAACACACATCAAGTACAAAAGCCAACTATGAACATACTATAATAAAGATGCATGTTTTGTTTCTAAATCAGTAGCCCTTTCAAAGCAAAATCAACATCACATTTTGGGTCATCCATCATTGAAATAATGAAACTCAACATTTAAATGAGTTCTTACCACAACCTCTACACACATATTTTTAATTCATCAATGGCATAACACAATCAATGTAACTTTATAATAGGCTCCACTATCTCAATAAATAAAAAAATTTAGGATTACCCACAACAGCAAACTCATGATAGCTCAAGGATGGTAACTTTAAAATTTTTTACATTTAGTAATTTAATATTAATATTACAGGGTTATACACAACAATAAACAACAATATTAATTAAAGTGTCAAAGGTCACATATAAACAATGACATGTAAATGATAAAAGTTATACCTATACTTAAAAGCAAACAATGTTGTTAAAACAACTTGAATTTACATTTTCTTAATGGTCAAACACTTCTCTAAGATTTAGAGAAAATAAACTCACAAACCCTAATTCCCTTATCTTACTCACGATCCAATCACTCTAGTCTCTTTAATTTTTCTACTGTATTTTTTCAAAACCTTACACCCAAATTTATAAAGCAGGACCACCAACTTGCCCAAAATTATATTTGGATTCCCCAATAGAAAATGAAGTCATCAAGAACAACAGATAAAAGGATAGCTAGACTTGTGGCAAGAGAGAACACAAGATGCTCTCTCATTTGGTTCAATGAAACAACTGTTAAACCATAACCATATAAAAAATGAAAAAGTAAAGGATAAGGACATGATTACCTATTAGCATGTGGAGAAAGGCTAACCAAGGCATGAATGATGCCAAAATTATAAAAGGATGACAATGGAGGCATGAAGAAATAATGCTAAGATCATAAGAAATGACAATGAATCATTTAGTTGAGGGTGAAAGGGATTAAAGCTAGGGTTTTTTTTATTAAGGATAAAAGAGATAATAATTAGCATGACTTTATAACCTAACTATAAAACGGTGTCATTAGGCATGACAAAGACTCAGAATGGTCCCCAAATGTTAGCATGTTTTTTTTTACCTTAATATATTCAAAGTTTTTATTTTTTAATTGAGCTTGAAATTCAAACTAAACAATTAGATTCTTTTAATTGAGTCCTTGTTCAAGTTTTAAAAGCCTTTTGGTTTTTGTTTATGTTCATAGTAGTCCCTAGATTTACAAACTTCTCAATTAGATCTAAAATTAGTCATAAAAATAGAAATTTGTCCCATTACACCTTTGATTAATTGAATTAGTAGAACTTTCTATATTTTAACAATCTGACAAGTTTAGTCTTTGATCCTTAAATTCCTTCAATTGCACCCAATTTTTCTTAAAAAATGTTGCCCTCTTTAATTCAAATCTAAACAAAAATATGTTTTGTGAACTTCCCTTCTTCTCCTTTTTTTTTTTAGAATTTATATATTTTCTTACATGTATATGGGGTAAAAATAGATTATGATAGTTTTCCTCTCTTTACTATGCTTACGGTACAATGTTTTATACAAGACTTTGTATAATAAGCTTGTAAAAAACGTTTATGATTAAAATTTTAAAATATTACTAAAGTCTAAGAAACTTTATTGGGGAATTGTTTTGAAATCTTGGTCATTTAGAAAAGTGACCTAACTTATTGTCCAGGAATGACTTACCTAGCCATCATGCTAATTGAATTGAAACCTTTTGATGATCAAATATGATTCTTCTTGGTACATGTTAAACTCCACCACAAATGATATGTTTGATACTATTTTAACTTGAGGTGATGGTTTGGGATCCACTGATGCAGGATCAATCTTTTGACACTAGTTTGAAATCTAGCAACTCAGGATTTACCTCTTTGTACTTCTAATGATGGTTTTGAATCCACCGATGCAGGATCAATATTCTAGCACTGGTTTGAAATCTAGCAACTCAGGATTTACCTCTTTGTACTTATTGTGATGGTTTGAAATCCACCACTGGAGGATCAGTCTTCTAGCACTAGTTTGAAATTTAGTGACTCAAGATCTACTTCTTGGTACTTTTGGTGATGATTTGAAATTCATCAACTCATGATCAAACTTCTAGCACTGGTTTGAAGTCCAACGACTTAAAATTTACCTATTTGAAAGAATATGGTTCCCAATACATGTTGAATTGTATCATAGGATTTTGTTGAAAGAATCAAATTCTTGGAATCCCTTAATCATAGGGTTGGACCTTTAAGTGCATACTTGAGTTAGAAAAAACATTGTCAGATTTTTGTTGACTTGGATCCATTGACGCTTTATTGGACACTACTAGGGGTTTTTTACTGTTAGTTTAATATGTCCTGTAGCCAATTGGTTGATTACACGTGACATTATTATATCAATGTAAATACATATTTATTATTAATAAAGACTTAATTTATCTTTAATATTCATATAATATTATATTAATGAATCTAATAATTGATTTATGAATCTAGAGTAAAGATAAAATACATGAGACAAAAATGCTTTGCAAAAAAATTTATAAAGTTGTCATATTATGGGATTCCTATTGCATCAAAATATTATTCCTAAAATGTTCATAGTCGATACTCTCCTACATACTAGACATTTATTAGAACCGTAGAGACTGTTACATATAATGTTCTTTTCTTTATGAAAGGAAGTATTTGTTTTCATAAGTTGAGGTATAAGAGATATCTAAAACTAATATGTAGGTGCTTGTCATAAGACAAGTACACTGAGCTAACCCGCATAAGAATTCTATATGGAAAGATCACCTATGTCTATGAAAAGGCTTACGTGATGGTTGTATAAGTGATCCTTAGACTTGATATCACTAAGTTATCTTATATATATAAAAAAAATGTTATGCTTTGATCATGTTACATGTTATCTTAATTGAGATAACGAATGGGTAGACATTGGGTATAACATGAACTATATGAAGGTACTTGAGTGATCAAGAAAAGATTTATCACCCTAGATGAATTAGAAAAAATATTTTATTTGTTCTCATATATTATTGATTGAGAAATCTTTGGCCAACATGGAATGAGATTTGAAAAGAATAAATTTGATTCAAATAATCAATGACTACTATATAGAGAACAAACATGATTTAACAAGGTAGACATACTCCATGCTTTAATGGTAAATCAGAACATTATTGATGAAAAGATATTAATTACACTAAGAAACAGGTGACAGAAAGGTTAAGTTAAACCACAAATGACTTTTTTAATATTTAAGAGATCATGATACGTTGCTAGATGATGCACCTGATCTTCAAATATAAATTAATCAATAGTAGAATTGATAATAAATTAATTAATTTAATTTTATTTAATTAGAATTATAATTTATGTTTGAGCTAACATATTAGGAGCCTAATAGATCACTCACATTAAGAACCATTAGTCATAAATTAAATCAGGATGATTTAATTAAGTATGACTTGATTAAAATATATTTTAGAAATTAAGAGCTAGAATATAAGTAATACAGGGATTATATTTCTAGACTTAGAAAAATCAAGTCAGAACTTGATTGAATTACTTTCTAAAATTATCTTGAATTAATATATGGATATTATTCAAGAAGCAAATTGATATTTTTTTAATTTATAGGGTTTTTTCAAATTTCTTTATAAATAGTAAGCTATATCTCGTATTTTTGGGTGGTTGTCTATTAGACAGAAAATTTATGTAAGTCACAAAATAGAAAGTTAACACTCTATACATAGCAATCCATCTCTCCTAAAATGAGATTTAGAATATTTCTCACTAGTGGTTTATGTATATTACCGTTGGAGACCGGACGATTGAATGACATGTGGTTTCCAACAACCTTAGATTTGTTTAACAGGATATCATAGATTCCTGAATAATTTTGTTTTATTGTTTCCACTGTGTGTATGATATTCAAGAACCCAACAGTGGTATCAGAGCTTTCATTAGAGTAATTAGGGTTGTTAATCACATGTTTAATACAATTATGAATATGTTAAATGATTATGAATATATTCCTTGGTGCTATTTTTTAGATGCTCTTATGGGAGATTAGTGGCATTAGAAAGACTTTATTTTTTGTGAGCAGAAATGAGGGTGTTCTTATCTAGTCATGCTAGATTCTTCCACCCTAATTTAATTCTTCATTACTTGTTTAACATTGATGAGAGTTCTGTTAGGGATAATATACAATTTTTCCTATAAGAAATTATAGACTCCATTAATTAAGGCTATTATGGTAACGGTTTCAATAAGTCTTTTCACGTTGAGTATTTCTTTGTTAAACCTTTGAATATATACCCTGATACTCTTATGTTTTCATTATGTGATGGCGAATAACTCTATTATTTTTTTAGCTAGAATGCTTATGTTGAAGTGAAAGATGAGTTTGGAGTTATGATCATAAAAATAAAGGATAGATTAAGCTCTATGCTATGATGTCATATGCATGCAGATCCACATAGTATTGTTCGAAGGATTTTGCTTGTGGCATCACACTTTTATGTCACAAGTTCTAGGATGCTTTTAACATTTTGAATGTGTTATCTAGAATTTATAAGATCATTATAGTTGTCTAGATTAGACTTTGTAAATACACATTCTTTGAGAGGCAAGTGTGTGATACTTGATGAAAAAGTAGAGTCTCCCATTTGGTGAGACTAGTGTTCATTCTTAGGAGATCATGCGGTTACTAATCTTGTCTCGCATTTAGGATTTTTTTATCAGGGAGCATGCAAATGAGAGTAAGATGGAAATTAATGGAGATAGTCACACATATGGCTAGGACCTATAGAGGAGTGCTCTTTATAACTAAAACGACTCATTTATAGAGTTGGAGTATCATGCACACTTTGCATGTCTTTTATCTTGTTTCTTCATGAAATTAAAGTTGTTTATATACAGTTGGTGCATATAATAAAGTTGCATGTTGTATTTCTTGTTGATAGAATGGAGAAGTGCAGAGTTGTTCTAGTATAAATATAACAATATCGATAAACACTTACATTTGATGGAAAAGTTATTGGAGAGTTGGAGTAGCTAGAGTTTCTATGGTATAGAGATTTATTACTCTCTCTTGTCCTAAATTTTTGTTAGCCATATAAAATGCTTTTAATAAGGAATGAAAAACTTTTGTTTATTTTCCTATAGACGTCGCTATTAATAAATTTATGAAAAAAGTTCAGATAAAAAATGAATTTTTCATGGTTATGTCGTTGGTTGTTGGTGTGACTGGGCTGACCTATGATTGATGGACTTGACTAGTGGATAGATGTTCTCTTGAAAAAAATAAGTCCTTTAAGGAATAGAGAACCTTCTGATACTTAAGTCAATAAATATATGAGGAAAAAATAATTTACAGGAATAAATAAATAAATAAATAAATAAAATGAAGTTGTTAAGAGTGTGTATTTATGTGTAGCTTGTGTATCGCATTGGCTTGGAAATTATATGGTCTAGCCTAGATGGACTAGAATGGTTTTGTATGGACTTATATGTTGCATACCCTAGCTAAGTTATTGCTTGTATGATAAACTAGTCTTTTTATTCATTTTTGACATGTGAACTTTATTCATGGATAAGGATACATATCATTGATAAAGAAGTTGATGCTCACAATTGGTTATGGAGTTAGCAATCAATTGGATGGAAAAATAATGTTTGTCGGTTCTATCCAACACTTTTCATATAACAAAAAACTATTAGTTAGCCATGGTGGCCGTTGGTTAATGTGCCATGCCGCTATTAGTGGAAATGTAAGTGATGGTCATGTTGGGTTCTCGAAACACATACATTAGCAAAAACGATGAATTTATAAAACAATTTGGGAGTCCTAAGATCCTGTTAGACAATCTAAGGTTGTTTAAGGGTTTGAGCAAAGATTACCTCAAGATCAAATCTTCTTTTTAGGTTTAATCAACTTTTTTAAGGCTTGTTTGTCGCAAACCAATAATCATCCAAGTGTCCGTCTTCTAATAGTAATCCACACAAATCACGAGTGCGAAATATTTTAAAACCCTTTTTAGAAGAGAGGGGTTTTTATGTCTATAAGTGCTAGCTCTCTTTGTTATGTAACTTACATAATTATTCTATACATAGAAAATATAAGGCATAACATTCTATTTATGGAGAAAACTTAATAACCTTATAAATGGTAAAATATCACTTTGCCTCATGAATAACACCATATATATTATTTCAGGATAATTTTAAAAACTTATTCAATTAAGTCTCTACTTGATTTTTCTAGGTCTAGAATTTTAATTCCCTGTATAAATTATATTATAGTCTACAATTTCTAAAGCTTATTCACAATCAAGTCATACTTGATTAAATATCCCAGTTTAATTTCTGACCAATAATGCTTATCGTGTGTGACCTATTAGGTTCCTAATAAGTTAACCCAAATATAAATCATAATTCTGAATAAATTAGGATTAAATAAATTAAACAATTTAATTTATTATCAATCCAACAATTGATTTATCTATATTTAAAGATCAAGTGCATTGTTTAGCAACATGTCATAATCCTCTATATATTAGGAAAGTGATAAGTGAGTAGACTTAACCTTTTAGTTAACAATTTCTTAGTGTAATTATTATCCCTTCATTAAGAATGTTTTGATTTAGACATTATAGAATTGAGTGTGTATGCTCTATCAAATCATGTTTATTTTTAACATCATCATTGATTATTTGAATAATATTTGAAACTCTTTTCAAATATTATTCCATATTATACAAGAATTTCATAACTAATACTATTTGAGAACATGTGGAACATTTTTTTTCTAATTCACTTAGGGTGATGAATCCTCTTTTAATAACTCAAATACTTTCATATGGTTCATGATATACTCAATATCTGACTATTTGTTACCCTTGATTATGACAACATGTAATCAAGATCAAAGTATAACATTCCCTATATAAGATAACTTAATGATCTTAAGTTTGAGGATCACTTACATAACTATCATGTAATCATTTCCATAAACACTGGTGATCTCTTCATACAAAATTTCCATTCAAGTTAGTTCAGTATACATGTCATCTAATAAGCACCTATATGCTAGTTCTAGACATTCCTCATACCTCATCTTATGGTTCATGATATACTCAATATCTGACTATTTGTTACCCTTGATTATGACAACATGTAATCAAGATCAAAGTATAACATTCCCTATATAAGATAACTTAATGATCTCAAGTTTGAGGATCACTTACATAACTATCATGTAATCATTTCCATAAACACTGGTGATCTCTTCATACAAAATTTCCATTCAAGTTAGTTCAGTATACATGTCATCTAATAAGCACCTATATGCTAGTTCTAGACATTCCTCATACCTCATCTTATGGTTCATGATATACTCAATATCTGACTATTTGTTACCCTTGATTATGACAACATGTAATCAAGATCAAAGTATAACATTCCCTATATAAGATAACTTAATGATCTCAAGTTTGAGGATCACTTACATAACTATCATGTAATCATTTCCATAAACACTGGTGATCTCTTCATACAAAATTTCCATTCAAGTTAGTTCAGTATACATGTCATCTAATAAGCACCTACATGCTAGTTCTAAACATTCCTCATACCTCATCTTATGATAACAACCACTTCTTTTTATAAAGAAAAGAACATAATATTTACAAGTCTCAATAAATGAAATTAATTTTCAATCTTAATAGAGCATTAACCAAGAACATTTAAGAACAATGCTTTAATACAATAAGAATCTTATAATTATAACTTTAAAAATTTCCTTTCAAAATATTTTTTTTCTAGAGACTTTATCTTTACTCTAGATTTATTAATCAAACATTAGATTTATTAATAAAATATAAATGAATATTAAAGATAAAGAAAGCTTTTATTAATAACAAATATGCTTTTACATCAACAAAGTTAGTGTCATGTGTAACAAACCAATTGACTATAATACATATACATGAATAGGTCAAGATCTATTAGCATAAAAAAATGATGTTTGCTTTGTATAGAAAAAGGTGTATGTAGAAAACATAATGTGTGCATGAAAAGTTTGTGTGCTGATTCCTAAGAACTAAAAAAAACATACATGCATGTGTGTGTGTCGAAGTAGGATTGCATAGACTGTGTGTTGGGTATCATTAGGTGTCAAGCTGAAATTCTAACTAGAAAAAAGCTAGCTATTTGAACTGGCCAAAATGGATAGAGTTCTAATTGTTTTGACTTAAACTAAACAAGTAAAAAGTTGGCTATTTGGCCCAACCCAAATCGCAAGGGGGTCACACGTTACTTTAGGATAATGTGTGTGGCCCACTCCAATCTCCAAAGAATATCTTCAAAGATGTCAACAAGTTTATCTCACTGAGATTTGTTTTTATGGTATCAAGAATATCGTTATCGAAATTTAAGTATGCCTCGACACTCCATTCTTTCTTTCTTTTCTTTTCCCTTTTCTCTCACCTTTCTAGGTTTTGTGCAACAATATCCTTCTCTTCTCCTGGTGTGTGTACAAATTAAACATGCATGTTGGGCGAAGAAGAAAAAATGCATGGAATAGATTTTGCAAGGAGATAAAAAAAAAGCCTCGGCCTCTACGGTTATATTTCTTTTTCTTGTTTTTTTTTTTGTAAACTTTTTACCCCATCAATATGTATCCTTTTCAATTCAGATATTAATAAATGTTCATGAAAACAAGAAGGAAACACAAGGCCAAATAGTGCTCAAATTGTATGATTTTTTCTAAGAACAATGTAGTTTTATGTATGTATTTTCCAAGTTAAATATTAAAAAATCATTTTTTAAGTTGAATGCTATTATTGATTTAGTTCAAGTCTTAACAGTTAACACAATTAAAAGGTTTAAGAGCATCATAATCTAAGTGAGGGAATATTGAATCAAGGGTTGGATTGTAATACTAAAATTTTTAAGGATCAAAGTTAAAAGAGTTCAAATGATTGAGACCAAATTATAAAGGTAAAAATTTGAAAGGGTATCTTTTCAAATTTTAATTGCAATATTCGGTCCTCCTATCATCAAACTTTTGATTTGGAAGCTTCTGTTTCTAAAACCATATGTTGTGTTCAAATTTTTTGAGTTAAAGACAAGAGGTTAAAAGAGTTAGTTTTTTATTTAATAATTTGATGAGCAATTGAGCATCCAAAGAGAGTCCCAGCTGGTTTTTTATTCGATAAGTTAAGTGTTGATATATATCCATTATCCTGTGACATTTATTAACAAGTGAGCCCATTAGAAAATTACTAGACATCCTATCTTTTTGCGTAAAAATTGATATGCGAGCACATTTAAAAAAAAACAAAAAAATTCAACTTATTGCACCGACCAAGTTTAATAAATTGATTTTATTTTCATTAGATAATAAAAAAATTGATAATGATAATAAGCGGATATTTTTTTTTTTAAAAAAAGACATGATAACTTGGGAAAAAAACTTTGGGAAGTTCATACTCGCATTAACTTTTTAAATCTGTGACTCATGTTATTAAACCAGAAGCACCAGAAAAAAATATGAAGTTCAATTCCTAATAAATCAAATGCTGAAGGATTAAATCTGAAAAAAAAATTCAATTATACAAAATAAAAAATAGCAATTAAGAGAATAAGGGTAAAAAGTAAAATAAAAAAATAAATTATAGAGCGAGAACAAAATTTTGATTGAAGGGTTAAATTGAAAAGAAACATAAATTTAACAAAAGGATAAAAAAATAAGGATCAAATTAAAAAAAACAAGGCACCATAAAATTGGATTGAATGATGAATTTGAAAACCATCAAAACTTTTATTAAAGGGCCAAAAAAATTACAAAAAAAGGATCATATTGAAAAAAATTATATATGACAAATTAGAATTGAAGGATAAATTGAAAGTAAATAAAAATTTAATAAAAAAAATTAAGGATAAAAATTAGAAATCAAATAAATTAAAACTGA
>Ga0325411_1007131_pt1 | contig 12208 bp, 8 predicted proteins | sample PopdelMetagenome_13_FD_206181 | JGI IMG/M metagenome (GOLD analysis project Ga0325411, IMG submission 206181) | Populus deltoides microbial communities from Bellville, Georgia, United States - Xylem-PdIQD-R4 | ecosystem: Host-associated > Plants > Phyllosphere > Stem > Wood/Secondary xylem... | reverse complement strand
TAGACTTATTGAAGTCGCGTTCTATGTAATGGTCTTTGATAAACACAAGCTACAGCAGAAGGCATAAAAAACATTAAGGACATTCATGCTAACCTGGTGTAAATGGCGACTCAATTTCCAACAGAGAAACACAAAAAAGCTCCCAATATACAGAATGATCTGCTCAGTGATGAACTGCCCCGTTGTCCCTCGACTTTTAAATTGATCTGGAAGAAACACTAGCAACGCAGCTGAGCATAAGTAAGCCACATTAGAAAGCTTTAAAGCTCGTTTAATTGCCAATGGAAGTCCCATCTTGAAGCTATAGAAAAGAGGACGCTGTCCACAAAGCAACAGAAAATCACAAATCACAAATCCCACAACTGAGAGCAAACACCAAACAAAATCTTATCCTCTGCATTCACTAATCCTATACGAGTCCTCAATCAAATAATCAGAAAACCAGATTCCAGTCTCAATAACGTACTTGGACCACAATTGGAACTTGTCATCAGGAAACACAACTTCTATCAACAAAAACTAAAACCTTATACTCACTAATCTTATATACATCTATCCCATTTCAAAAACCCATAATTCATTTTCAATAACAATCCAATTCAAACATCAAGAACACAACTTTATCAGCAATCAATCACGTCAACAACCAACCCAACATAAGAATCTGAAAAAAAAAAAAAAACCAGAAAGTAACAAATGCCACACTTGCATGGATCTTCCACATTATCAAGAACCCATTTTTCATTTTGAATAACAATGCAATTTCAATAACAATTTGTTAGTCTGCTTTGAAAGGCATCATTTTTTTTACTTTTTAATTTAAATAAGATTTGCACTGTTTAAGATATAATCATTTACTATATTGATGGAGAATTCTTTTATATTTTCAATTGAAATTGAGTTGATTAAATTAATACCAATAAAGACCATAAATATGATACACAATAAAAGGAATTTTTCTTTCTAGATTTAGACAGTGAAAGGTACAAATTCCAACCAAGATGAGAATATTAAAAATTAATTAATATACATTCCATCTTGAACAACGATAAATACTCCTTATTCTTTAATAACATCATGGTTTAGAAAGAGAGGGGGGTCTCTTTTATATTATCAATTTACTGATTTTACATGTTTTTTTTTGTTGAGGACTTTCAATTTTATCTTTATATTTTTTATTTTTTCAATAATAATAATGATTTTAATTTGATTTTTTTTATTTTTCTTGCTTTTTTATTAAAATTTTATAATTTTTAATTATATTCTTTAAATCAAGTTTATAATTTTTATTTTTTCAATAACAATAATACTAAACAATAATAATAATGTTAGTTATAAAAATAATAATAATAAAAATAAAAATAAAAATAAAAATAAAGTCAACAACATTAAAAAAAAAAAAAAAAATGATCCGACTTTCCGATGAAGCACCAGCACCAAAGCTAGTTATTTCCTCAAACCCGAAAGAACTTACCACTCGGTTCCCTCCCCTCTTCAATTAAAACGTAATATTAATATTTAAATATAATCTATTTTGCAAAGTTTATTTACTTTTAATGCGCCATTAATAGGCCTCCAAATAGGAGAATTGACACTATTTAGATAAAATTCAGAATATGATAGCTTCTTATTTTTAGTTGTATTTGAAATATATTTTACTTGAAAAAAAATTAAATTAAAGCTTTTTTTTAATACTTTTCATGATTTTAATGAGTTGATATCATATATATATATATATATATAAACGAGTAAGAAAACCAAATTTCTCGACTAGTAGCCTATTTGGTATTATTTTAGAGAATTTTTTAAAATATAAAAACAAATAAACTCGAAATTTTAATTTCTCGAAACCTTTTTGCTGGCTCCAAAACCATAGGATTTGGGGTGGATTGTTTCTTGATGCTGATCTGCTTCCCCTAGAATTCTCCACCGACGCCGCAGGTGGTAAAAGGATAGAATTATGATTTATCAAGTTCTAAGTTTACAGCTAAAACTCTGAAATATTATGAGACTTAATAAGTCATAAAAGTTATTCTAAAAATAAAACACAAAGTTTCAAGAGCAAACTTATTTATAATAAATATTACCAAGCTTAAAAGCTTTTCCATTACATTTCATTATCGTGAGTCTGTATCAGACTTAAAAGCTTCAAGAGCAAGCATAACCAAACTTGACACAGCCTAATCAAGATCTGCCAAACTTATTCATAATAAATATTACCAAATCCTAGCACCAGAAGAAGAAAGCAATCATTCCTCAGCAAGCAAAGGTCATGTTTTCTTCTTGTGGAAACGAGTCATCCTAAAGTACTCTAGAAAGGAAGGTGAAGGCTAGCAATAGCCAACAAGCTGATGGTGCTGTGGCCATTGAGAGAGGGATCTTAGCCTCCTGTTTTGGTTCAAGTTAAGCTGGTCTAGCTAATTAAATATTAAACTCTTGCAAGCGCATCATCTTCTTGCTTTTCCATCCCAATTCCTTCGTGACTGTCATCAATGTTGATAGGCGTGTACCAGTTGGCACAGAACAAGTAAATCACAAAATCAAAGGCTGTTAAGACTGCAATCAGGAAGTAGAACCTGTCCATGTGGCCTGTGTTCAAGTCATCTGGGATCCATCCAGGCTTGTCACCTTTAGCTGTAATCTTCATCACCATGCTGACTAGCATGCTGCTGACATAGTTGCCAAGGGAGATTGAAGCCATGCAAAGTGAGCTTCCAAAACTTTTAATCCCGTCTGGTGCTTGCCCGTTAAAGAACTCCAACTGGCCTACATACATGAAAACCTCAGATGCACCGACAAGAACGTATTGTGGAATTTGCCAAAATATGCTTAGTGAGCTAACTTTTTTCCCTTCAGTAACATGCTTGAGCCTTTCAATCTCAGTAGCCCCTGCTGCGAACATTGCTAGCATCCCAATGATGAGTCCGATTCCCATTCTCTGAAGCTCAGTTAACCCCTTGGTATTACCACTTAACCTTCCAGCTAATGGCACGAGGATTTGGCGATAAATCCCAGTGCAAACAAGGACACTGCAGATATCAAAGGCAGACATGCTAGCTGCTGGCAGGTGAAACTTTCCAGCATAGGAATTCATGACATCTCCTTGCTCAACAAAGAGGGAGGCCATTTGTGTGAAAACAACAGAGTAAATTATAGTGCATAGCCAAATAGGTAACATTTTAAGAACACATTTAGCTTCCTCTACTTGACTTATTGTGCAAAGCCTCCATGGATTCTTTTGGTGTCTTAGATCATCCTCTGTTACTGTTGCTGCCTTGTCCAAAAACCTGAAAATTATTGTAAAAGAAACATAATCAGTAATCATAAATCAATTACCATTCCCTTTCACGGGCATGCTCAAAGCTAAAAACTATGGCTAACAACCTTACACAAACCTTATTCCAATGTGGCTTTGCCTTGACAAAATGACCACTTCGTAGTCTGATCCAGAGGAAAAGTATGGAAGACTAAAGAATTGGATGAAGATTTAAGGCTTTTATTAAGCTACAAAAACACTATAAGAATCCTTAGCTTAAAGTAGGAATTCGGTACTTACTCAAAATCATCACTATGAAGAATCTTTCTGCTCCCTTTGATAGCAGATTCTGGTCCTTCCACTTCATAAAGTTCATCAGCTTTCGCCGGGATAACATCCCATTTCTTAACTGCAGCCACAAACACCTGAGCAACTCGCGGCAAAGGGTTGCCGCAAGGTTTCACATGCTGGTAACCAGGTGTCCCAAACAAGAACGATACCAAGGCTAAAACTGCAGAGCCTAATGACACCAGGAAACCTAGTGTCCATTTTCCATGATCCTCAAAATACACCAAAATAGTGTTTGAGAATAGAGATCCAAAGTTGAGTGCAAAATAGAAATAGCAAAAGTAAGCTGCCTTGTAATTTTTTTCTTTCGGTTTCGACTCGTCAAATTGGTCTGCTCCAAACGTGGCTAAAGAAGGTTGATGTCCACCATATCCAAAGGCAACTAAATATATAGCCAAGTAAAAAATAGCCACTCCCACCGACGATGTTGGCTCACAGGCTAATTCTCCATCACCACATCCATCTGGTTTGATCAAGAAATAACAAGATGATACCGATACGAGCGCCAACCCCTAATTAACATACAAAATGGTTAGCAGATCACATCAAAATTATAAAAATAGATTTAGATTTCAAATTCTACATACCGAAACGAATATTAACTGAAAGACTGCACAGGTCAAGTATCTGCCCCAGTATGAATCACTGAGGAAAGCTCCTATGAGTGAGCACAGATAAACTGTGCCAGTCCACTTGCTGACACTATTGGCAGCATCAGCATTACTTTGACCAAGAACTCTTGTTAAGAACAGAACCAAATTCACACCAACTCCAAAGAAAGCTAGTGTAGCCAGGCATTGATTTGCTGCAGCAGAACGAAGTAGAAAACAAAAAATAAGTTTAATCACTTACATTTTTTACAAGCCATATAAGAAGTTGCATTTTTTTTACGTTATTAATACCTAGCAAGATGCTTGCAGCTTTCCACCCTCCAGAGCTCTTCCAAGTTATGGAGCGCTTATTGCTAGCAATATCGCGTTCTTCCTCAGTTCTGATTCTGTTCACAGCTACATTTTCTCTAGAGATGACACTTTCTCCTGTCACCTGCTTACATTTAAAAAAATAAAAACAACAATGTTAATGTTTTCATGAATTCAAGAACATAAATTCACGTTTATATATCTTGAGTATTTACTAATTATTGAATTTGTTTTTACATAATCGGTGGAAGGGTCTGAATCCATAGCAGCAATAGAATATTTTCTCTGCAAAATAAGATCAGAAACTGGTTAGGGATGGAAGGAAGATATGGATTCATGAACAGAATTTGAAGGAAACAGGAAAGAGCACTTATATAACGTAATGGCACGTGACATGGGACGTCAAGACTTCATGCATGACCATGTTTAACAAGAAGAAAATAAGAAATAAACAAAAAAAAATCAAAATTCTTTTCCATCTTGCAGCATGTAAGATTCGAACCCGAGACAAAGAAAATGCAGTACCGGTCCAGAATAATAGCAAGAGAGGAGTCCCCAGAAGAAAACTCACAAACAAAAAGAGAGGTGGAGGTTTAATTAATGCAAAAGAGGAAGATGGCTAAGAGCATGGTGCGAGAGAGTTTAATTTATAGGAAAACAATCGTGAGAAGAAGGGTGGACGGTGCAAGTCATTTTCAGCACACTTTTTTGTTGCCATTAAAGAAGAAAATATGGGTGGAAAATGGAACAGGGAAGAGAGGTCTCCTTAGAAGAGTGTGTGCCACAACCTTGGTCATGCCTTCCATTATCAGATCATAGCCAGTGGAAGAATATTTTCATGTGAAAAAGATGGCATCGATCTCCCTCTTCACCAAATCTTTAGTTTTCTTTGAAATTTGATAGTCTCTCCTCAATTTCACTTCTTCTCAGTGTTATCAAATCATAAATTCTAAATAACCCATCACCATGCATGAGCAACAGTGATAAACACTATACTCAATTTTTGCTATAGTGAAGCCAGATAGTGCAAATAATGTCACAACTTGGTTGTCTTTTATGAAGAAAAATCACATTTATGAATTTATTTTAGTTTTTTTGTGTCTAATATCTATCTCTTTAACATAAAGACAAACAACTTAGTATTCATAGGTCAACTTTCAAGCAAAAGCAGGTAGAAAAAAATATTTTCAGCCACATTTTGAGAAAATGGACTGCAAAACAAAATTAGAATTGCTGTCATCCATCAAAAGTATAGCGTATAAGAACTAGAATAAATAAGCTTTATAAGCAAGCCTATATATATATATATATTAGTCTTGTTGTTAAGTGTTCTTATCAATAATCCAAACAGGAAACAGCATAAGAAAATTAAATCCTTTACATGCTAATCAATAATTATATATAGCATGCTACTTGCATTAGATTATTTAAAAAAACTACAACAAATAGCCAATTTTAGTAAAAAAAAAAAAAACGTCAAAATTAGATTTTACAATTCAAGGAAAAAATGATGCGTAAATCATTTGCATATATACCAATACTACTACGTACTAGAAATCAACGTACGATTTCTCACCTTTCTTGTGATTTTAAGATTTTCTACTTAAGTGAAAGTTCGTTTTCACATCAATTTCTTGATTTAATTAGATCATATATATTGAGATTTTTTTTTGAAGATATATAAGAGCATATATATATATATATATATATATATGCGCATAAAAACAGAAAGTTACAAATAATTAATGAGTCGTAGCATTCTTTTTTTATACTGACCAATGAATGCAGGTAGGATTACAATGTGCTAAATGCTAATTTTAAGAAGAACAAATTCATCAAGTTGCTGGTGCCCTCTTAATTTCTTACAGCAAGTGATTTGTTTGTTTTTCCTCCAGTAATTGTGGAAACCAAAAGGCATTACCCATATACTAGGTAATTAAGGCAACTGGATTATGGCAACAAAACTTAGCCATTAATGCTAAATTAAGCAAGCAAAGGGGATTAGCCTATTTGGGTTTTGAAATTTAGATATATAAATAGAAACCTTTCCCTTTTTCTTAAAGTTTTTACACTCTTAACCACTTCACAATCTGGATTTAGGTAAGGATTCTATCATTCTACATAAGCAGCCAAGTTGTCTTTTGTCAACCTTTCAGGGGTCTCAAACCTAACAAAATACATGAAACCTGAAGATATGTATGCAAGCTTGCAACTAACCTAAGTAACAAACTAAACAACAATTGACTATATTAAGGTACAAGGCCTTTTCAAACTTGTTTTTACTTGCAAGATATTGCATTTATGTTCTAAATTTTCCAATAGAATTAGTTGTTTTCATCCTAACAATATTTTTTTGTTTTGAGAAATGTGATTTGTTTGAATATTTGGCTGTCAAATGATACCTAACTTGTTTTGTTTCCCACATAAAAACTCCCTTATGTTTCATGCAACATTTACTCCTCCAATCTAGATAAGTCTGTGTTGCCTCATTTGTTATTTTGCTCAAACAATTATATATTCTATATGCCTTCATGTTTCAAATTGGAGTCGCAATGGAAGATCAAGATGCATCATCAAGCATGATTTCAAGTGCCAAAAGTCCCACCATCAATGTGGAAACTTTGGCATTTAGCACAAGCAACAAACTTGGAAGGCTTCATAGCAATATCGGTAGTGTAGCAAAGTTCAAAGGCATTGTGCCACAAAAAAATGGACATTGGGGTGCACAAATATATTCAAATCATCAAAGGATCTGGCTAGGAACATTCAAGACTGAGAAAGAAGCAGCTATGGCCTATGATAGTGCTGCCATAAAGCTCAGAAGCACGGATTCACATCGAAATTTTCCATGGAACGACCGCAATGTTCAAGAGCCTAGCTTCCAAAACCAATACAGTACAGAAGAGATTCTGAACATGATTAGAGATGGATCTTATCAACAAATATTTGTGGATTTTATAATGAAACAATCACAAAGAGAAGAAATTGGTGGAAGTGATGATCCCAATGGAAGGAGGGTGCATGCAGATGATGAACAATTCTCATGCATACAACTTTTTCAAAAGGATCTAACACCAAGTGATGTAGGGAAGCTTAATAGACTTGTGATACCCAAAAAATTTGCTGTTAAGTACTTCCCCTACATTTTTAAAGATTTTGAAGATGATAGGGTACTAAATGTAAATGCTGCTGGGGTAGATGACACAGAACTCATATTTTACGACAGGTTCATGAAGTCTTGGAAATTTAGATATTGCTATTGGAGGAGTAGCCAAAGCTTTGTTTTCACAAAGGGTTGGAATAGGTTTGTTAAGGAGAAAAAATTGAAGGAAAAAGACATCATTATATTTTATACATGTGCCTGCCCCAACAAGGTATTGGAGCAACATGGTCAAGGCCAATACTTTTCCATGATTGACGTAGTTTATTGCAATGGCCAAAGCGGTAAGGTTGACGGGTTTAACCAAACGGAGGATGTGCAGAGAGAATTGGCCGTCGTTTTAAGGCAAAACATGAGAAAGAAGTTGCAAAAGGATGGGAAAGAATTGAAGGAAGAGAAGGCAACATTGAAAAACAAGGTCAAAGGGTTTAGGCTTTTTGGGGTGCAGATTAATGAGGTTGAATTGCAGTTGCAACCTTGTTACCAAACAGGTACTGAGTGACAAAAAATGGCTTAACTAGGATCCTCGATCTTTCCCATTTTTTCCCTCATGGCTTCAGTTAATTAAATGTCTTAACCATGAAGTCTTCTGAATGTAAATGGTTAGGTGCCATTGGCTGCATGTATATGCCTTTGAGATTACCTGCAGGTCATCTGGCTTAGATCAAGATTGAATTACAAAGATGAATCTATTTTGATAATTGATTCTTAAGAAGACCTTTTCAGCTATTACAAATTAAGTAGAATTTTTGTTTATATACAGTATCTAATCTAAAATTATTTGAATCTTTTGTCAAGTTGAAAAAAAAAAGATTTTATATATTGTACTTTAATCTAGTGATAGTAAAGCTTCACTTGAGTTTAATAAAATCTTTGTACATATTACACAGCATGGCGAGTTAAGAATAATGAAATATGTTAGGTTGTGTCTTAATTAATCTTCTTATTTATATAGAAGTAGCAGAATACTGCAGTAACTTATATTAATTATTTTTATTAAAATAATATTAGAATTGATGTTTTATCAAATTAATATTTTTTTTGTTTGTTTAACTTAAAATATAGATTTAAATTTCAAATTATAATTTTTTCAAATATACAATATTTAACAATCATATTGTTTTTCTAACATAAGAGGATCACTCGAATCCAAATTCTTTCAAGTGATGATAATTGAACGAACGTCGACTAACCACGAATTTAAGCATTCAAAAAGGATTTTCAATAATTAAAAAGAATATATTAACTGATCACACATGAGCTAGGAAAACTTTATGAAAGAATTGGGAGAGGAACTTGATTAATTTCATGGCAAAAAAAACAAAGATGAAAAAGTAATAAGGACGGGACCATATATATTATACTGTGCAACCCTCATTTATCAAATCATATATTTAGGCCCGGAGACTGTCCATTTCAATTCATCTTATCATTATATATATATATATATATATATATAGCTGTCTCCCACCGTTTCTGTTTTGAAATTGGTTTACTGTTATTTTTTAAAGTATTTTTTATTTAAAAAATATTAATATAATCTAAAAATGTTAAAAAATTAATTTAAAATAAAAAATAAAATAAAAATTTATTTTTTAAAAAAAACACTTTTAAAATATAAAAACAAATAATCTTATATTTTAATTCACCCCCATTTCTTACCGTATGAATCTGGACATCTTCCACTTGTTGTGACTCATTTTCAAATTATTAAATTTGGCTCTTGGCTCCTGCCTCGTGTAAAAAACAATAATATTATTTTATGTTTTTTTAAGCTAATATGATATTATTTTAAAAATAATTAAATTAAATTTTGATTAAAATATATTTGAATCAACTAGATCAATGAAATTAACTCTCATCATGTTTTTTTAAACCTAACTAGAGTCAACTATTATTATAATAATAAGATAAGGTAAGTAAATAAGCATAACAAATAATTGAATCTTGGTTACATTAATGTTCTATCTTATACTCGAGTGAATTATAAATTATTTCCTTTAATTTTTCAAAATAAATCAAAGATAAATATTCCTCTAGTTTCAAAATTAATTAATTATTGAAGGTGTTGACTATGTTTAATTTAATACTTATTAATTTATTCCAAAAAAACATCTTCTTTTTAATTCTATTAATTATTTTTGAAACTAGAGCTCAATTTAATTCATTATACAAAAACTATTGCCCACCAATAGATAGTACACTGTTCATATTGCATGTGGCATCCCAATGAGTTCACTGCATATATGTTTATAGCCTTCATTTGCCCTTTTTGAAACACAATTATGTACAATAAAATAAGAAAAATGATCATTGTAATCCTCTAAAAGGTGTGGGCATATTAGACCCTCAAAATCTGTAAGGTAGACTACTATACAGTTTCTTTAATGTTGTACTAGAGGGTGTTTGGAGATATAGTAGGGGTTGCGATTTAAAGTATTGTTTTTTCTCAGAAATATATTAAAATAATATTTTATTTTTATTTTTTAAAAATTATTTTTCATATCAATAAATCAAAACTATCTAAAAACATAAAAAAATTAATTTCAAACAAAAATAAAATTTAAATTTTTAGGGTTTCTAAATACTAACCAGCCTAATTAAGATGTAGATATCAAAAGATAAGAATGCACTACTCAAGTTGGCAAGTGACTCTTGTCCCAACTTCTCCAAAAAAACAAAAAAGTCTTTAACTTCTTGTTATAGTCATTATTAGAGTTATCAAGTGTAACGTGACTCGGAATTCAGATTATAAGATTGATAAATTAATATAAATTAGCTTGATCAATTTAAAATGTTGTTATTATTTAAAAAGAATTAAAAAATAGATTAGGTTTTGATACAATTATAAATTAATTATAAGATTAACTACTTCAATTTCTATCTAAATTATTTTTAAAACTCGATATAAATCATGTTTTGAACCATCGAGTTATCAAATTAAGCTGTGAGAGCAGGCTGGAAATAATATCTATGCTCGCCATGCTTTATAATTCGTTTCCTGTTAACCGTAAACTACCCTAATGCCAAATAAAAAAAAAAAAAGAAACATCAGGTTCATGGATAGATGGGGTATTTTATCTTTTGGGCATATTATATTGGAAAAATTATTTTTCATTAACCAAGAACCCTTCCCAACACATTTTTATTTATTTTTTGGACAGGTTTCTCAAACCTAGGCCAATTTCAGTTATTAAGGTTTCATGTATGGATCAATGACTAATTTTAACAATGAACCTTTTCATTTGTCAGGTAAATTTATTGTAAGAGATTAATACTATTGGTTTAAATTACACTAAAAAAATAATTGCAAATTTTAGGTAATTGGTTTTATAATTTATAGTAATTGAATAACTTTTATTTCATAGTATAAGTTTCAAACTCTTAACAAGGAACTATAACTCTAGTTATAAGATTTGGCCCATGATTTATTTATTAATCTTAGCTTAGTCTGGATTTGAATGGGTGAAAAAAAATGGTTTTTTTTATTATAATAATATAATTTTAAATAATTGAAAAGTTTAGTGGTTGTTTGATAGTATGACTGCGGGTGAAGTTCACCCGCAACCACAGATATTGTCGTTTGGTTAAGCAAAAAACACAAATTTATGTTGGTAGGACCCATCAGAAATTATGGATGTGCTGCAAGTTTTCTAGAAGCACAATTGTACTGCTTCTTGTGCGGAGGAATCGCTGAACAGTAGAGCCATGCTCTGGTTCCACTGTTCACATGAATAGTGGAGCATGACTCCACTATTCCGGCCGGACCGGATCCTATCCAAAGCTAAAAATGCATTGAATCGGGTCCGACTCAGTAAAATAAAAAAAATATATTTTTAATTGTGTTTTATTCAAAAAACTAGTGTTAAACATTATTCAATGACACTATATAAATTAGATGGAGATCGCTTGATGACGTAGCGTTCGCAGAATTTGATTGCAATCCCAATTTTGTTCCTAATTATATTTTACATGATGTTGTTGTGCTCTTAAGAAACCAAGAAAACTATAGTCCTTATCGGATGTATTTAATACGTAATAGAATTATAAATAGTTTAATGGAACAATAAAAAATATTTTATATAAAGTATTATTTATTTCATGATATAATAAACAATAGTTAAATCTACAATATTAAAATTAAAAACCATCAATATTAATATATATATTTTTAAATTATTTTATAACCTTAATTTCAAAAGCATTCTTAACCAAACACATTAAACTACTTTTTTTTTACTTTAATTTAAACCATAGTTTTAACCAAACATATATTTTTTCAAATCAACCTTAACTAAAAATATTTTTTATAAAATATTTTTTTCAAATTACAACCAAAACAGCTATCGTAGTACCAAACACACTTACTCTTATTCATACGGGTGAAAAAAAAAAGTTTTTTTTTATAATAATATAATTTTAAATCATTGAAAAGGTCGACCGTTCTTGTAACCATGCCTATAGCCACCCATTAATCAATATGTTACATGGCCAAACGTCACACTGAGTTTACCATCTTCTAAT
>Ga0325411_1007130_pt1 | contig 12208 bp, 6 predicted proteins | sample PopdelMetagenome_13_FD_206181 | JGI IMG/M metagenome (GOLD analysis project Ga0325411, IMG submission 206181) | Populus deltoides microbial communities from Bellville, Georgia, United States - Xylem-PdIQD-R4 | ecosystem: Host-associated > Plants > Phyllosphere > Stem > Wood/Secondary xylem... | reverse complement strand
AAGAAAAGAAAAGAAAAAAACTACAAGCAGAAGGAGTATTTTGCACAGTAGCATGGCAATGAAACTATTGCGCAAAATCAAAAGAGAAATGGTGGGAGGGAATGAAAACAGTTGGGGATATATTTAGCAAGCTATTCAGCAATAAGTCAAAAATGGGAAAAAGAGCATCCCAAAGACCAAAAACCTCCGCTACAAGAAAGATACATTTTGTGATCAATTCAAGTACCAATGAATAAATCTTAAGAGAACTAATCTTTCTATAAATATAAAGGCCAAAATATTTAGAATTATGAGTGTCTTGATAAGAGTGTGAATTAATTAATAAAGACTGGGATGTTGCTAATACTTGTGTGTTTTGTTTTCAACAATTGGTATTAGAGCTCAGGTTAATTAAGAGAAAAAAAAAACGTTGCATCCTTTTATCTCTTTTATAGTAGAAAACATAAAATTATTTTTGGCAACAATAAAACAAACTAGCAGCAAACACGCAACACTGACAGCAGCAATATTGATCAACCCTCCAGCAACAACAGATTTTCAATGTAGAAAAACCAGGAAAAAAAAGCAGCATGTATCCTTTTTTTTTCAGAGCAACAACTAGATGTAATAGAAGACAATAAAACAATAATTATTAGCAACATATATTCACCTTCCATCCATAGATTATTGTATAGTTATTAGCATATATATTTCAGCTTGATCCTTGGAATCATTAGCAGATATTCAACATTCATTAGTTGATATATAGGATCGTGTTTCCTTCCTCATGTAATATATACCTATGGTAACCATGCAGAAATAATAAGAAAGAACAAAACAATCCCCTTCTCTTTACATGGTATCACAGCACGTTCTGTACATATTTCTATAAGCATATTTCTTTAACGTTTTTTTGCAACCATGTCAAATACCACATCCCAAGCAGCCTTCTCTTTAACATCTCCATCTATTCAAGACATATCCTCACCATATTTCCTTCATTCCATTGATTATCCAGGTGCCATTCTAGTCTCCACTCTTCTTAATGGTGACAATTATCCTATCCTACATGGAAGAGGGCAATGAAAATAGCCTTGAATGCCAAAAACAAATTGGTTTTTGTTAATGGTACTCTCTCCAAGCCAAAATCTTCTGTAGCAAAAACTCAACTGTGGGAACATTGTAGTGACATGGTCTTATCATGGATTCTCAATTCCATTGATAAATCCATTGTTAAGAGATTAATCTATCATGCTTACCCCCATGATTTATGGCTCAATCTTGAGGATCATTTCTCTCAAAGCAACAATCCAAGAATCTTCAAACTAAAACGCGACATTGGTACTCTCACTCAAGGCTCCATGACCATCTCTGCATACTTTACAACACTTAAAGGTCATTGGAATGAACTAGCCATGCTCACTCCCACACCACAATGCACTTATGGCATCTTAAAAGAATTGAATCACATGCAAGATACTGAACGTGTTTTTCAGTTTTTAATGGGGTTGCATAACTCATATGCTTCGATTTGTAGCCAAGTTTTGGCCATGAATCCTTTACCTCCTATTAACAAGGTATATTCAATCTTGCATCAAGAGGAGAAACAACACCTTCTTCATATTCCCAGTATTCCAACTGAGTCTGCTGCTATGATGGTTCCTTGTCACCTTTCTCATCGTTTTGACAGTAAGGGGCGAGGGCGTGGTCGTCCCAAATGTGATTATTGTGACCGTGATGGTCACTGGAGAGCCCACTGTTATAAGCTCAATGGGTATTCCAACAATAGAACTCAACCTCGTGGAACACTTGATAGAATATCTGGTTCGTCAAAGGCAGCAAATAATGTCATTGGTTCTTCCACTCCAGTTGGTGCATCAAAGACTGAAAATATTGTTACTGGTTCTTCAACCTCTCCTGAGATCATTATCCCTAGCCTCACAAATGATCAATACAATCGACTCTTGGAATTCTTATCGCCCGCAAACACCAACTCTGCCAACTTTATGGTAACCTTGTCTCCTATCACTCTACTTTCTTTTTCTAATCGTGAATGGATTATTGATTCAGGAGCCTCAGATCATATGACTTCTTGTTTCTCATCTCTTGATAATACTTAACTCCTTAATCAACCATGTCCTATTACACTTCTAAATGGTGACATCGTCTCTATCACTCATACTGGCACATTGCGTATTTCTCCAGAAATTTCTCTTCCTAATGTTTTATACGTACCATCATTTAAATTCAATCTATTGTCCATCAGCAAACTCACCAATACTCTCAACTGTGTTGCTATTTTTTTCTGACTTTTGTGTTTTTCAGGACCTATCCACGACGAAGCTGATTGGAACGGGTGAAGTACGAGATGGACTTTACCACTACAAACCTTTCTCTACCTCAGTTTTACATTCTCAACGCATTCCTGACCCTACTCTTTGGCATCAACAACTTGGTCACCCTTTTATTTCAACTATTTCAACAACCTTCAATATTTCAAAATCACATTTGCCTTGTGATGTTTGTGCTAGAGCAAAATACACTCGTTTACCTTTCTTTTTGAATACAAATAAGAGCACATTTTGTTTTAATCGAATTTATTGTGATATATGGGGTGGTTATCCAATAGCTTCACATTCAGGTGCCCACTATTTTTTCACAATCGTGGATGATTACTCATATACTACATGGGTCTATCTCATGCGTTTGAAATCAGAAACTTACTTGCCTTATAATTTTTTATGCAATGGTTAAAAATCAACTTAATTGCTTTATTAAGCATATGCGCACCGATAATGGACAAGAGTTTCTATCTAATAAAATCCAAACTTTTTTTCACGACCATGGTATTCTTCACGAGCGCACATGTGTGGTACATCTCAACAAAATGGCGTTGCTGAACGTAAACATCGCCACCTTCTTAATGTGGCCCGATGTTTACGTTTTCAAGCCAATCTTCCCATTTCCTTTTGGGGTGAATGCATTCTCACAACCACTTATTTGATTAACCGCACTCTTTCATCCCACCTTAATTATTAGTCACCTTATGAACTTCTTTTTCAAAAACAACCATCATATACATATTTACGAGTGTTTGAGTGTTTATGCTATGCTTAAACCACTTGCCAAAATCACGATAAATTCTCTCCTCGTGCTTTACGATGTGTTTTTTTAGGCTACCTTATCCATCATAAGGCTTATCGTGTCTACGATCTTGAACACAAAAAAATTTTCATTTCTCGTGATGTTACATTAGAAGAAAATATTTTCCTTTATCATCTCATGGCCCCTGATCCAACACCTTCCCTGGTTCTTCCTCTTCCTGTCCCTGAAATTCCCTCCTATAATGTTTCTGCACTGCCCACTCCATCCCCTTCCCTTCACTCCTCACACGAACCCTCTTCCACATCGTCCATTCCACTCCTTCCCACACGACCAAAATCAGCTGTAACCCGTCCTACCTACTTAGATGACTATATCTGCACTTCTTTACGAAAGTCTTCCATGGCTTCACAGGTTTCACGCTCTTCCTCAAGTACAATTCACTATATCTCATCCTTTTTATCTTATCAATGTTTCACTAATAAGCATCTAGCCTTCCTTTCTGCTCTATCTCATCACCTTGATCCCACCTACTATTCTGAAATTGCACGTCACCCTCACTGGCGTGATGTCATGGCAGCTGAAATACAAGCTTTAAAAGCAAACCATACTTGGACCCTTCAACCCCTTCCATCTAGCAAAACACTAATTGGCTGCAAGTTGGAGTTCAAAACAAAATTTTGGGTTGATGGATCCATAGAGCGACACAAAGCTCGCTTAGTGGCTAAGGGATATACTCAGGTAGAAGGTTTGGATTATCATGACACTTTTGCTCCTGTTGCTAAACTCGTTACTGTTAGATGTGTTGTTGCAACGGCTGCAGCTCGCCATTGGCATCTTTTTCAGTTGGATGTCCACAATGCTTCCCTCCATGGCGACCTTGATGAGGATGTTTATATGACTCCTTCACCAGGCTATTACAAACAGATAGATATTCGTGTATGTCATCTTCAGAAATCACTCTATGGCCTCAAGCAAGCCTCTCGCAATTGGTTCTCTAAATTATCCTCTGTTTTACTTGTTGCAGGTTTCACCCAATCACAGGTGGATCACTCTCTCATCACTCGCCATCGGGGACAGTCCTTCACTCTCATAGTTATTTATGTTGATGACATCCTCTTGGCAGGAAATGATCTAACTGACATCAATAATTTCAAAGCCATGCTTGTTCAACGCTTTAAGCTCAAGGACCTCGGCCAACTCAAATATTTCCTTGGCTTAGAAATTGCTCGCTCTCCCACTGGCATCTTCCTTAGTCAACGCAAATATGCTCTTGACATACTTGCTGATAGCGATCACCTTGGTGCTTGTCCCTCTTCCTTTCTAATAGAACAACATCTGAAGCTCAATATAACTGATAGTGATCTACTTCCTAATCCCAGTTCTTTCTGCTGACTTGTTGGACGTTTGATATATCTCACAATCTCTCGTCCTAACATTGTGTTCCCCGTCAACCTTTTGAGCTAGTTTATGCACCAACCTTGACAATCTCATTATAATGCTGTTGTCCGTGTTCTTCGTTACATCAAGGCTTCTCCAAGCCAAGATTTATATTTTCCTTCTATTAACACTCTTCAAGTCTTAGCCTATTCAGATTCGAACTGGGCTAGTTGCCCACTCACTCGTCGCTCCACCACTAGTTTTTTCATTTAGCTTTGCACCAGTTCTATTTCTTGGCGCACTAAAAAGCAACATACGATCTCTCGTTCGTCTACTGAAGTTGAATATCGAGCCCTTGCTTCCACTATTTGTGAACTTACATGGCTCAAAACACTTTTACATGATCTTGGTGTCCACCATTCCCAACCTATGCTTTTACATTGTGACAACTAAACAGCTCTTCACATTGCTTAGAATCCTGTTTTCCACGAACGTACAAACATATAGAAATTGATTGTCATGTTGTTCATGAAAATCTAAAAGTCGGCCTTATCTCCACAAAGCACATTCCTAGTCACAGTCAGCTGCCAGATATCTTCACAAAAACCTTAGGTCATGAAGCTTTCCAAGCATTATCATGCAAGTTGGGCATTACAGATCTCTATGCTCCAACTTGAGGGGGAGTATTAGCAACATATATTCACCTTCCATCTATAGATTATTGTACAATTATTAGCATATATATTTCAGCTTGATCCTTGGAATCTATATATTATTGTACATTTATTAGCATATATATTTAGGCTTGATCCTTGGAATCATTAACAGATATTCAGCATTCATTAGCTAATATATAGGATCGTGTTCCCTTCCTAATGTAATATATACCTACTATAACCATGTAGAAATAATAAGAGAGAACAGAACAATCCCTTTCTCTTTACAATAATCAAGCCTCTCCCAACATAAGCAACAACAATCTAACAGCTCATTCTAGCTGTACTTATCCAAATCAACAACAAATAACAAATATAAATGATGATGTCCTAAAAATCAAAATAGCCTTGAAATAGGACTCTCGGGTTAGATAATTAGTTAATCAATTTGTCATAACAATTTCATTCATTCTCCATAGCCAAGGTGTTTGATAACTTGTGTTAGGTGCTTTGTAAGCAAAGGTGGTTTACAGCTAGTACCTCTAAAAGGTCTCCTTTAGTGGAGATGGGACTCTTCAATTCTTAAATAATTATCTTTTTAGAGAGGAAAAATATAATAATATTCTAGGGAGAGATGCTTTGAAAATATATATGCAATAGAGAATGAAGAGTGTGAAACTTTAGTATAAAGGTCTAACGGCGTATTTATAACTCATGAGTTTTGTGCTTTGTGGAGAAAATGGACTCAAGGGTAACTTCTTTTTTATGATATTTTGAATTTCATTGTGAGTTGTATTCCACTCATTTTATTTAGTTAAAAGATTATAAGTCATGAGAGATTTAAGCCCCTGAGTGGCTGGGCTTGGCACACTACCAAGCCCCCTCTCTAGGCATGGTTATTCCCCTTGGCATGCCTAAGAAATTATAGTCATTCATTTTGGTGTGCCTAAGGGAGGAGGATCTTAAATGTTTTTTAAGCCCATTAAATTGGGTTTATCAGTAGCTCCCCAAGTCTTTATGATATTGATACGCAAAGACTTGTAAAAATACTGAGTTACCATAATGAATTCGTTGAATCTTCATTGTGTGATAAAAGGGATGGAAACCTTGGGTAATATACCGGAGAGCCCATGTGGAGGGGCATACACCATGGTTAGAGAAAGAATTTCTAAGTATATAGAGGGCATAAAGGAAATCATACTTAAAAAATTTCCCTCAATGGTAAGAGAAAAGTATAGGGAAGGAGCCCGTACTTAGAAATATTCTATGTGGTTGTGTGAAACCTTTAGAGGGCAAACCTATGCTTCAAAAATTCTAAGTGATTATAGATTCTTTGGAGAGTGGGAGCTTGTAGCTTTCCAAACATTGTTATGAGGCTTAAAAGCCCTCCACTAAAAAGTCGTAATCATGATTGTTTTTTTATTATTTTTTATGGGGCATGAAAGCCCCGCACTAAAGAGTGGTGATTTGATGATGTTGCTATATGTTCTAGGGAGACTAAATCCATCCCTTGGAGTGTGGTACGTATAGCACTAGAGGAGACTATGTCTATCCCATGAAGATTGGCGCATATAGCACTAGAAAGATCACATCCATCCATTGGAAATCAATGCATATAGCACTAGGGATACAACGTACATCTCTTGAAAAGTGGTGCATATACCACTGGGGAAACAAAGTCCTTTTATGAAGAGTGGTGCATATAGCACTGGGGAGACTACGTCCATCCCTTGAAGAGCGGTGCATATAGCACTGAGAAGACCAAGTCCATCACAAGAAGAGTGGGGTATATAACACTGGGGAGACTAATTCCATCTCTTGAAGACCAAGTTCATCTCATGGAGATTGGTGCATATAGGATTGTGGAGACTAAGTTCATTCCATGAAGAGTAGTGCATGTAGCATTGGGAAGAGTAAATTCAAGAATTGGAGATTGGTGCATATAGCACTTGGGAGACCATGTCCATCCCTTAGAGATTTCCCATGAGGAGAATACATACCATCCCCCAGGACTTTGCTAGGGCTACAGCCTTTAGGAATCACCTGGAGAAAATGAAAATTCATCTTGAATAAGTCATTCATATATAAGAAACTTACATTATTATCAAGGATTATACATCCTAAGGTGATCTGAGTGATAGGTATGAGAGAGGCTTTTAGGAGAAAACATGTCATGAAGGTGGCACATGTATCTAGATCGCCATATATTAATCGACAAATATATATATATATATATATATATATATATTTATCCAAAAAGAAAGGCCAGGCTTAAAGACTTAATTGACTACAACAACAACGTTGAGAAAAACTTGTTTCGAAAAACCAATAAACTCATTAAACAACATGCCTTGTTGTTTCGAAAAATCAAGGTGGCACATGTTCTTTAGCCAATGTCTTTGATAACTTGTGTTAGGTGCTTTGTAAGCCAAGATGGCTTGCAGCTAGTACCTCTAAAAGGTCTTCTTTAATGGAGATAGGACTCTTTGATTTTTAAATAAGTATCTTTTTAGAAAGAAAAAAAAATAATATTGTAGAGAGAGATGCTTTGAAAATATATATGTAGTGGAGAATGAAGATTGTGAACCTTTGTTATGAAGGTCTCATAGTATATTTATAACCCATAAGTTTTGTGCTTTATGAAGAAAAGGGACTGGAAGATAACTTCCTCTTTATGATATTTTGAATTGCATTGTGAGTTGTATTCCACTCATTTTATCTAGTTAAAAGATTATGAGTCATGAGAAATTCAAGCCCTCATGTGGCTGGGTTTGACACACTACCAAGCCCCATCTCTAGGCATGGTTATTCCCTTGGGCATGCCTAAGAAATGATGGTCATTCACTTTGGCGTGCCTAAGAGAGGAGGATCTTAAGGGTTTTTTAGGCTCATTAAAATTGGATTTATCAGTAGCCCCCCAAGTGTTTATGATATTGATACACAAAGACTTGTAAAAATACTTAGTTACCTTAATGAATTTGTTGAATCTTCATCGTGTGATAAAAAGGGTGGAAACCTTGGGTAATATACTAGAGAGCCCATGTGGAGGGGCATACACCATGGTTAAAGAAAGAATTTCTAAGTATATAGAGGGCATGAAGGAAATCATACTTCAAAAATTTCCTTGAAGGGTAAGAGAAAAGCATAGGGAAGGAGCTCGTACTTAGAAATATTCTAAGTGGTTGTGTGAAACCTTCAGAGGGCAAACCTATACTTAAAAAATTCTAAGTGATTATAGATTCTTTGGAGAGTGGGAGCTTATAGTTTTCCCAGTATTGTCATGAGGCTTAAAAGCCCTCGACTGAAGAGTGGTAATCATGATTTTTTTTTTTAATTATTTGTGATGGGGCATAAGAGCCCCCCACTAAAGAGTGGTGATTTGATGATGTTGCTATATGTTCTAAGGAGACTAAGTTCATCCCTTGAAGTATGGTGCATATAACACCGAGAGACCAAATCCATCCCTTGGAGTGTGGTGCGTATAACGCTAGAGATACAACGTACATCCTTTGAAGAGTGGTGCATATAGCACTAGGGAAACAAAGTCCTTTTATGAAGAGTGGTGTATATAGCACTAGGGAGACTACATCCATCTCTTAAAGAGCTGTATATATAACACTGAGGAGACCAAATCCATCCCATGGAGAGTGGGGTATATAACACTTGGGAGACTAAGTTCATCCCGTGGAGACTAAGTTCATCCCATGGAGATTGGTGCATATAGCATTGTAGAGACCAAGTTCAATCCATAAAGAGTGGTGCATATAGCACTAGGAATACTAAATTCAAGAATTGGAGATTGGTGCTTATAGCACTAAGGAGACCATGTCCATCACTTAGCAATTTCCTATTAGGAGAACACATGTTATCCCCCGAGACTTTGCTAGGGCTATAGCCTTTAGGAATCTCCTAGAGAAAATGAAAATTCATCTTGAATAAGTCATTCATATATAAGAAACTTACATTCTTATCAAGGATTATACATCCTGAGATGATCTAAGTGATAAGTATGCGAGAGGCTTTTAGGAGAAAACATGTCATGAAGTTGGCACTAAGATGTTGGCTTCGAATACCTTGATTACTTCACTTGGAAGATCATTAAAATTGGTTGTCCTTATGAAAACAAGGACGTCTATTCCAAAGTAAACTTGTCGTTTCAACTTGTATATGATTTTCCATGAATTGCTTTACTTTGGAGAAGCTTCTATTTGGTAATACATAAAGTTTTCTCCAGATGGCATGTTCCCCTGCTCCTCTTATTAAGGCTTCTAAGGTTACTGGTTCAATCAATTCTTTCACCTTGAGTATATCTGCGTTGAATCTCCTCAAATATGCTCGTGTAGACTCACCCTTTTCTTGGGCAACACTGAAAAGCTCTGTGGAGGTTTTTCTTTGGGTATGTTAGTGCTAAAACGTCACTAGCTTGAAACATAGGTCAATGAAACCTACAATAGAGTTTGGTTCCAGGTTGTTATACCAAGCACATGCACATCCTCTGAAGGTTGTAGGGAATATATTGCACATTGAGTCATAGTCTTGGATGATCAACTCCAAGCTATTGTGCACATTTTGCACATGCTCCCTTGATTGCTGCTACGACTAGGAATGAGCACTATAGACATGGTGGTAATGTTTGGTTTTATGATGGTGAGTAACAATGTGGAGACTAGAGAAAATGAGGGTTACAATATGGAAGAAAGATTATAGAGACATTTACAAGTTGACATTTATAGATATGGAGGTGCGGTGACTAAAGGTTGCGGTGGAGAAGAGAGGGATGTTGTTTTGGTCAATACGATTGGGGTCTTATGTTGTTTAGTGGGGAGAGAAAGCTGCAACATGACGAAGATGGATTATGATTAAGGGAAGGATGCAAGAATCAGGTGTAGGTGAAGAAAAGAAAGAAAAAAACTAAAGGGGAAAAAGTAATGTGTTGACACCTAACTTTTTCAATAAGAAATGTTTTTTTTCTCTTTTTTTTTCTTTCTTACTCTCTTTGATACTTTTCTCTCTTTTTGGTATCTATATGAATTTTTTTCTCTACTTTTCTTTTCCTAGTTTTCTTCATGAATGTTTTGGTGAAATTGTTTTTTATCTCTAGTTTCTCTATATGATGTTTTTTTATCTCTAGTTCTTCTCTGGTGAATCTTTTTGTGTTTTATATCTTTCTTTTTTTTATTTGATCTAAGCCTCTTCTTTGTTCATTTTTTACTTTCTTTTTATTCCTATATCCTCATCTTATTATTTTTTTTATCTCACAATTGTTTTATAAAGGGCCTCAAACTATTATATTTATTTTGGTCCATATTTCTCTCTTGGATGTTGTTTCACTCTCTTTAATTTCATGTTTTGTTTTTCATTAATTTTTTATTTAAAAAAAATATGTTGGAAAACAGGGATAAAAAGCCAATTATAACATTATATAAATGCAATTTTAACAAAATCCAAAATAGCAAGAATTTTTTTTGTTGTTATCTCTAAAAATTAAAACCATTAAAAGGTTCAATACGATAGGTATCATCTAGTATTTTAGTTGCTACAAATACTTGATTATCCACTCGAAATAATTTGGAAAATATTTTTGGATAACCAATAAAACAAGCACACAGTGGAATCACATATTAAATGGTGTCCTTGAAGGTTATTTCACGAGTCCCTGGATAATGTCCTTGTTGCATTAGGTACTCTATTTTTAACATCCACCACAAGTGTACTCGCACAATGTGATAGTCTCACAAACAACACTTTTTTATTGTTTCTTGCAAAAATAAGATTTAAAAAATTTAATAACTTGATTAAATCTTTTGAATAAATATAAAAACCAAAATCCAAGGAAGTTATTTAGTGTTTTTTTGTGTGTATCCGGATATGGATTGAGTATGTATTTATACTTAGAAAACTCTTTATTTAAAATCAATTTTCTCTTTCAAAAAACATGAAACTAAATTTTTGCATAACCATGCAAGTTGGATTGAAGCCGCCAATTATTTGTGGTAAAGGCAAAGTTGGAAATACCATGCAAGAGAATTTCCTTTGTCAACCAAACAAAGAGTTCATTTCTCTTGTTTGGTAGCGTCTAACAACTGATCTCTAAATCACAATGTTTAGGTTTTTATACTACCAGAATTTTGACAAATACAAATGAAAATGCTAATGGAATTTTTTTGTCAGTAGATTGCAGTGAATTTTAGCCACACAGACTTTTCCATCGCTATATTTGTTGGTAGACACCAACAAAAACATTTCATCGGTATATACCGAGGGAATTGCAGTGGAAAAAGAAGGAATAAAAAAGCCAGAAAAGTACGACAACATGTAACTTTTAACGATGGTAAAGTTTATCCATAAATATACCAATGAAAATAATCTCTCGGTATATATGGATGGAATTACAAACGATATTACAGTGGAATTCAAAAGGGAAAATCATACAGTAATGTGACACTTTTTATTAGCAGAATGACCGACAAAGTTACCGACGGAATAATTTTGTTGGTAATGTCATCGGTAATTTTTAATTTATAACATGGAGATTGACCATGCTCTCCCCCCCCCCCTCCCATCCCTTTAATCTCAACTTAACACTACTAGAAAATTGATAAATACAAACGGAAATACTGAGAGAATATTTCTCTCGGTAAATTTTTGAGAGATTTTACCGATGAAAATATTCTCTCGGTATATACCGAGGGAATTACTGTAGGGAAAAAATTAAAACAAAGCAAAAAAAATGATGACATGTCATTTTTACCGACGAAATTTATTCTGTCGGTAAATTTGTTGGTAAACTGTGAACACTGTTCATCATATCAATTACAAAGGAATCACCGATGGAATTTTTCGTCGGTATTTTTCAGAGAGCTCCAGAACTGTTCACTTTCCAATTCCACTGTTAATTGTTGTTCTTTACAGACAAAATCACCGACGGATTGAAAAGTCAACGGTGTTATTAGGTGGTTTTCTGAAAAAAAAATTCAATTAATTTAAATTTTTCATTTAAATATTACAGACGGAATCGTCGATGGATTGAAAAATCATCGGTAATTTTTTGGCAGATTCTGAAAACTTTTTTATGAAATTGAAAATTTAAA
>Ga0325411_1007128_pt1 | contig 12211 bp, 8 predicted proteins | sample PopdelMetagenome_13_FD_206181 | JGI IMG/M metagenome (GOLD analysis project Ga0325411, IMG submission 206181) | Populus deltoides microbial communities from Bellville, Georgia, United States - Xylem-PdIQD-R4 | ecosystem: Host-associated > Plants > Phyllosphere > Stem > Wood/Secondary xylem... | reverse complement strand
AGTTGATAAGTGTGCGCACCAAGTTTGTGATTTTGATAGTGAGGATGGATTAAGCGTAGCTTTGAGCTATGGCTATGATTTTACCAAGATAGAAGAGATGGAGAGGCATATATGTGTTCCCCAAAACGTGCATGACTCAGCATTGGATTTGCAAGCTTTGCAAATTGCCCACCATGATGCAGGAGTCATTTACCTCATCACGAATAGTGAATGGGTGGCACCTATCCTTTTGGTGCCTAAAAAGATTGGAATTATGTTGGAAGAAATACAAAATGATGCTTATGAGAATGCAAGGATTTATAAAGAAAAGACTAAGAGTCTCCATGACCAAATGATTACAAAAAAAAGAGTTTAATGTTGGAGACAAAGTCCTTCTTTATCATTCGCGTTTGAAACTTTTTCCTAGAAAGTTGCGCTCTCGTAGGATTGGACCCTTTGTTGTTTCTAATGTTTTTCCTTATGGTACAGTTGAAATTACAAGTTTATTTAAATCTTCTTAAGGGTAACAAATCTGATTCTAACATATTTAACATGATAATTTTTGGATTTTTATTATTTTCTTCTTAGTTTTTGGGTTATTGTTTCTTATTTGGGTCAATTGTAAGTGGGCTTCATATAAGTCCACCTAAGGGGGGTCCATTAGGGTTTCTTTAAGTCTAAAGTCAATATAAATAAAGGCACAACCAAACATGTAAGGTTACGCAATTTTCAGATAAATAAACTTCTTTGCTGCACTTATTGTGTGTTGGTGGGATAATCTCCCTTCCTTGGTTCTCTAAAAAACTGAAAACGACTTATCAAAGAACAACTATCTTCGTGGCGTCATCCTTATACTTCTCGTTCACGAATCAATATTCGTTGGGTGGGGGTCTTCGTTTCCAATAGTGTTGGTGCCTAGGTATAAGTTATCTTTGTATCACACTCCTATCAAACCTGATTTACTTGGTTTTCCGGGAATTGGTGTCTTTGGGTGCGGGTTGTGTGACCATGTGATCACAACGTTCGCATCACTCTCTCCTCTGATTCAGCTTCCAAGATGATGAGGAACCCGAATTAAACGTTGGCCGAACATGTCCTTTCCTTTTAAGTCATCTCACCACCTTTTGTAATCATGTATAGAGCTCCATATGGTGTAATAGCTCAACAATATTGGCGATGTCTCGATTCGACCCATTAAGAAATATAGTCATGATGGCTTCTTTATTCTCAACAACATTGACTTGAATCATTGTTACCTCCATTTTTTTTGTGATATTCATCAACTGAATTAGAACCCTGATTCAGACCTTATTGCTTCAGATATAAGTCTTTTTTTTTTATAAGTTGACGTATGTATTAAAAGAAGAAGATACAAACATTATAAGGGGCATACCCCAGATTTACAATGATAACAGAAACATAAAACAACAGATGGCTACAGGCTAGCCACCGACCATAAAACTGAAACCTCACTAGATTCGTTAGGGAAACCAATATCAGATTCCTAAATGTTTCAGAATTAATTCTACCTTCATATCAGATTTCTTGGCTTATATGGGACTTCTAAAGGGCATCAAATCTGATCCTATCAAATTTGGGATATTAATTTTTAGATTTTTATTATTTTCTTGTTAGTCATTGGGTTATTATTACTTATTTGGGTCAATTAGAAGTGGGCCTCATATAAGTCCACCTAAGGCGGATCCACAAGGGTTTTTTTTTTAAGTCTAGAGTTAGTATAAATAAAGGTGTAACCAAACATGTAAGTTAGACAATTCAGATTAATAAAACTTCTTGTTTGCCGCACTTGTTGTGTGTTGGTGGGATAATCTCCCTTCCATGGTTCTCTAAAGAACTGAAAATGACTTATAGAAGAACAATTGACTTCATAATGTCATAATTAATTAATCCTCGAATTAAAACCTCGAATTAAAACAACCTCGTAAAGTAGTGTTTCTACGGCAGAATTAAACCTCGAATTAAAACCTCAAGCAAAAAATATCAGAATAATCTTAAATTTGACATATGATGCAATCTCACCCCCAATAGAGTGAATATGAAGTTTCAACTGATTTCGAGGTGGTTTGTTTATGATTCACCAAGAGTTGTGTTTCCACGACAAAAATTGAATGATCCCTCAAATTTCAACTAATCCCTATTTCTCTTTCTTTTTAATATACTGATATGATTAGAGACAGTAACAAGCTGAAATATAATTTTTTCTTTTTGCTTAAATGACACAGACACGAAGAACAAGAATATGGACGCAAACACTAAAAAACTTAAAGGAACACAAAAAAAAACAAAAATAACAGAAGGATATGACCTTGTTTCGGAGCCTAGCTTTGATACCAACTGATGCGAACCTCATGATCATGTGGTCACGCAACCCACAATCAAGATTGAGACCTGATCCCGGAAAGCCGAAATAGGTCTGATAAGAGTGTGACACAATGGAGACCCCAAGGCACCAACACTATTGGATTGAGTAGAATGACGCCACAAAGCCAGTTAATCTTCGGTAAGTCAGATTTAGTTCGTTCAAGAACTGAAGAATGCAAGAATCACTCTCACATGTTAAAACTGAAAAATTCAGAAGTAATTATCATCAAAGCTGCCGAAATTTTGGCTTACATGAGTTTAAATAGTTCTTGAAAAATTAACCCTAATGGACCCCTTATGTGAACTTATATGAGGTCCACTCAAAACTGACCCAAAACCCTAAACTGAAAAGCCCATAACTTAATCCAAACAAGCCTTGGATCCTAACTGAAAACAAAGTATTAAGTAAGCCCAAACATGAAAGAAAATAATAAAAATGACTAACTTGTCATTAAATACCATCAGCCCTTCTTTCCTTGTGTAGCTAGAATTAATAAGGAATCCTTATAAGAAAAGGATTCTGAAACATTAATGAATCCTTGCCACACTTGGAGATTATATTGCACTCATTATAGATCCTTGTGGAACTAGCAAATTCCCAAAACAAGCTCCCACATCCTTGTAAGAAAAGGATACTTGCCAAATAGGAAGTCCATAAATTAAAAGGAAGTAAATAACATAATTCGTATAGCCTGTTCGGACCTATATTGGAAGTTCTTTCCAAACATGGATTCTCCTGAAAATGTACCCCAACATAGACAAAAAACTCTGGAATCTTCTAGTAAAGTTTTAGCTCGATCCAACGGTTGAATTTTAAGTTATTCTCAATACTGTAAAACTGAACTGTAGAAAATTTTACGCCAAAACCTGAATCTGACCTTATTTGGTTCGTATCACAAGGCTGAACCGTATCATTAGCTTAATTGGACATCATTTACTTTAGGTTCCAAATTCGGACTTAGCTTATCGTAAACGAATTTGTTTTGCATCAATTTTTGAAATTCGCTTTCTTTCTATTGTTTTCATTTTTTGCAGTATATTTTCAACATATCTAGCATATTTCATTTATGTTTCTATTTGAGTCTTCAATTTTGTTCATATTTTGGATAGATTTGCTTGCTACTTGCGAGACTATCATTGCGGTTTTGTTTTGCTTCTTTTCTGGTTTTTATTGCTTCTTGAGTCAAATATACATATTTGAATTGCACTGCTAAGTTGGTTCTATTTGGTGTTGGTTTCAGTTCTGCAAGAACCGTAAGAAGGAGAGACGAGAGGTGTGAGGATATTAAGAGTGTTTGAGCAAAACACGAGTAATATCATGTCAGATTAAAACAATACACCACCCCTTCCTGAGAGAGATCTTAAGTTCCAAATGCAAGCCATGACACAAATGATGGAGATGATGAATTTTATGATGGGGAACGTGTGTGACAGACTTGATAGGGTGGAGAGACATGGTAGCGAGGCTGGCACAAGCATCCAAGATGTGAGGAAGGTTGAGGCTGAATCGAAAGCAAATAGTGGCGTAGAGCCGAAAGGCTAAGGTGCGCTGATCAGAGGAGATTCAATTTGAATAAGGAAGAGAAACAGAGGTTATGAGTTTTAAATATTTATGATCACAATGCTTTTATGATGAAGAGCGCGAGGTTGAACGACTTGTAAAGGTTTATAAAGAAACAAATAAAGAACGTGAAGAATGGAGAACTTTAATTCAGCACCAAAGGGATAACAAATGAAAGAGGACGGACAATTACGTGTAAGAAAAGAACTTCAATGGCTGAAACCAGAGGCTAAGGAATTGTCCATAAAACCTGTTGTTGATTCAAGGATGAATCGTCTTAAATAGAGAGGGAATGATATGATCCAAGTAAGGTCAAATTCAGATTTTGGCGTAAAAGTTTCTATTATCCAGTTTTACGCTATTAACCATAACTCCAAATCCAACTATTGAATCCAGTTGAAATTTGACATGAAGATTTCAGAGTTATTGGTTTATGTTGGGGTAAAGTTTCAGATGAATCGGAGTTCGGGAAGAACATGCAATATAGGTCAGAACAGGCTGCATGAATTTTGTTATTTACTTTCTTTGACTTGTGGACTTTCTATTTGGCAAGGATCCTTTTCCTATAAAGATGTGGCAGCTTGTTTTGGGAATCTTCTAGTTCTACAAAGATCTTTAATAGGCTGCAACATAGTTTCCAAGTATTTTCTCTAAAATTGACTTAAAAAGTGGGTACCATCAGATTACAAAGAAAGAAGGTAATGAATGGAAAATTGCATTTAAGACTAAAAATGGTTTGTATGAATGGTTAGTCATGTTGTTTGGGCTTCCAAATGCACCTAGCACATTTATGAGATTGATGAATCATTTTTGCATGCATTCATTAGTAAATTTATGGTTGTGTACTTTGATGACATCTTAATTTATAGCAAGAACTTGAACGAGCATCTTAATCATTTGCTTAGTGTACTTAGTGTATTGTGTGATGAGAAACTATATGCTAATATCAGTAAGTGTACTTTTTGCATAGAGAAAATTATGTTTCTTGGATATGTAGTAACTGTGCAGGGTATTGGGATGGATGAAGGGAAGGTTAAAGTCATCCGAGATTGGCTTACACCTAAGTTTGTGACTGAGGTAAGGAGTTTTCATGGACTTACTAGCTTTTATAGAAGGTTTGTGAAGGATTTTAGTACTAGTATAACACCTTTAACTAAAATTATAAAAAAAATCTTTTGGATTTAAATGGAATGATGAACAAGATAAAGCTTTTAATTTATTGAAGGAAAAACTTTCTTCGATACCTATTTTAGCTTTGCCAGACTTTACAAAAGCTTTCGAAGTTGAATGTGATACTTCAGGAATAGGTATAGGAGTTGTGTTAATACAAGATATGAGGCCCATTGCATATTTTAGTGAGAAAATTAATGGGATAGCCTTGAATTATCCTACATAGGACAAGGAGCTCTATGCCTTGGTGAGAACTTTAGAGACGTAGCAGCATTACTTGTGGCCCAAGGAGTTCGTGATACATTCAGATCATGAATCATTTAAGCACTTGAAAGGGCAAGGTAAGTTGAATCGAAGACATGATAACTGGGTTGAATTTATTGAAACCTTTTTGCATGTGATCAAGTATAAGCAAGGTCAAGAAAACATTGTGGTTGATGCACTTTTATGCAGGTATGTTCTTTTATCTACTTTCGATGCTAGATTTTTAGGATTTGAACACATAAAAGAATTGTAAAAGGATGATAGTGATTTCACTAACGTGTACAATGCTTGTGAAACTTCGACTTTTGGTAAGTTCTATAGACTTGATGGGTATTTGTTTAAAGAGAATCTTTTGTGTGTTCCATTAAATTTTATGCATGAATTGCTTGTACATGAAGCACATGGAGGCGAGTTAATAGGGCATTTTGGTGTTATTAAGACTTTGGATATGTTGCATGAGCATTTTTATTGGCTTAAAATAAAAAAAGATATGCAACGCATATGTGACAAATGTATAACTTGTAGGAAAGCAAAGTTTAAAACTCAACCATATAGCTTGTATACCCTTTTTCCAGTACCTAAGGAACTATGGCTAGACATTTCAATGGATTTCTTCATCTTAGGTATGCCTCAGTCAAAACGAGGTAGGAATTCAATCTTTGTAGTTGTTGATAGGTTTTCAAACTAACATTGATAATTTGTTCTTTATGGAGATATTACGACTTCATAGGGTTCCTTAAATCATTGTTTCTAATAGAGATGATAAGTTCCTAAACTATTTTTGAAAGGTGTTAGGGGGGAAATTGGGTACTAAATTGTTGTTTTCAACTACTTATCACCCCTAAATAGATGGATAAACTGAAGTAGTTAATAAAACCTTAACACAACTTCTATGAGTTGCCAATCAAAAGAACTTAAAGAAATGGGAAGATTGTTTGCCATTTATAGAGTTTGCATATAATTGTAGCATGCATTCTATTACTGAATTTTCACCATTTAAGATTGTGTATGGATTTAACCCTTCAACTCTCATGGATTTGATTCATATGCCTATTGATGAAAGGTTAGTTTGGATGGTAATCCTAAAGCACATGTGGTGAAGACACTCCATGAGAGTGTGTGGCAACATATTGAAAAGAGAAATCATGTGTATGCAACTAAAGCCAATAAGGAGCACAAACATGTTGTCTTCTAGCCCAGCAAATGGGTTTGGGTGCATATGCACAAGGAGAGATTTATGGCGCAAAGGAAATCGAAGCTACACCCACGAGGAGATGGGCCATTTCAGATCCTTGAGCGGATCAATGATAATGCATATAAAGTTGATTTGTCATGAGAGTATAGTGTTAGTGCTAGCCTTAATGTTTTTGATCTTTCTCTGTTTGATGTAGGTGATGATTCGAGGTTAAATTCTTTTAAAGATAAAGGGGATGATGCGGATTTGCCCAATACCAAGCTTAATCATGCCAAAGACCCATTGGATTAATTAATGATTCTCCTAGTCTAGAAAGGAAACTAAATTGGCAAGTATAAAAGAGAGTTTTCTTTATTAATTGTTCATGCAAAACAAGGAAACCAAGCCCAATAAGGCAAGAAGACTTTAGAATTAATTTCACATTCAGATCAAAATTCCTAGTCTATTTAGTACTTTTTAGGGGTAACAAATCTGATTCTAGTATATTTAGGATAATAATTTTCAGATTATTATTATTATTATTATTATTATTATTATTATTATTATTTTCTTCTTAGTCTTTGGGTTGTTATGACTTAGGTCAATTGTAAGTGGGTTTCATATAAGTCCATATAAAAGGGGATCCATTAGGGATTATTTCAATCTAGAGTCAGTATAAATAAAGTCATAACCAGACGTGTGGAGAGTTATGAAATTTTCAAATTAATAAACATCTTTTGCCACAACTTTGTGTATGAGTGGTGAGATATTCTCACTTCCTTAGTTCTCTAAAGAACTCAAACAACTTATTGAAGAACAACTAACTTCGCAACATGATCCAATTATAATTTTCAGACTCAAGAATCAATAAATATACTGAAAACAAGGCAAAAGAAAACTACGATTATGATTTCGTGAGAAGCAATGCAAATTCGTATGAATTGTGGATGAAAGAAGACACAAAATAAAACAGAAGTGAAAATTAGGAAGAATAATTACTTAACTCCTAAATAACCCAATTATAATAGAAATAAAAAATATTTCAATGAAAACAAATAATAAGGATCACGTTTTGGAACATGATGCAAATTTTTCTTATTACCTAATTTTTACCTACCAGAATTCAAACTCAAACCAAACGATATCGAAATGACCTTAAATTTAAGATTTAGTATTTTGATACCAAACAAACAACAAACATCAGTTTATAGGTCATATCTTGTCTATTTGTTGGAGGATGACAAGTTATCGAAAATCAGAATTTAGTTCCCACATTTTTTTTGGTAAGTTAACGTATGTATTAAAAGAATAAGATACAAAGATTATAAGGGGCATACCCCAGATTTACAATGAGAACAGAAACATAAAACAACAAATGGCTACAGGCTAGCCACCGAACAGAAAACTGAGACGTCACTAGATTCGTTAGGGAAACCAATACAACCAGCTAACTATCAAATTAAGAATCTATGTTATTAACCCTCCAAGCTCTTTGGATCCTTTTGTTTTCATTTGTTGGTAGGACGTTCCTCATCAAATCAAGCTATGATACATTCAATTTGATTAAAGACCAAGTTCGAAGTTCTAGACATTCCAGCAAAGATCCGTGCATTTCGTTCTTTCCATACTTGATACACTGTAGCTGCGAAACTCAGTTTACGAGAAAAATTGATGAAACTCTTGCCATGCCAAGTGACAGTGGCCCATCGAATCAATTCATCCTAGCATTTTGTCATTCTTGGAATGTCGCATCTGTCACAAACATCCCACCAGATCACTTTAGAATAGAAGCATTCAAAGAACAAGTGGTTGTGATCTTTATTGTTGCGGAGACATAGTGAGCATCTATTGGGACCATGTATACCAAACCGATGAAGTCTATCTTGAGTTGTGAGTTTCTGTTGGACAGCCATCCATAGAAGACATGAATGTCTTGGAACAACATTCTTCAACCACACAATGCCATGCCATTCAACCATCTGACGATGAATTCTTAGTTACTTCCAAGCTACTTTAACCGAGAATCTGTGATTTGGCGAATCCAACCAAACTATCTCATCCTTTTGCCCCATTTTAGGATTAGAATTGGAAGGAATAGCTTCTACAATGGGGTGCCAGCCAATAGCTTGGGTGGTAGGAATTTTCCATTCTAAGTTATGAATCAACACATTCACCTTCACGTTCTTTTCCATACCTGAATCATAGATGAATCTTTCCCCGTAAGAATCCGCGAGTGGGCTGTGAGGATGCAAATTATCAAACCATAGAGAGGTTGTCATTCCATCTCCTATGATGTACTTCATCTTCGGCCATGCTAAGGATCTAAGCTTTAGAATCTTTCCCCAAGCTCAAGAGCAAGTCTCTAACACAAAAGTCTTCCAAAAGTAGCTAAGGAACTTAATATCATGATCTAACACTATACTCCTAGGAATACTAATGCAAACCTCTTGATCACGTGGTCAAGTAACCCTCAACAAAGATGATACTTCCCCAAGATAGCCTAAATCAGGTTTGAGAAGTGTGACACAATGGATCCCTATATGTGGGCTAATTTAAGCCCACTTACAAAATTGACCCAAATAAGTAATAATAAACCAAAGATTAAGAAGAAAATAATAAAAATCCAAAATTAATATCCTAAATATGCTAGAATCAGATTTGACACCCCTAAAAAGTTCTAAATAAACTAGGAAATCTGATCTGAATGTGAAATTAATTATGAAGTCTACTTGCCTTATTGTGTTTGGTTTCCTTGTTTTCCTGGACAATTAATGAAGAAAATCTCTTTTTTTTTATACCTGTCAATTTAGTTTCCTTCCTAGACTAGAAAATCATTAATTAATCCTTCCTAACTTAGAAAATCAGATATGGCAGCCCCCTAACATCCTTTGTTGACTAGGAAACTTTTTCTTTTGTTGATAAATATTATCCTAAATAAATGGGAAAATAATGAACGAAATTTTGTTGAATTTTAGGAGAATATTTTTATGATTTAAGTCTTTGTAGAATTAGGAAATCAACCCAAACAAATCTAATTTCATCTCAACATCTTAATTAACCTAAGCCAACTTTAGACCACATGTGGCCCAAACTCATGTTTATTAATAGGGACCAAATCAGACCAAAAATACACTCCAAATAAACTGTTTTTGCTGCCCAAAAACATCTCATACATAGTCTGTCCTAATGTGGCCAAATTACTTACCAAAAGAATTGGGTTGAACCCATCATCCATAAGAACCTCAATCTGACCAAATGCACCCCTAAGTAAAACCCTATTATGAAAAACCCAAGGTCGAACCATATAATGAACCGTATTAACAACCAATCTCAAACATATAACCGAATGCATTACTATAAGGAATCTAAAGCTGAACCTGAACCGTATCACATTTTGTTGGGGAGACTATGACAATACGATAGGAATGCAATTCATGATGGGGTTAAAAATAGATATACCCTTGTAAAAGATGGTTAAAACATTACTTTTTTACCTCTTACACCCAAACATATGTTGATGCGAACCTCTTAATCATGTGGTCAAGCAACCCCAAATGAAGATGATACTTCCCCACGAAAGCCGAGAATCAGGTTTGAAAAGTATGACACAATGAAAATATGTCTCAAGGCACTAGCACTATTGGAATTGAAACGAATGACGCCACAGGTCAGTTATACCTTGATAAGTCAGATTTGATCTTTGTCCCAACAAAGATAATGTGTTGCATTACACAAAACACAAGTTTATTTCATAAATTCATCGTGTTATGCTTTTCGGCATATAAAAAACTCAATAGATCCCATATGTGGGCTAATTTGAGTCCATTTATAAAATTGACCTAAATAAGTAATAATAAACTAAAGATTAAGAAGAAAATAATAAAAATAACAAAAATCCAAAATTAATAACCTCGATATGCTAGAATTAGATTTGTCACCCATAAGAAGTCCCAAACAGACTAGAAAATCTAATCTGAATGTGGAATTGAGTCTAAAGTCTTCGTGTCTTCTTGTGTTTAGTTTTCTTGTTTTAGATAGATAATTAATGAAGAAAATCTCTTTTATATCTATTAATTAGTTTCCTTCCTAGACTAGGAGACTCATTAATTAATCATTTCTAGTTTAGGAAATTAGATTTGCAGCCCCCTTAACATCCTTTGTTGACTAGGAAACTTCCTCCTTTGTTGATAAATATTCTCCTAAATAATAGGTAAAATAATGAACAAAATTTCCTTGAATTATAGGGGAACATTTTTTTAATTTAAGCCCTTGTAGAATTAGGAAATCAATCCCAAACAAATCTGATTTGATCCTAACATTAACCCAAGCAAACTTTGAACCCCATGTGACCCAAACCTATATTTATTAATAGGGACTAAACCAAACCCAAAATACACTCAAAATAAACTTTCTTTACTGCCCCAAAACATCTCATGCATAGCCCCAAAAGAATTGGGCTGAACCCATCATCCATAGGAACCTCAATCTGACCGAATGCATCTCTAGGTAAGGACCCATCATGAATAACCATGGCTGAATCATATACTGAACCGTATCAAGAAACAATCTCAAACACATAACCAAATGCTTACAATTAGGGATCCAAGGCTGAACCTAAACTGTATTAGGTGTATGATGTGATCATTAGATTTGGTTAGAACCTAAAACATACCCAAATGAACCCTTGATCTTGGCAAGCTGACTTGAATATCACTCAAATCTTTGAATCAATATTAAAATTTAGTACATGGACATCACGTTATATGCCTGACAACACAAATCTAATGGTTGCTGGCAACCAATCAGGATGGATTTCTTTAAGAAGAGTCGTTATTCATAAGAATGAGGAGTTGCCATTGATGTTCCAGAATGCATGACATATCCACCACCCTAGAATCATTCAAAAGGATTCATAACATCTAAATTTTCACCCCAAGTGCAGCTATATCAGGCTAGGCCACACAAAATCTATCGAATTATACAACACAATGACAATGCATACAAAATTGATCTTCCAGGTGAGTATGGTGTTAGTGTTACTTTTAATGTTGTTGATCTTACTTTGTTTGACATAAGTGTTGATTCGAGATCAAATCTTTTTTAGGAGAGAGGGGATTATGAAGATCAACTAAACATCAAGCTTAATCATTCTAAAGACCCACCCACTGAAGGTGTCAAGTGAACAAAGAATCTTAAAGAGGCATTAAATGGGCTTGTTCAAAACATATGGAGCAAGATGGACCTAGAAGAGCTTGAGACGCTTAGGGAGTATGGAGGATAACCTTTAATTTATCTAATCCAAGTCCAAGAAGAGCCCAATTCGTGTGGGTCAAAGGTTGATGTCCAGACCCATAACAACTTTGTTAGGCTTTTTTTTTTCTAATGGTTACAAGGATAGAAAGTCAACAATTTATTCTCCTAAACAAGCACGTAATTAAATCAACAAAAAAAGAGGAAATTGGCTTTATTATTTTCCAAGTTATACAAGGAAATCCAAACTAATCAAGAAATAAAGGGGCGACAACAAAGGAATCCAAATCAAATCAGATTTTTTCCTAGTCTACAAGGGACTTGTAATGGTAATACATGCAAGGAAGGTTTATTCAGCTATAACAACTTATAAACTAGAAAAATCAAATTATTTAGCTTTTATTTCCTCTATTATATACGGCAACAATATC
>Ga0325411_1007126_pt1 | contig 12213 bp, 15 predicted proteins | sample PopdelMetagenome_13_FD_206181 | JGI IMG/M metagenome (GOLD analysis project Ga0325411, IMG submission 206181) | Populus deltoides microbial communities from Bellville, Georgia, United States - Xylem-PdIQD-R4 | ecosystem: Host-associated > Plants > Phyllosphere > Stem > Wood/Secondary xylem... | reverse complement strand
TGGTAAACTTGAGTTTGAATGCTCTACAGTTCAAAAAAAAAAAAAAGTTTGGATGTTCTCACAAGTACTTTACGCCACCCTAAAGGTCCAATTTAGTATTTGATAGTACATTTGGGGGGGGGGGGGCGCTGGAAATTAGTTGCTTTCTCAAACACTGCTGACACCTTGTTTGGAGGCAAGAGGAAAAATAATAGGTCATACAAAAACCATGCATGCAAAATAAATGTTTCCCAAATTCCACAAATCAAAGAAGTTTAAGACCATATAGATATCAGAGTTTATTGATCAATATTTAGACCAACAGTTTCAGCTCATGATGCATCCACTGGTCACTATACAAAGCAAAAACCACCCATTCTATGTAATCAAATGAATGGCAATCAATATGATTCACAAACACCCCATGACACATCTATGAACAGAAAAAAAACCCAAAATAACTAAAAAAGTGAAAGAGAGACACATTTTGCTAACATCTATTTCCATAGCCTGTAAAATTTTACCTGGCAGATCAAATCCCCCATAAGAGTCAATATTGCAGAAGTAACAGCTTTAGTCAACACAGGGTACTTCGCTAGAAGATTCAAATACCTGCAATAACATAGAGCTAAATTTGAGTTAAAGTGATCATGTTTCTAATCTAGATTATTAAGAAACAAGGATAATGACAGATTACAACACAAAAGGTGGGAAAAAAGGAGAGAGAAAAAAAAGATTCAGTGCAAACAAAGATAACAAATAGGGTAGAATATGTACATCCCATACGAAAAGATGCCATACTTTCAGAGAGTTCCACTTTAGGAGTTCAGAAATATCAAATCAAACAGTTTTATTGCGTTCTCAAGCACTTTAGAGAAACTTGAAACAAGGAATTCAAACTTCCTACTTGACAACAAGAATTTTACTTACTACCAAACACCAAGGAGGGAAAAAAAAAGCTTGCTACGCAACATGAACCAAAAGAACTAAAATCACCAATAGCTTAAGAAATGAACAGATTAGCAAAACTCGAAATTCATTATTACCATGAAAGGAAGGACCAGTTTCTATTTCCACCTGAACCAGAACCACCACTAGCACCACCACCTTGACCTCCTCCTCCACCAGAAGAGCCTCCAAGCCCACCAGAACCACCAGAGCCACCACCAGAAACAGCCAAGACACGAAATTGATCAAAATCCAATTGCCTATATCCAATTTTAGAACCACCCATGTCCTTAAACACAGCTCCATGACTAGAATTTGAAAACAGAGAAGAAGACGAACAGGCCCTGAATCCAGTTATCTGAGCAGGGTTTAACGAAAGCTGAGTTCTTAGGCTAAAATGAGGAGTGGGTTTAGGTGAAAACCCTACGAAACGGTATAAGAGTGAAGCTTTGCGAGTGAAACATACTGGGTTTTGCACCATTTTTGCTTGGAATGAAAAAGATTGGGTTTTTTGTGGTTTTTCTTTTGAGGGTTTAAAGGTGGGGGTTTTTGGTTAAAGATTGGCTTTTCAAAAGGTAGGGTTTTTGGCTACTGATGAAGCTTTAAACAGTGGAGAAGAATTTAGCTAAAAAGACTTTGGCTTTGGAGTGAGAGGGTGACACACTTGCCGCCTCAACTCTGTTTTGTCTCTGCTTTTGTTTGTTTGTTTGTTTTGTTAACGTAGTGGAATTGAAAGGGGGGTTAAAGATGATTACTTTATATTTTTTTTGTACGGTAGGAATTTCATTAGAAAGGCCTTAAGGTTTATAGTTTTATAGACACGGGCTATTCAAATTTCAAGCCCATCATATAGAAGAGCAGGTTGCTTTGATAAAACGGTTAACGGAGGGAAGGCTTTCTTACTCTTTGGCTCCAAGAACTAACGTGTGATCTTCTCATCTTCCACCCAGCTTTTGACAAATTTATGCTGTCATATTTATATTATGTTGAGTAATGCAAAGCTGTTTGACTCAAGGCCTCTTCATATGATAAAGTGGGAACATTGCCTTTGAGTTTGCTGATACTTGTATGAATCGAACCGTTTGTTTATCTGGTATGCTACATTGTGTTGAAATGATGTTTTTTAGTGAGTGTTTGAAAATAGATTGAAATCATGTTTTTTAAAAATTTAAATTTTTTTAGTTTAATTTTTTTATAATTTTAGATTGATATACTGATATTAAAAATATATATTTTTAAAAAATTATTTTTTAATATTTAAACAAAAAAATACTTTAAAAACACTATTAATACACTTTGAACACCTCTTCTTAAGTCTCAGTTTGAAATGCGACATTTTCCGCGTAGATAAACAGGTTCGAAAAGTTTGTAGAAAGCTGGAGAGGTTTTCTAAGGAATGTGGGAGCATTCCATTTAAAGGATCGTGTCCAATCCTTAACACTTCTAACTCCCTACAGTTTGTTAGAGAATTGACAAATCTAAGTTCTTGACTGGAAGGATCATTGGTAAAGGAATTGGATTCCGAACATAGTTCTTTCAAGGCTCTTAAATTTCCAAGTTCTTGCTGAGAATTTCCATGCATGTTGTTATATAACAAGTCAAGAAAATTCTACTTCTTGCTTCTCTTAAGATCTCACATGGTATCAGAGCTGTAAAGACTCCTACGAGTTTTTTTCTTGATCCAAAACCTCTCTTTGAAAATACCCTGCACCATGGCCAGAAACACAACTAGCAGAACCAATGTATCACTCATCTCTTCCACTTCTTTCTTTGATGGAAATATCTCCATTAACGCAACTTCCCAACTACCCATCAAATTGAACAGCAACACTTTCCCTCTTGGAAAGCACAGTTTGACGCCCTATATATTATATGGTTATGACCTCATGGGATTTCTTGATGGGAACACGACATGCTCATCCAAGGAAATTATTGCCAAAGATGGAACAACTGCTTCAAATCCAGACTTTGTTATTTGGACTAGGAAAGATAAATTGCTCCTTCACGCAATCCTTGCGTATCTTTTAGAAGGAGTTGTGACTTCTTCTCGTGATGCATGGGTAAAGCTTCACAAGCTTTATGCTAACAAATCCAGATCACGAGTAATGAATCTCAAGGAGAAGCTTACCAACATCACTTGCAATACTCGATCTATTGCTGAGTATCTTCAAACCATCAAAGGAATTGCTGATGAGTTAGCACTCATTTAAGTGATGATGATCTGATTATTTTTGCTCTCAATGGCCTTGGCAGCGACTTTAAGGAGATTTCTGCTGTAATAAGAGCTAGAGACACTCCTGTTTCATTTGAAGAACTTCATGACAAGCTGGTAGAACATGAAGCTTTCTTGAAAAGAGAAGAGTCACGTGGTGGCTCAAGTGCCACTGTGAATAGTACTCGCACAAGTTTTGGCGTGCTCCACGAAGCTTCTCTACCTTTAAAATATTGGTCTCATTCTTTCCTTGCTGCTGCATACTTAAATATCAATCGTTTACCCACTCCATTTCTTAAACATCAAATGCCTGTGAGACTATTTGTAGCTAATGTTACAAGTTGAACATTACTCAAATTTCCGAAACTTTCTGGGATCAATCCTGTGAAGTTGTTAGCCTGCACATCAATTGATTTTAATCGATGTAAATTACCTATCTCTAGGTAACTATCCATGGAAGCTATTGTTACTGATATTAAGAAACTGAGGGAAGGACAGGTTTCCAAGTTGTGGTGGTATGGTACCTATCAAACCCATATCAGGGAGATTCAATGCCGTGACTCGCTGCCCACGAACATTGCAGGATATACCGATCCAATCGCAGAAGGAGGTCTTGGATGACAGTTGTGTGCTAAGATGTTTGGGGGATCAAAAGTGATGTGAGCCTTGAAGGCAAGAAGAGCAGATTGATCAGTGAAGTTACTTGTGGTCATGCTAATGCACTTGTCAGGGAAAAACTTTAGCAGCAGCACTGATACAAGAACAATTATCCAAACTTTCCCCATGATTATAAGTTGAGAGAAAATTAAGATCCAAAGCTTTGCAAAGATGATTAATTAAGCTGACATCCCTTGAATGAAAACCAAGTTGCAAGATTTTTCTTTATTTATAAGCAAGCAAGAGCATGCTAATTACCTCATTGCTTATGCATGTCTGTGGGATAAATGTCCATAAGAAATAACACAAGGCAAGTCACTTGCAGCCAGAACCGGCTGAAGAATGTGGTTTTTGTTTGGTAATTGCTTAATTGACTATGATTTGTGTAAACCAATTGAATTCCTTTTTTTTCTTCCAATTTTGTTTTTGAAAAGATGGTCAGGAATATAGCTTTTATAAAAATATTTTTCAAATAAAAATATATTAATTTTTTTTTATGAATTGCTCCTCAACATGCAATGAAGCCAACCTTTTAATTATTATAAGAAACTAAATTGATTAGATAGTTCCTCTTCACCACCCAAATAATGTTACAAAACATGCCTAATTTCTTCCACCTTGCTTGTTATAATTTGTACCGAACGACATGCCCTAACGCAATATACAACACAACACAACACAACAATCATAATCACAACAATGCAGCACTGACCAAATTATTCATTAAAAATAAGAGTATAAAGAATTTCTGGTTATAATAAACAAGTGAAAATACAGGTGCTCATCTCCATTGTAATTTGTATACACATGGTGGAGTCATGATCGGCTCTCTCTCTCTCTCTCTCTATATATATATATATATGGTTTATTAATGACAGATTGATTTTATATTAGGCAGGATTTGCAGGCATCATATGTATATGAACTGTATCACAGGTTGCTTAAAGCTTAGGTTAATGGCAGTGGGAAGATTTATTCTTATATTAACTGTAGCATAGCACCACCTTTCTACAGGTTTTCTCATTACGAGTCTCGTCATCAGGATTTCCACCCTCTAAGAAAAAGGATGCTTCTGCATCATGTAAGGAATCCAACCTAAGACTTATTCCATCTCTGATACCAATTTTGCTCTCAAAAGGATTTCCAACTTCACTCAATGATATTTTTTTATGCACAGGCAGCCTTGTCATAAATTCTGAATGCTTTTATGCAATACATGGATTCCTTCGTCAGATTTTTTTTTACTTGAAAGGGCAAAAATATCTTTTGATTGTATTTAAATGAAAAGATTTAAATATCCTCAAATGATAGTTTTAAAATATTTGAAAAAATCTGAGTAATTTCAAAACTTCCTATTTAATTAACCAAGGTTGCATCAAAATCTGAATTCCACTAACTTCAAAGTTTTCTATTGAAAAAAAATATAAATGTGATTATGAAATTATGAGAAATCTAGTAAGAGTTTTATTTGTCATTTCATGCCCATTTTATATATTCATCTGTTATTAAATTTTACTTATCATATTAACTTAAAAATCCAACTCCTAATCAGATTTTAAATAAAAATAATTTAAAATTAACCCAGTTTAACTCTATTGATTAAGTTAAAATTTAATTTGATTTTTCTTAATAATTATTTTTTTCAAAATAATATTACTTTAATTATTTTTTAAAAATTAAAACTACATTATTTTGATTAATTTAAGTCTACAACTATGATAATCACATATGATAGAGTGAGTATTGATAACGTTGAAAAATTGTCATTCCTAATTTGCAGGGACAGGAAGTGTGGATAAGTTCTGGATTGAAAACAAAACAAAACAGAACAATTACATAGACCAATGATAGGTTAAGAGTTAAACATGTAATTATCAAATATTATTAACCAGAGAACAAACGGACTAACCAAGGCATTTTCTTAACATTACTGCTTAAATCCAGACAAGTAATCGTCGTACATGTGTCACGCATGGTTCATTAATTAGGAACCGGACAATAGCTTTCCTTCTCGTCTCGCTGTCTGCTTTTCGTCAACGTCAATTTTCTTTTCCTCTGAAGCCCAGGTTTTCTTCCCTTCATCAATCTATCCATCCATCAATACAAAGCTCATTAAAGCTTGCAATTTAAGGTAAAAGTTCTCTTTTCCTCTCTTTTTCTTGATTTAGCAATTTGGGGTAACTCTTGTTTGTTGATGGGAATTATGGGATTGTTTCAAGATTCAAGCTTGGATTATACTTTTGTGACAATTGTATTTTTTTATACCCTTTATGGAGAATAGGTTTTGTAAGATTTCTTATGATTATAGGGAGAAAAGAAGAAGAAAAATTGAAACTTTTTTTTTTTGTTGTTACTACAGGGGCAATGGCAACGCCATCGGGGTCATGGATGCAAGAATTCAATGAAGCATCAAAACTTGGTGATGAAATTAATGGTATGATTAACGGGAAGAATTCTTTGCCTCCATCAGGACCAGAAACACAAAGGCATCTTTCTGCAACTAGGAGAAAGATCGCTATTTTGAGAACTAAACTTGATATTTTGCAGTCCCTTTTGACAGCACTTCCTAGCAAGCAGCCAATGTAAGTGCTTTTGTGTTCTTGTGAATTGTTGTTTAGCTAGTTGTTTCAATAAATTCAATCTTCCCATTAATCATACCATCTGTGTTAGTAAAAAACTTCCTAATGGTTCTTTAATATGGTTATGGAATCCTATTTCATGTTTGTGGTTATCCTTTTTGGCGAATGTTATGGCGGGGACAGTTTTTCAAAGTTAATATCAATTTCTGGGAGCTGGAACAGTGTTGAATTAATGGAGTACTTGTCTTCGTGTTTACTGCCCTGTAACGGCAATTCTTCGATTTTTTTTCCACTTTTGTTTTATAGAGACTTGAGTTTTGATTATGTGGTTTGAGTGCTCCTCTATAGTTGCCAAGAAATCCCTTTCCATACTATTGTATCGTATAGTAATCTATACATGAGGAATAGAAAGTGTCAACATGTTGATCTTTCAAGAGGTATTACCAAAATCAAATGAATGACAGATTTATACCGAGACAAGCAATTCTTTGTTTCTTTCTTCTTTTTGTGTTTTAGAAGTCCGTTTGCTATGTGGTTGTGGTGTTCCTCCAGGGTTACATTAAAAACCCTTTTCATGGGAAGATCAAATTCTGAAGATAAGATGCTTAGTAATGCATGGTATTCTGCACATAAACAGGGGAATTCTTTCATATGTTGAGCTTTCAACAGATTTTTACCAAAATCAAATGAACAAGAATTCATTGGTGGATAGAAGGGATAGGTAGATACGTATGATATGCCAAACTATGTGTTAGCTGTAGTTTCCCATCCCGACCTTGTTGAAAACCATACTTTAGCGAAACCATACTTAATCTATTGTGCTTAGCCATAGTTTTCACCCTGACCTTTGTTGACAACCTTTGATTGATACTGTCATGAACAGAACAGGGAAAGAGATGAATCGGCTTCAAGACATGCTGAAAAATTTGAGCGCTAAAGTTAACCAGATGGCTACTACTCTCAATATGTCCAGTGCTGCTAACAGAGAGAACTTGCTTGGGCCTGATAAGAAGACAGATGATGATGTAGTGAATAGAGCATCTGGCTTAGACAACCATGGTCTTGTTGGCTTTCAACGGCAAATTATGAAAGGCATGTTAATATAACTTAGATGCTTTTGCTTTCACTGATTTCATAGTGATGTCATGCAGATTTTTAACTTGATTTGCATAAAAACACAGAACAAGATGAGGGCCTTGAAAAATTGGAGGAGACAGTGACGAGTACTAAACACATCGCACTGGCTGTCAACGAGGAACTTACCCTACACACTAAGCTTCTGGTGGGTGTTGTTGATTTATTCCCCATCTTCCTTTTTTACAATCTCCTTGCATTTTGACCATCCTTTAACATTCTGGAGTTGTTTGCGACCTTTAACAAAATATTGCCTTGTCTTTTAATGCAGGATGACTTAGACGAGCATGTGGATGTAACAAATTCCCGTCTACAGGTTTGTTTTCCGGTTTTTACCTTAGCTGTTCTGAATGATTGGTATCAATATGGAACTCACAAGGGGTGAAACTATGGATTTCTTAGGGCTTTTAAATTGTGTTAAAGAGTTTTATCTTTCTCATCTCTTCATAATTTACTCAGATTTGTGTGTTTTAACCCTAAGGTACCTGAATTATACTTAATGCTTATGCTGTTATTTGTGCAACAGACTGTTCAAAGGAAACTGGCTCTTCTGAACAAACGCACTAAAGGCGGTTGCTCTTGCTTGATCCTACTGGTCATCGCCATTGTCATTCTAATTGTGGTAATCCGGGGGCTGTTTAAATATTTGTAACTTAGAGGATATCACCTTCTAAATTATGATGTATTTTTTTTCACCTGCCTGTGGCCCTTCATGGAATTGCCTGGCTACTCTTTCACGGTAGGGAGACAATGTTTGTTGGTCTTATGGTTTTGTGTATAATTGTAATGAACTCATCGTAGAAATGCATCGATGATCATTATCAGCATGATTAACATGCATTTCAGAGTATGTGTGCACCAGTTGTGCATCAAATACAATCACTATCTTGATTTTCATCCTTGCTGTGTACTCTCCTTTGCTAAGCATGGTTTGTCAGTACTTGCTCGGGTTTGACTCGGTTAAGGGTCCAGGCTACCAGCTCATCGGGGCAATCCTAAAATGACATCGTTTCGGTTTTTATTTTTTCAATAAAACGATGTTGTTTTAGAGATAAAAAAATCAGAAGAAATTCTTGGAGTTCACCGTTTTAGATTTTTTTTTAGATTTGATTGGATAAATTAGGTTGCAAGCTGATCCGATAAGTTATCTATGATCTAAACTGATTTGAAAGGAAACTCACAGTCATGGAGCTGATTTGAGATCAACTGAGACGATAAGGTCCTCAAGCACTGTCTGGCTCCATGTTTGAAAGTGTCCAGATACTAAAAGTTAGGGTTTAGGACCAAACCGGTCCCGCACTGAAACCCCAGAACCTTCCCTTGTTAGACTTTCTTTTTAACGTTTGTACAAGCCTTTTCCCTACCTGCATTATCTTAATAGTAATGTACTTTATTAATTAATTCTTAAAAAAATATATGTCTGAAATGCTAAAATAATTCCTTATTTTTAATCCTATTTTCCCAACATTTCCAGAACCTGCAGATAATTGTATCTCAATTGATCCAAAAGCTCATTCCTCACTCAAAATAATCCGCTGCTAAAAAATATTTATTAACATGAAATTTATTTTCATTGTCTTTATTTTTTTTAAAATTCAATTATTAAGATTAATATATAATTTCTTATTATTATTATTATTATTATGAATACACTAAAATATATGCTCTTAAGATCATTTAAAAATATAACAAAATGTTAATTAATATGCAAATTGATCTAATGTATTTATTTATAATAAAAAATATAATATTATGTTGTTATTTAATGTTATTATAAAAGTGTAAATGATACATTTTAAATTTCATTAAGTGAACAGTAAAAATTACATAATTAATTAAATATCTTTCCACCAAATTCGATTTGAATTGATTTAAAAAGGGATTTGATCTCTTAATTACTAATTAACCCATGCTAATTGTTTTTATTAAAACAATAATGTTTTGTTATTTTTTTTTCTTTCCGGTGATTTGATCTGGTTGAGACCGGGTTAAATTTAGTTAATCAAACCACTAAAAACCCAAATTAATGAACAAGTTTAGCTGGGTCAATGCCTTACTAAGCTAAACTAAAAATTTAACTCGGGTCAATCTGTAGACCAGACCGACCGACCATATTTAATATCAAAGAGAGACAATCCCACAATAGCAATAATGCATGTAACAGCTCAAACAATTATAATTATTTACATAATTGCCACTCTTCTTAGATTAGAAACCCCTTTGATCGATTTGTAGGTGTACAGCTACCCCCAGGCGAGCCATCAGAAGAATTCTTCTCTTGATTTTCTCTACGCGAACAGAGCTTATGCACTAGATACATTTCTCAATTCCCAACAAATCAACAATCCCTTCTCGTTTTCTTGCTAAGGTAAGTCGTAATCAAATAGCCATTCAATGTGTTTTTGGTAGATTTTTTTAATTGCTTTATTGATTTAAAAATTAGCTACCGGTTGAATTGAATTCTGATTGAAGGAAGAATTGGGAATCTTATTTAATGACTAATGGGAACTATGAAAGTTTAGATCTTTCGTGAAAATTGTATCAGTTTTGATCAAATTGGAAGTTGTAATTGTAGGGGAAATGGCGTCACCATCAGAATCATGGATGCAAGAATTCAATGAAGCATCCAAACTTGGTGATGAAATCAGTGCTATGATTTCTGGGAAGAACTCTTTGCCTCAATCAGGACCAGAAACACAACGGCAATTCTCTGCGGCTCGGAGAAAGGCCACTATTTTGAGGACCAAACTTGATATCTTGCAGTCCCTTTTGTCAGCACTTCCTAGCAAACAGCCATTGTAAGTGTTTCTGGTATATGTAAAGGGTTCTTTGGTATGGTAATGGAATCTTGTTTTTTATTCGTGGGTGGCTGATTTTTTGGTGAGTGTTGAGGTGTGTGCTGTTTTTGGAAATTAATGTTCATCTTAAGGAGCCAGGAAAGTTCTAAATGAGAGAAGCACTTGTGTTAGCTTGGATGAGAATTTAACAGCAATTGTTTTTTCTTTTCTTCTAAAAGTTTGGTGAGTGTTAGGGTGTGGGCTATTTTTCAAATTTAATGTTTAAGGAGCTAGGACAGTGCTAAATAAGTGGAGTACTTGTGTTACTTCAGATGATAATTTGACAAAAAGTGTATGTTCGTTTTTTCCATTTTGTTTTATAGAAAGCTTTGGTTGTTATGTATGTGGTTGTGGTTTTCAATGCTCATCCACATTTGTGTAGAAAACCCTTTTCATAGGAGGATAAAAAATCGAAGTAGATACTAAGTAATGTGTAGCATTCTACAGTTGAGAGTGATTTTTTTTTTCTTTCAACAGATATTTTACGAAAACAAGATGAATGAGTCATTTGTAGACAGGTATATTGGGTGAGGAGGGAGGGGTAGAGTAACTTTGTCTGTAAGATATGCTAAGCAATAAATTTGCTGGTGCTTCCCTGCTGACCTTGATGGAAATCTCTGATTACTATTTCATGACCAGATCAGGGAAAGAGATGAATCGGCGTCAAGAAATGCTGAAAAATTTGAGTACAAAAGTTAACCAGATGGCTAGTGCTCTCAATATGTTCAGTGCTGCTAACAGAGAGAACTTGCTTGGGCCTGATAGCAAGACAGATGATGTTATTAATAGAGCATCTGCCTTCGACAACCAGGGTCTTGTTGGTTTTCAAAGGCAAATCATGAGAGGCATGTTATCAAAACTTTGCTTTTTTTTTTTTTTTTTGTGCTTTCTGTGTTTTTCTAATTATGCAATGCAGATTCATAACTTGTTTTGCATAAAAAAACAGAACAAGATGAAGGCCTAGGAAAATTAGAGGAGACGGTGATAAGTACAAAACACATTGCGTTGGCTGTCAATGAGGAACTTACCTTACACACTAGGCTTCTGGTGGGTGGTGTTGATTTATTCCCCATTTATCTTATTTATATTCTCCTGGCATTTTTACCATCCTATAACATGTTGGAATTGATTGCAACTCTAACTCAATATTCCCATCTCTTCTTTATGCAGGATGACTTAGACGAACACGTGGATGTAACAAATTCCCGTTTACAGGTTTGTTTTCTAGTTTCGATTCACGGTTTGCAATTGATTGGTATGGATTCTTATTTCAATAGAAATAAAACTATGGATTGATTTAGGGCTTTTACTATTTGAAGGAGATGAACTTTCACCGTCTTTTGATAATTTTATGCTTAAATTTATGGTTGCATGAATGGTAACTATCACATTCACCTGATGCTTATGTTTGTTCTATTTGGAACAGAGGGTTCAAAAGAATCTGGCTATCCTGAACAAACGCACCAAAGGTGGCTGTGCTTGCTGGGTCTTTCTGGTCATTGCAATTGTGATTCTAATTGTTGTCGTGTGGCTTTTGATTAAATATTTGTAACGTAAGGATAGTAAGCTCAACGTTCTGATTTTGTTTTGGCCTTGTGTGCAATTGCTTGGATTCACTTGCTTGGCAGAAACAGACAATGTTTGTTATTGGTCTTGTGGTTATGATTTAAGTGTGTGCTTAACTCATGTATAGAGAGGTATCGGTGATTGTCAACTGGGATGATAAATGGATCATAATGGATGTGTTTTTTTCAGCAATTTTAACAGATTTGACGGTTGGATTAAGGGTTTCTCAGGTTATTTTGGTTTTCGACTAATACGATAGCCAAGTCGTAGGCCATTTATCAAGGCATCTTGTTGGCTCAAA
>Ga0325411_1007125_pt1 | contig 12214 bp, 4 predicted proteins | sample PopdelMetagenome_13_FD_206181 | JGI IMG/M metagenome (GOLD analysis project Ga0325411, IMG submission 206181) | Populus deltoides microbial communities from Bellville, Georgia, United States - Xylem-PdIQD-R4 | ecosystem: Host-associated > Plants > Phyllosphere > Stem > Wood/Secondary xylem... | reverse complement strand
TAATAAAAAAATAAAAAAAATTCTCATATAAAATTATCATGCAAATCTTAATACATTGAATAACTCAATTTCAATCTAGCTAAGCACCGCTCGTGTAGATTACAAGAGATGGTTAGGCAAGGTTTGGCGAACGATGAAAGTATAAAAAGAGATATAGCATTGATTTGATTAAAATTACCACAAAACCTAATAGGTTTTATTTTGATAAAAATCCAATAATGTGTTTTTTTTTAGGTTATGCATGGAATGATAACTGCATGTCACTTTAGATGACATGGCCTTAATAGGAGCCTATAAAGACTTGCTGCTAGACATTAATTTGATGTGTTGATAACAAATAAATTCTATCAATTTGTTGTGTTTAGTGGTGTAATTTATCAAGATAATTTTGGATTAATTATGATATATATTCTTCATTTCTTCATTTTAGTTAGGAGAAACTATAATTAGAAACTATATCCCTAACATATGTAGATAGTAGCCTTATAAATCAAACAAAATGTAAGAATTCCTACTTGATTTTAACATATTAGAAATAGCATGGATAAACTAATATAAGCAAAAACATATAAAAAAAAAGATAAAAGAAAAAAAGATAAAAGTTATAAATAAAAGAAAAGAAAGGAAAATAATAAATAAAAGGTAAATTACAAATAGAAAGGCAACTAGTAGAAATAAATTATTTATATGGTGTTGGTCATCTTTCCAATAACTAGATGGCCTTTTTATATTGTTATACAAGCTAAATCCTATGTGAATTATAATTCACAATTCTATACAAACCACTTATAATTTATAAGAAGTTTACATAATAAATTCTAATATAATCTGAATTTCTAATTATAGATGTCTTTTTCCTTTAAGCAATATGAACCCTAACTAATATATATTATTTGTCAATTTAATAACTATTTTGAATAAAACTTGATCTTCTAATTAATCATATGAACTTTTATTTCTATAGCGAATTGTTATTTACTAATCAATCATGCACGTCTTCATTCTCTCCTAATCAATCATGACTTTTAACCTTTTAGTTGATTACTTTGTAACTTTTCTAGTTGATCTGGGCTCTAACAAGACTAGGTTGATTCTACTACTAGTTGGTGGTAGATTTTAACCTCATTTTTTCTATTTTTTTTTTTACAAAATAACAACTATTGTTCTTACCTAATGAACTTATTTATAAGGTGTTGGCCACTTTCCTGTAACTATATAAATCTTAGGCAAATTTTAATTCATAACCCTATACAAACTATTTACAACATATAAGAAGATTATATAATGAATTCTAATATAATGTGAATTTCTAATTATGGATGTTCTTTCTAAAAGCGATATAAACTTTAACTAATTTATAATATTTATCTATTTAATATGTTGATTTTAGTCTTATTTTTTCTGTTTTTTTTATATAAATGAACAACTATTGTTCTTACATAATGAACTTATTTATATGGTGTTGGCCACTTTCCTGTAACTAGATAAATCCTAGGTGAATTTTAATTCACAACCCTATACAAACTATTTACAACATATAAGAAGATTATATAATGAATTCTAATATAATCTGAATTTCTAATTATGGATGTTCTTTATAAAAGCGATATAAACCCCAACTAATTTATAATATTTGTCTATTTAATATGTTGATAACTATTTTGAATAAGATTTAATTTTCTAATCAATTATGTGAAATCTTATCTCTGTAGTTAATTGTTATTTCTTGATCAGAGTCATGTCTTCTAGCTCTCTCAATCAATCATGACTTTTAACCCTTTAGTCAATCATTTCCAAATTTCTTTAATTGTTTTTGGCTCTTCCAAAACAAGGTTGATTCTATTATTGACTGGCGGTTGATTTTAACCTTATTTTCTTTGTTTAGTAGTTAATAACTATTCTTCTTATCTAATGAACTTATATGTATTTATTTTTTTATGTAAACACAAGCTCATCATCATTAAAAGGTAATGAAAATTTTCAAAAGAAGATTTGGATGATAATTATTCGATTTTTGGTTTAAAAGAAAATTGTTTGTTAGCCATCATTATAATGGATAGATAGCTTTATTTCTTTATTATCTATATTTATACTTCATCATGTGATTCTTGGCCTTGTAATTTATCCTACAAGCTGATGAATTTCTAACAAGCTATTTATAAGCTTTCTATTTTCTTTTTTTCTTTTTCCTTAACAAACTTGATTTTGTTCATTAGTTGTTTGGACTACCTTGAACAAAACCAAGCAATGAATTTCATGTTTCTCTAGACACCTTGTTTTGCTAGCTGGTCTTCAAAATAGTTTGGTTCTCTTTATGGTCATGCGCATGTACATGTGAGTAGGGGTAAACACCTAGTGGATTTGAATGTCCACTATATATATATTTCTCTTTTAACTTGACTCTCTTACTAGCTAATAACCAATCAAAGATAGCATCAACTTGATTTATATCAAATAAGTAATGCCTTTACTTATTTGATTTTCAAGATTTAAGGCTTTGATATTCTTTTTAGTCAATACTTCGCATATTATAGGTTTTCTTAACACAAACTCTATTACATTTCCATTACGTCTTAAAATTTAGGATCTTATTTTCCTTCTTTTCTTTTAAAATTCTCATATATTGAAGATTTTACTTATAATTTACATATATATTTAAACTTCATTTCTTCAAATGTTTTTCTTAATTCTAACTTTATACCTTTTGAGCAATCATTATAAATTCCTTCTTTGGAATCCTAGCCCAATATTTTTTCCTAGCTTCCATGAATCTATCTAAATATTGTTTTATAATTTCTTTAGGGTACTATTTCAGTTTCATTAAATCAACCAAAACAAACTTTAATTCTGTGCTAAAGAAATGAGCCTAGAATATTGTTTGCATTTCATTCCCACTCTAGACTAAATTTGGTGTCAAATTTATGTACCAAGTAAAATTATTCACAAACAATAAGTTTGGGAATAGCCTTAGTCTCAAGAAGTCAAAATTAACCTTAGCAAATAAATTTTGCTATATTTTTTAAAACATATATTGTTCCTTAGCCATTAAACAATGTGAAGTTTAGAAACTTGAAATTGCTAGGGTAAGGATACATTCTATCAATGTGGTCTAGATAGGGTCTTCTATATATTGGCTTATTGGTTTGTTAAACCTTTGGTTCGTAGGCTTGTTCCATTATCCCTAAAATGTACTCTGGATTAGCTCTACTTTGAGATCTAATTATTTATGAGTTGTTTGGGATTAGTCTTTCACCAACATCCCTCGATAGTGAATTCTTATAATTAGTAAACTTATCATTTGAACTACTTCCAACTTTTTCTATTACTAAAGGCCTTTCTAAGTTCATTCTAGGTTCAAACAGAAGGTTTTTCTTGACATTATATTGTTTTGGACAACCTTTCCATTTTATCTAAGATCCGTCTTTCTAAAGTTTAGTTTATTTTTCTCTTTTTCATCTAAGTGATTTTTTTACTTCATCTGCCAGTTATTTGAAAATCTTATACATCATTTCTATTATAATATGATTAAATTCAAAATTTACTTTATCATTTACTTTTCTTATTTTGTCATTTAATTTTGAATTGACATACTCTATTACTCAAATCATTTCTTTATAGAATTTATTTTATTAAATTTTACAATTTTCCTACTTCATGCTTTAAACTTCTTTTACCATTCTATCCCCCTCTAATATTGGACTCTAGAATGACATAATTTGATCTCTCATTCATTGTCATAATCCCAATGCAATGATCTTTAATCATTTTCATATTTGGTCTATGTTTTTCCTCAATTTATTTAAAAGAAACCTATATCTCTTTTCAAGTATCTTGTTAGCTTCTTCTGTCATTCCTTCATAAAGTTTATATCTCTCTTCTACACCTATTTATAGGTAAAACAAATATGTCATTTTCCTTCTAATTTCTTGGTCCCCAAGAAACTAAAACATACTTTAGTCCCTCATCTTTATCCCTTGCATATTAGTCCCTTATCCAATAATTTTTTATATTTTGGCATTTTGATTTTTTTAAATACAATATCAACATCACTTGATAAAAAAATTACTGAGTTTATAATCAACTAGAGCCTTGTTGGTCTTAGAACTTTGTCAGGTTCTAATTTGCTGAACACTTTCTTTGTTAAACCTTGAGTGGTTTTTAATCAATTGAAGCCTTGTTGGGCTCAGAACCTTTGCATATTAGTCCCTTGTCTAATTATTTTTATATTTTTTATATTTTGATTTTTTTAAAATGCAATATCAACGTAAACTTGATAAAAAATTATTAAGTTTATAATCAACTAGAGCCTTGCTGTTCTCAAAACTTTGTCAAGTTCTAATTTGCTAGAGTCTTGTTAGACTCTTTTTTTGTTAAACCTTGAGTGATTTTTAATCAATTAGAGCCATGTTGGGCTCATAACCTTGTTGGGTCCTAATTTGTAGGATTTTATCTCGTTATTATAAAGTAGATGGATAAACTATGGTTTAAACATTAGGAACCTAAACATTGTACCCAAAATAGCCAAAGCATGCTTGTTTGAAATGATTTGATTAGCTAGAATGTTGGGCAAACACTAAAAGCACGGTCAATAGTTTTGAGTAAACAATACTCATTATTCATGTCATAGATTGTTGATTTGTTTAATTGATTATAACATTAACATGATATAGGAATATTCCTTTACTCAATATAGAAATAAAAGAATATGGAAGGCCTTATCTATATAAAAAGATAAACATTCATGTGTCAACTATGTAAAAATACTAATTGTTCACTACCAAATAGGGAAAGAAAGGCTATAACTTATCATAAATAATAAAATTAGCTAGTCTAAGAAGAGTTCAAATTAAACAAGGAAGATGGGAAGTGATCAACCAAGGGAAGATGAGAAATGATAAATTCAAAGAGCTAAAAACATGATCAACCAGAAAAAGTCAATTTTCTATAGAGATGAGGGTTTTTGTGATTGACTAAAAGATCAAGTCCTACTCTAAATAATAGTATGTCACAGATTACACTGACAGCTATTACAAATTCGAAAGAAAATATATAACTTCCAATAAGGAGACATGCTGGTAAAAATATAAATTATATTAGGTGTCATAACCCAATTTTTGACCATTTTATTTTAATTTTATGATAAAAAGAAAAATGATGATAAAAAATTAATAATGATGAAAAAACAAGTAAAATGAAATAAATGAAGAATGAATTAAAATTTGGGTTAAGGGCAACATGATTGGAAATTCTGGGGTTTAATTAAACTTTGAAATTAATCTAATTAAGCTTGGAATTAATTTAATTAATCAAGTCAAGAGTTTAATTGAAGAATGGATAAGTTTTGAGACTTAATTAAGCTTGGAATTAATTTAATTAATCCAATCAAGGTTTTAATTAGAGAATTGATAAGTTTTGAGACTTAATTAAGCTTGAAATTAATTTAATTCATCCAATCAAGGGTTTAATTGGACTTAGATTTAGTTAAATTAATGAAATCAGGGACTTAATTGAACAAATAACAAAGTTTGGGGTTAATTGGGGGCAAAATTGCAACAGATTAAAGTCTAAGAATTAGCTTGTAAAAAGCGCCGAAATACAGGGGTCCAATTACAATTTACAAAGGGGCTTGATTGCACGATTTCAAAAATTCAGTGACCAGATTGAAAATGGTCATTTCCATCGCACAAACGACACCGTTTTGAGAAGCTGTTCATCGCCTTCTTCGCCTTCTTCCTCAGGAGCCGTTTCTGGCAGTAATGGCTTTGAAGTCGTTCTAAATGGTTGGTATTCTCTGGCTATAAAGCCAGAGAAGATGAGAGAGCGAAAGGGGGGGAGGACGAAGAGAGACAGAACCGGGAAAATTTTGGTCCCTCAACCAGCAGCAAATCCTCGTGCTTTTACTGCCATTGTCTTCGTCTTGAACGGAGAAGACTGGGCAGAGACACAAACAAGAAAGAAAAACCACGGAAGGGGGAAGGAATCACAGAACTGAGGGGCTGAGAGGGACACCGAAAAAAAACAGGGGGACAGAGGGAAACCAAACAAAGCACAAAACAAAGCAAAGAAAAAACACCGAAAGAAGAGAAAAATCAAGGAGCAACACAGCGAGGGGTATTGGTTTTCGCCATTGTTTTTGTCCTTGCAGAAAACCCAGAATCAACAACCAATTCACAGCAGGCCGGCCTCTCCATCATCTTCTTGGTTTGAAAAGTTGCTGAGAAAAACGAAGAGGAAACGCAGACAAAGTGAGCATAGAAGGAAGATAAAGGGAAACCATATGCAAGGATCCATCATAACTGCAAGCGCCTTCGGTCTCCAGCAGCAGGTACGCTCGTTTCTTCATTTTTGCATTCTTTAAATTTGCAAGAACACTACGCGAAGGCAATTTAATTGCCTTCGAACAGTGCCACGCACGCGTGCTTTGGCCCAGCCGGGTCAGTGGCTTGGGCCAGTGACCGGGCGGGGCTGGGCTGGGATGGGTCTAGCCCAGCCCATGTGGGCTGACCGGGCCCAGCCAAAAAAAAATAAAAAAAATAAAAATAAAACAAATGTGTATGGATGAATAAAAATAATGTAAATTTATTGGTTTATTCACTGACGCTAGAGTCAGGAATAAAAATACCGGTTTAAATTTATATTATTTTTATTCGTTGTATTTTATTTTATTTAGCTAGAAAAATAAAAAAAATATGTGCATGCGTAAAAATCAATTTATTTTTATTTATTTATTCACTAGGCGCTATAGTAAGGAATAAAAAATATTGAACTAATTGTTTTTTCGTAGCTACGAATTTTTACCAACGCCAGAGTTGGAATTATTTGAGCTCGAATATTCACTGGCGCCAGAGTCAGGAATATTATAAACAAATCATCATAGCATAAACTAATAAATATTTAGCAATTTAAAACAAAATTAACAATGCAGTCTGTCATAAGCAGAACATTTAAGGGGTGATAATATCTTCCCTTTTACGTAACCAATCCCAAGTCATAGAATCTCTGTTGACCAGTTAGGGTTCCTAGTGACCATAATACTAGGTGGCGACTCCTCAAACAAGACCTTTTCCCCTAAAAGAACAAAATGCCAGAAATCTGTTCTTTTTCCACTATCAAGAAATATTTTGTGGGACCGCCACAATGTCGGGTGCGTTAGAAAGAAAATATATGACTTCCAATAAGGAGACATGCTGGTAAAAATATAAATTATATTAGGTTTCATATTGCGAGCTCTTGATCTACTATGAACAATTTGTATAGAATTAAGAATTATATTTTACATAAGATTTTAACTCGGTAACAATATAAATAGGTAATCCAGTTACTAATAACAAATTCAACCTTATATACATAATCTTTTATGTGTGATTTACTACTTTCTTGCAATTTATTTTTTTCCTTTACATTCTAGTTTGTTTTGTATATTTTGTCTTACCTTTTCATCTTCCTTTTCTTTTTAATCTAGCTTCTTTTGAAATAATATACTCTTTGTTAGGGCTTAGAATATCGAACACCTATATTTTGCTAGATTTGTGAGGCTACTACCTGGCTCCGCTCAAGATTATGTTCCTAACTATAGTTTATCATTATTGGAAAGAAAAAATGAACATTTAGCATAATTAATTCAAAAAATTATATGAGTGATCAACACATATTCAAAACTAATAACTTCCATAATTGACAAATAATATTCTAATTTGATAATCTTCTTCACCGTGCCTTCATTCATGTGAGATGTGTGTAACTACATATGCCTATTATATAACATCCCTCATAAATAATGAAGTTTATGACTAATCTTGTAAGGGCAAGTTAATGCAAGTTTATAACTAAATAAAGTCATAAATAACTTCTTAGGTTTAGTTACGGATACATGATAGTTTTTTATGGATTGTAACCCTATGTATAAGTTTACTAAGAGACTTGGATTGCAGGCCAGATTGTACTTGATAGTTCTCCTTAGATTTTGAGTATCAGTGGGCAGAGAAAAAGCTTGCAAATAAGTTTTTTCATTTGAGGAAGGATGAGGAAGCATTTTACAAGCAGAGGTCTTAAATTCAATTGTTAAACTTAGGAATCAAGAACACCAAATTCTTTCATAGATCTCAATTATATAGACAGGTAAGGAACAAGATCTATTGGTTAATTGATGAGACATGATCTCGGATTCAGGATCAGAAGGGTTAAAGTCAGTTGGCAATCTGCTACTTTTAAGGGCTACTTTCTTAACACTCGACAATCACTATAGAGGATGACTCCCAATACTTCTCTGGCAAGATTGCTCATAATAGTATTCCTGTTTTGGAGTCACGCATCACTAATGATGAGATCAAAGAATCTTTATTTTCCATCCAAATGATAAAGCTCCTAGACTAGATGGTTATACCTCATTATTCTTCAAAAGAAGTTGGAACATAAATGGTGAAGACTTCATTACTATTATGAAGTGTTTTTTTTTAATTCCTCTACTTTGCTTAGATGTGTTAATGCCATTAGAATTACCTTGGTCGCAAAGGTTGAAACTCCAACCACTATGAATGACTTTAGACCTATCTCATGTTGTAATGTGATGTACAAATACATATCTAAAGTCATTATGAATAGATTGAAGGAGATTTTTCTGGAGGTCGTTGGACCTCCTCAAAATGCTTTTGTTTTGAGAAGACAAATATTTGATTAATGCTTGACTACCACTTAGATAGTTATATGTCTAGATGTGCTTTGGAAATTGACATCAGGAAAGCTTTTGATATAGTTAGTTGAGATTTTATCCTTACAGGTTTAAGAGATATTGGAGTACCTGGTGTCATGGTTAAATGGATTGAGGTATACATGTCTACGACTTATTTCTTTATGGCTATGAATGGAGAGAATCATGGTCTCTTCCCATCTTCTAAGGGTCTTCAACAAGATGATTCTTTGTCCTCTTATTTTTTTGTTCTGGCTATAAAAGGTTTAGGAGGCATTCTTAAAGAGGATTCACAAAACCTGAGGTTTTGTTATAACTGGTGGTGACAACATAATGCCATTACTCACATGTGCTTTACTGATGACCTTATGATCTACTGTCAAGTAGATAGGGACTTAGTCAAGTATGTGAGAAAGGTTTTAGATGATTTTGCAGGGTTGTCTAGTCTTGTTATAAATCTAGAGAAGAGCCTTAGTCTTCTTATCAGAAGTTGATGATGAGTTTAGAACCTCTTTGTAGGATCTTTTAGGTTTTAGGTTGGGTTCTCTACTTGTAAGATATTTAGATGTCCCATTGATATCTACTAGATAGAGTCATTTTAATTATAAGCCTTTGGTGGAGCGAATTCTCTCCAGGATTAAACTGTGGACCATACCTTCAATTATTTATATTAGGCATCTTTAACTTATCAAATCAGTTTTCATCTCTATCCAAGTTTATTGGTCCTCCATGTTTATTTTTCCTTGCTTTATTATTACAAGGGCTGGTATCTTGGTTGCTTTCCTTTAGAAAGGCTACTCTCTCTCCTACTTAGGGGCTAAGATGGCCTGGGTCTATGTTTGTTATCCATTTAAGGAGGGTGGCCTAGGATAAAAAGGGCTCAAACTTGGAATAAAGTGGTTATTCTCAAATATGTATGGTGACTGCTTTTAAATAGATCATCAGTTTGGTCTGGATGTTATTAGTGATGAACTTGGTTTGTGATGTTATTAGTGATCATACAATAAAGAAAAATAGAACAAATTTAGATGTAATGGCACATCAAAGTATTTTTTTGATGTAATTGGTTAGAGACTACTTGTTTTTTAAGATATAACAACTTATCATATGCAAGCATATACTCACAATGAATGGATATTTGTGGATGTTCAATTCCACCCGTCAAAAGAGTTATAATAATAAATAGCAATTAGTTTTTGTATTTTATAAGATTTGAGTTAAATTTGATATCTAACTCTCATTCCACTCGTATCTTTGTAAGGAAGTAAAGGCCTCATACTCCTAGCTAACAGTTATGGTTCTTAGAATTAAGTACTATCAATTTTCTCTCCTTTTCTTTTACCAAATAGTGGAGGAGGGGAGAGTAGACTCGGACTTGGGCTTCCTAGGTGGATGGGGGTAAATCTATTTTACCATTATATATTATACCTAGTTAAAAAAAAAAAAAATCATAGTTCTTGCTATGTTTATTAAACTTATGAGATTTATATATGTTGTGCATGTAAATTACATATACTAATGTTTATCCTTATAACTTTTTTTTATCTTTTAAATCTATTCATCTCCATCACTCTCATCAAACATAAAAATATTTAAAGACTTGTTGAACTTTACTTTTTAGTATCTAATTATTTTATTTATTAAAAAAATATATATTTATGATATAATATTATATAATATTGATTATAGGGTTGACTTAAGACTCAATCCAAGAGATTGTTATTTTTATTTATTTTAGGAACTTCATTTTTATTTAGAAATTATGATTATATGTCATGTATAAATAAACACACAAGTTATTCAAGATATAGGGTATATTTGGGATTATAGTAGTGGTTAAAATTTAAAGTGTTTTTCACTTAGAAATTCATTAAAATAGTATTTTTTTATTTTTAAAAAAATTATTTTTTATATCAGTACATCAAAACGATCTCAAAAAATATATATTTTTAGTAAAAACAAATTTAAAATTAAAAAAAATATGATTTACATCGCATATTTCCAAACAAAGTTATAGTTTCTTGTGGTTTCAATTTCTCCGGTAATAGAAATTATATCATTATATTTTTTTATGTTTTATCATGGTAGCGAGGCCACCTCATATAGCCTAGTATTATATATATATATATAAAATTTAGGAAGCTTTTGTGTTTTCATTTGAAAGATTTTATCTAGCTATCTACACCAGCAAAGTTGTTGCCGTTTTTTCAATCCTAAAGTTATATCTTTATATTTTCACACATCCCAAACCAATGGATTTCTCAATGTCCAAGTTTCATTTTTGTAAAAGTTCCACGTATCCTCACTCTCCACTAGAATCTTTTGCAGTACCGCCCCCTCTCAGGAGAGAGTTATCCACGTTGTTCTATCAAACTAGTTTCTAGAGTTTCTTCGGTGTTTTATTTTCATTTTTTGTCTTGGTTTTTGTAGATTCGACCTCTATAGTGCTTATTCAGCAGTGGGTTTCTTTTGGGTCTTCCCATTATTTATGCCTTAATTTCTTGTCGATTCTATACTTCTACAATACGATCCTTCGGCTTTGAATTAATTTTTGGTCATAAATTGTATGATATAATGACACGTAATAATTACGTGATTGACTTGAGGCTCAATTTAAGATATTGTTATTATTCTTTTTTATTTAGGAATTATGATTTTATTTGATACATAGCTTTTGTTTAAATAAACAAGTTATTCAAGATGCAGTCTCTTAGGTTGATTTCATGTTCTCCTGCTGTCTCTCTCAGACAATAACCCTTTTTTTTGTTACAAAGTGGGATGCTCTTTGTAGTTCAGTCGAATGATGATAGTGGGGGCCGGCGATGAGTCCAATCTTCCCGACCAATAAAGACAATTTGGCATTCAGTGATCATAAAGCTTAGAAACTTGAATGTGAATCTGTAAGCTAACAACGGTCCCGAAATGTATATCACTTTTGTTTTGTTCATATTCCATTTTGACTTGTGTGAATTTCTCTGTTCCCCTGATGGAACATCCTTTGCCTTGGACTTTTTTTTTCTTCTTTTTATTAGTCTTAAATACATATTAATAAGAATTGGAATTTTATCCTGTAGATTTCATATTTCATTTTTTAGTGAAAATGTAAAAATTAAAGAGTTTTCCGTAAATTACTATTACTTAAGAATAATTACAAGGCTTAACCTAATAATTAGCCAACCCTTTATCCTTTATATATACATAAAGTAATATTTAATTATAATATTGGTAGAGGTTACCTCACAATAATATAATTACAATATTTTTTATATACAATATTTTTATATAAATACATTCTATAATATCACTAGACATCAAAAACGATATTATCCACTCACTTGTTATTAGTATTACTCGCACTCAAGAAAAAAAAATCATAATAGCTTTATTTCAAGAGATCAAACCAAAAATTATGGATTGTAAGAAAATTCTAGCAAATACTGAGATATTGGATTACGAAACTAAGGGAAAAATATACATTCTTGTTAAGTAAAACAAGTAATAAAGAGAATTAATGCAAACAAACAATAA
>Ga0325411_1007118_pt1 | contig 12218 bp, 9 predicted proteins | sample PopdelMetagenome_13_FD_206181 | JGI IMG/M metagenome (GOLD analysis project Ga0325411, IMG submission 206181) | Populus deltoides microbial communities from Bellville, Georgia, United States - Xylem-PdIQD-R4 | ecosystem: Host-associated > Plants > Phyllosphere > Stem > Wood/Secondary xylem... | reverse complement strand
ATTTATATTATTCTCTAATATGTACGGTCACAATTAAACAAAAATATAATGAAGTACCATACATTAATATAGTTAAAATTCTGAGAAATATTGAATGAAAGATTAAGAAGTTATCGATGTCGATGGCTAGTATATATGCTGGTGCTCTTACAAAAGTAATGAGATGATAGGTTTCAAAGCTGGAGTTAATTAAAGTCGGGGGAAAAACTACAACTAGGGCTAGAAATTAACGTGACAAAGGGATCATGAGGAATTAGTGCTCGTGCTTATTGCAGCAATGACCAATGTATCAGCTTTGATTAGCTCTCTACATGTGTAATGGACATGCAAGTATATATTGGCATTATCATGATTAGAAACCTCTTAAGTCATTTAAAGCACTTGTTCGTGCTCTTCGTGCTCCACTCACTCCAAATATTTCTATCAAAAGACAAAAGCCTCTTTCAAGAATCAAAGTCTATTGCTCCATTATGATTGCCATTCGATTGCTAACTTTCTATTTTTCATCTAACCAATAAAATCATTATCTATATCGTCATTATGCAAGCATCATCCCAATAATCATGATCAGGCTAGCTGCGGTACACGTATTTAAATGACAAGAAATACCTTTGAAAAACAAATTCAATGGTGACTATAAATGAAGAAACTTCCTTCTTTGACAAGAGAGAATAGATGCCTAACTCATGGCTGCTTTACCTAGCTAAACACGGTGTCGACTGTGACTATTGACTTGAAACCCTAACCAAAGTTGTTTTATCAGCAGGACTGGCTAGGGTTCTGGAAGATGTAGGATCCTGCATCTGGGCAGTGAAGTTGACATCTTCCCATCTATGCTGTGCCTTAATTATGCATGAGTTGAAACCCGCCGAAATCACAAAATATTTTGCTAGAAACATCTAATGACCTTATTAATTCACTTTGGAGACTTCGCTGGGCGGCCTTTTGCATTCAATAGGTATGTATACCTTCCATCTCAAAAGAAATATGAACTTCTTGCATTGGCATGTTAAGGAATGCTTTAGCTATATGAGAGGCGACGAATGAGATAGGATAATCCAATCGAAAAAAATTTACCCGTGAAAAAGGTACAAAACATGGACCACTGGCTTCATGATTAGTCAGGATCGCAAGGGTAGCGAAAATTGAGTTGATAACAGGGACAAATAGGGTGGCACCTAATTACGGAAATCTTTTGAGATTTTGTGTCACCAATGTGAAAGGAACAAGAGAAAAGCCCCCACAAAGGAGAGATGGATGGACTCATCTAACAATACACGAGGTGGGTTTTGGCCTCAAGCTAAGCATAATAAATCCAAGGGGATATTTTCTTATATATTGCTTAAACCTCTCTTGGGTCTACGAAAAGAGATGTTGTTGTCGGTGGCGTTTTTGGCAATTGAAGGATTGTGCTCTCTTCATTTTTCATGGCCTTTATGCACCACAAATCTTCTGGACAGGAGAGCGATTTCCAGTAGGGGATGTGAGGCCTTAGCATTTCCTTACCGCCTACTTCTGTTACTGTAACCTTACAATCTTTGGTCTTTGTCGCCATGTTGTGCACAAATTGGCACAAGTCTCCAACCAGTTTTCCTGATAATGGTCCTTCAAGGTGCAATCCATACATGAAGTAGAATCCAAATGGACTGAAAAAATCTGGTATTGCAGACAATTTAAAACATGGAAAGATTTTATCAATCAATCTTGAAATCTTTGTGTATATTAAGCAAGATAAGGGCGCTTTCCCTAATCTTAGCTTGAAGAGCTCCCCACTGTTCCATACACTAAGCATGGCCCAACTACTTGGAAATTTCCCATCTGAACCAAAACCATCCCATGACTCACCTCTTTGATAGGCCACCCAAGTCCCCAAGCTTAGCCTGTTTCTTAGTATATTGCCTATATCATCAGGGAAAAACTCGGTTGAAGTCATTAGCTTTCGGTATAGAAACTCAGCTTCTTCAATCCTGAGTTTCGCGACCTCAGTTTTTGATGACAAACGCAAGGCTCGACGATCAACTGGATTAACAAGAATCGCTGGTGTCCTGAATTTGGCATATCCAAGCTTTTTTATGAAGAGATTAACTGATGCCTCATTATCTTTCTCTGTAGCCATGTACGCGTAGTCAACATCATTTGCAACGAACCATTTTTCCAATTCAAGCACTAGCCTCAATCCAATCCCTTTTCTTCGATGAAGCGGTGCAATTCTTAAGCCTAACACATAACCCAACTTGGCTAGATTCTTTGGAGGTTTATGGACGGTTGCAAGCTTTATAGAGCCTTGAATGACACCAACCAGTTCGCTGCCCAGCTCTGCTATCTAACATGTAAAAGAAACGAGGTTGCAATATTTTTTTCGTCAATAAGACATCATTGTAAGGGCAATGGATGTAACAACACATAAGATATATCCGATAATGGATATAATGAAAAACAAAGGAAAAATAAAAGAGAATGACGATGATCAGTATCGTGAGCACGTACCAGCATCTTGTACATCGGACTGTTTTTGATTCTACAGATGGGGTCGCCCATAGTATCTGTGAAGAGAACTACTCGTTTAGTCGGGCCTACCTCACATCTTCTCTCAAGATCTTCCACTCTAGCTCTATGAATTTGAACATCGTAGCTTCGTATTTTAAGTTCTCCGTACACCATTCTTCTCACTTCATCAAACTTGCACCATAAATAGCAATGAATTAGCGACCGGCATGAGAGAGTGGAGATACGAGCAAATATAGCTTTTTTATTTATAAGAGATCAAAAGAGAGCCCATACACATAAGATGAAATATTGCAGCTAGCAAGCATATTGTATATTAGCTAGTAATATAGCTAGGAAATAATAGGTTCTTTGTTCCACCACTAACTAAAAGAAATTGTCCTGAAAATTCATATTGATCATCATTTATATGCAAAGGTGGGAAATTAATGTGGAATGTTATCTCTAATCAACATCAACATTGGGCTTAAACAGCAATAATAATAGACAAAAGGTGGTTAATAATAGGATGTGTCTTTTTGTCCTCAGCCTTTTGCCCATTCTTAACTTGATTAAGCCCTGTCCACGTTAGGATCACCTCAGGCTCACGCCACCGTGCACACCTAAGAATATGTATAGTTGGCCAACCCTCATTTGTCAATCGATTGTCCAAATACGATTAAGCCCTCTGCCCTCCAACAAAAAAAAAAAAAAAAAACTGTAGTCGCTCAGTTGATACCATACATGTACAGGTACGATTAAGCCCTCTGCCACCTAATTGAAAAATAGGTATACTGTCCCGTCGGCAGGTCATAAATATCTTCAAATCTGATCATAGATTAACGATTCTCGACAAGAAGTTCATTGTTTTAATTTTATTGAATTATCAGATCAATCTTTTAGCTATGTGTGTTGCGGTTGGCCTAATTAATTAAAGGAGTCTAGAATGTGTCGTCGGCAGATGTACACCGTGTATATATAATGCATGGTGGCGACATATAATTAACTAAGTGCAGGGATTAATTAATTGGGGGGAAGGGGGGGGGGGGTTTTATTAGCTTAAGCTTTATGCAAGAGGAGAAGTCCCTTTCCTCTCACACTGAAGTTCTTGCATTTGTAATATATTTTATTCTTGATTTGTTTCTTTGTGTGTTGTGTGCGGTAACGGTGGTCCATATTGGCTTCCTTTTAGACGCTTAGATTCGAAAGTGAAAGTAACCCCACTATAAAACCCTAACTCGCTCTCTACTGCTTACAGAAAAGCTACATATATATAAATTAATGATAATGCTGCTCTAACGTGCCCTGTATATGTGTGCGCCAGCAAATTTAGCTTGCAATAGTCGGTCCAAATCAAAGCCAGTACTGTTGGCTTGAACTTATAGATCATGCCGAGGGACGCAAGGCAGCAGCTGTTAATTTTCTGGCAATGTTCATTGGATCTGGTTTGTGCGTTGGGTTGCATGTGGGCCATTCGGTCTCGAGGCTTACCTATTCATTCGGCTTACGTAACTGTGGTATGTGGGAAGGCGCAGTGGCCCAGAGGACCCAGGAGACGAGAGAGAGAAGGAGGCTGTCGTGAGTAGCTGTCAAGTTGATTGGTTTGGGTTTGCAATGGGCCCACGATGAGATGGGGCACTTGAGCTCTATTGTAGCCCAGCAAGATGCTTTGGATGTTCGTTAATTAATGTTCCTCGGCGTAGCGCCACTTGATTTATTAGCTCTCTCCACTCGAACAAGGAAAAACAAAAGAAAAAGGAACGACTCCTTTTAATTTTTAGCATAAGTTTTCCAAGACCTAATTAGGAATTTAGTTTTTGTAGTGTGCGAAAAGGTAGATGAAGAACCATTAAGACAAAAAAGAAAAGACAAAGTTCAATAATGTGGTACCGTCTTATACTTGCAAAGTTGATTATTGCCATGTCTCTATGCTTTAATCAGTGTTAGAATTATTAATCTTCATCTTTGGGAACAATTGGCAGAAAAATAAGAACAGAAACGTTTCCAAACGATGAGCTTATACCAGTAATCAACGTATAAAAAAAAAGGAAAAAAAAAAGGAGAAGGAGACATAAGGAACACGGCAAGAAACCCTAACATATATGATCACATAGCAGAATTAGACTCTAAACATCTCACAATTAATTACACATAAAATGTTTTACGAAACCCTAACCATTCTTGTTCTTCTTCTCTTGCTTTTTTTTTTTTTATGGGCCCTTTATTTAACTTACTCATATGGTTCCACCAGCCTCACTTGTATATTCATTATTCTTAATCTGAATCACAATCAATCCACCGCACCCATTATTGCTTAGAAAAAGACACGTGCTCCATTTATGCGCCATTAACCAAATGCAAAGTGCACACGTGTAGGAAGCCCCCCCATTATCACCCTAGAAAAAAACACAAAGGTCCCTCCCACTACATCTTGGCTAAAGAAAATACGGGTCCCTGCTTCACTCATGATGATCTATTTTGTTTAAGAAAGGACTCGTACTGTTTTTTTGATGATTTTAACTCTCCCACAAAGTGCTAAGTGTACGACATTTATTTGTCTGCTTGGTGTCCTAATCTTTCTTTGCATGCATTATGTTGTCTAGCTACATCTACATGCCTTTTTAGATGGACACTTTTGAGGGCCAAGGCCATTTTTTAATGTGTGGTACCACTCCAAAAGTGCTTCAAGCTTTCTTGAGGGAGGGAGCATGATCACTCCTTGCTTTTATTCTTCTATTTGCATCAAACTTATCCACGAAAGTGTTGCCGATATGCCCTATGAGGAGAGACCTTTTAATTATGTTGATGCTTAGTATTGTTCCAAAAGTCTCCACGTTAATCATCTTTATCCATTCCCCTCAAACCCTTTGGAGATGCGACCGTGATGTGTAATTGGACCAATGTTTATGTACCAATTGTCATGAAATACAGGAAGTGGAATGAAAGCTAGAGAAGGGACCAGTTCTTAATCAGATTTGTGTAGGAAAATCATGGAAGCTAGATCATGGATGAATAACCCCAACATACCAACATCTGAATCTGCATTAAAAGAGAGTGGAAAAGAGAGAAACGAAGAAGAAAAGGAAGGGCACATTACACACCAACCAATTAAGATCGACACCATGTTCTTATATGCCAGCTAAAGACGTCATTTTGCAATGAAAAGCATGAAAGAAGAGAAAATGGTTACGCTACATGTATCAGAACTACACACTATAAGGTGCTCTAGATGTCAAGTAGTGATCACTAATAATTTGCCTTTTTTTCCTTTTCTTTTTCCTTTCAATGAATGAAAGATTTCATTATAGAAGAGGGGCTCAAGAGAGAGCTCACTTCACCGCAAAAGCTTTACAGACAAGACTTTTCTGAAAACCAGTATCGATAGATACTAAAATTCTATCTATTGCAAATTGAACATACTTCACGATTGTCAATGGCAGCTTTAAGCAATCAAGAATTATATACCCTACAATAACTAAAATTGTTGGTACGATCAGCTGTACACTGCTCTTATTTCTTTTTTCTATACAGAGCATATGAAATTACATCAAGCAATCCTTAATAGATTAACTCAAAATCTGATGATGGATGAATTTATCAGCAATCTGGTATCTAGAATATTTAGTTAATTTTTTTATTCTAGCAATCGGATGTGTTTTTTTTTTTTTGGTAATATGACCAGTGAATCACGTTTTATTCTTGCAAAAGATTTTTTTTTATATATATATTTAGAGACTACCCGATAATTAAATGAATATCATTTGAAAAGAAAAAATAGCTATATTTAGGGTTGTGATTGGCCGAGTCCAAAAATAATGAATTATTACTCTCCATGTGATCATTCTTTTAAAGAACCGATCCATGGGGGAAAAGAAATGCTTATCGATCCATCCAAAACTACTCATTTCATGCAGAGAACTTCTTGCAAAGTTGAGTCCATATATAAATATTTGCACGCTCCAACTGACCTTTGATTGCTTCGAATTTGAAGAATCGAGGACTAAATATCCTCTACCTTAGAACATGAGAACAACAAGTGATTTTTATATTCAATTTCTCTTTTGTAAAAGACGCAATTAGAATCAATTACCTTTCCTAATAGAAAGTCAAATCAGAATTGCAAGCCATTAATTATATAAAACTATATGTAATTAGGGATATGGAAAGATTTTTTAGTAAGTTATCTCAAACTCTGCATAGAGTATATTTATACCCTCATGTCTGAAGGACTATTATAACATATGACCGAAACTCTAAGCATTTATGTAAAAGTGGCCATAAGACATAAAGTTATCATCAACCAAAAAACCTCCATGTGATCATGGTACCTTAAGAGGTGCGTAGGATAACATCCTGCGGATCAATCCCTCATTTCCCAATTTAACCCACTCCTATTTCAAAGAGCCATTTCGCAAGAGTCCACAAAATATGGGGAGGATTCGAAGTCACTTGTAGGCCCATTTCATGGTCGCCGTATACTTGTTTGGGCCCAGAATCTGCAGAGGTGTCTTGTCCAAAACTGGCCCATATGATTCTTCTTGGGGCCAGAATCTTCACATTGTTTATAAAAATAAACAATGAAAGTAAAAACTACATTTATGTTATTTTTATTTTTTCTCGTTAATAGTAGAATTTGGGATATATATTTATATTTTCGCACACTTTTCTTCATTAGCACCCAGTAATATGGGGACCATTTCCTTACTAGACGTCGCAGTTCCTTGCAATGGAGCACCTGCAATCATAATTTTTCGATTATAGATGCCATGTGAAAATATAAAAAGAACCAGGCAATTTCTTTTTTAATTTTAAGAATATAGAACCAGCCGGTGTTGGGCCGGGTTCTAGTAGAGAGAAAAAACATGGCACCGACGAAGTGCACGAAAAGCACCAAATATTTGGTTGCAGAGGGGGTCTGATATAGAAACACGTAAGCACCAAATCAGCTATATGCACAGCCATATGGGGTGGGCTACAAATAAAATTCCAGAAACACGTAAGCACAGTGGCATATCATCAAAATCTAAAAAAAAATAAAAATAAAATCCAAATAAGGTCCTTGTGTTCTTAGCCTGGAAAATCAAAGACGGATTCCTGGTGCTTTATTTGCCTGTGGCCTGTGGCCTGTGGGTACGAAATATTCTCTGGTGACCTGCCTAATGTCATAAATAGGAACAATAAATCGGGGTTACTTTCATCTGGCTGTGTTTGGTAAGATAAATGCATTGCATTTAAAAATATTTTTCAAAATACATGTGAACTGAGAAAAAAGAATCAAATTTAATATTTTTTAATTTAAATACATTTATTATATATATAAAAAAAACCCCGCCTAGGCCGCATGACGAGACGCATACCAGATTTCAACAACAAATATAACCTGCAGGCTGGAGTGCTGGTCACCCTCTGTATCATTAAAGAAACAAGAAGCTTGTGGACCCGTTTAATCACATCATGGGTGCAAACGTAATTGGCGAAAATCAGCAAATGTTGGCCCCTCGTGTCACATAACAGGGCTCGAGTTTATCCTGTACTAATATTATCCATTAATAATAATAAAAAATAAAGTTTTTTTTTCTTCTAATATGCCTTATGTTTTTTCCAGACTTTAAGAGTTTGATATTCCATTTACAACCACGGTTTCATTACTATTACTATTCCTTAATTATTGCTGTTGCTGTTACTAATAAGCAAATCACCTGCTTATAATGTTTACGTGAACAATATAAGCAAATTCCCCTTTTATTTCTTTTTTTTTTAATTTTATCTTCTAACAATTACATAATTTTAAATTTATTTTCATGATTTATTTTTATAAAATTATTATAATCTTAAATAATCTTTATAATATTTAGTCGGTGCTAATTTTGGAAACAAATATTTTTATTACTATATAATCAAGTAAAAATAATTTTTTTTTAAACCGAGTTTTTAAACTTAGTATAATCCATGATCAAGGTCGCAAGTGTGGCGAGATAAGTTGCAAAACACGAATCGTCCTAATATATTATTGTCTTAATATTAAAAAACTATATTATTTTGAAATATTTTTTTAAATACAACTCACTTTTTTATTTGTCAAATAATCTTCGTACTTATTAGATTAATTAAATCACTTAAAAAAATTTAAAAAATATATTTATTAAACTCATATAAGTTTATTATTGGTTTGACTGATTAAACTATAAAGTATGAGTAAATTTAATATATTATAATTTTAATATTCAAATATTAAAAAATATTATATTGAATAATTTTTAAAACTAAAATATATTTTTATTAATCATCAAGTTTTTCTTGAATAAATGTAGTTCAAATTTATCGTTCAAATATTAACAGGGTAACTTAAATTACTCCAAATAAATAACAAAGATTTATTGGGTGAGGATGTCATAAATAAAATATTTATTAACATTAAAATATTTAAAACGATAATAATATATTTAGAAATATTTTGTTTTTTTTTATATAATTTTAAAGGGTTGGTCTGGGGTTAAGAATACTTATTCCTTTCTTAATTTTACGCTTCAATTCTTGGTAATTTATTTCAACAACGGGCCTTCGATGAAGCAAAAGAATAGATTTTTAATTTATTGATTTCTATTAGATTGAGATTTGTTAAGTCTCTGTAGTTGTTCCCTGCTTTAATTGCCTCCTTTGATTATCATCTTTTATCAAGTATTTGGAAAAACAGGAAGTGTATATTTGGTATGGGATCGCATAAAATTTCGAAAATTTTTAAACGCTCAGCCATTAATAATGCCTTGTATAATGTGATCTTCACAAAAGCACTTGAAGATAATTGAACGCCCTGAAAATAGAGCGTCATGTACCATATCAAGTTTCTTTTATGACTTCAAACGGACAGAAACCGACCAACCGCTAAGCTCTAAAGTCTGCTGACAAGTCTTTGTCTTAAAGCTTCTTTTTTGTTTGCTTACTCAGTAATCCTGTTTTGCTACTGCAATGACCTTTCTCTCAACCAAACTTCAACCTTTTTCACTTTTCTTCAAATTGTATACTTCTTTATGATTCTTGACCCCGTTTCTTGACCATGAAAAGCTCAACTTCAAAAGGTACAGAGACAAGGGAGTTTAACTACAGGGAGATAGACTGGGAACTTAGGCCTGGTGGCATGCTTGTTCAAAAGAGAGATGTTGGGGTTGGCTCTTCTGGGCCTATGATCAAGATCAAGGTCTCTCATGGCTCATGTCACTATGATACTGATGTCCCTGCTCAATCCACTTTTGGTAAACATCTGTCACTGAAATTAATTGTGCGTGTGATTTGCTTTATTTTGGTTTGATCCCATTGGATAAAATGCCAGGATCTTATTTTTCTCCTTCTGGGGTTTTACTTTGCTGTTCATTTCTTGAAAGTGGGATCAGAGACAAAACTGTGGTTGGTCCTAGTTTTTATTTTAATAATTAACGAGAATGATCTAGCCGTGATCGGCGATAGATTTTGTAGCTTTTTTATGTAATGTTGTTTTTTTTTTTCCTTCATTGAACAAGCCTTTTGGCTTTTATTTCTACTTTTTCAAGATGCAATGCATATTTGCCAAGGAACAAAAATTCGTACTTAAAAATTGATTTTGCTTAAGTTAACCTTACGGAGATGTACATTGATCATGATCATTTGCGTTCGTTTTCATTGTATGGTCCCTCTCATTCTTGCATGCAATTTGATGGTTCTGAGGTTGTTCGAGTTTAGCTTGATTGTCTAATATTAGACTGCCCACTGGGTATAGGTTGCAACATTATTTTGTCCCTTATTCTGCATTCTGAAGTTGATCCTTAATTGCTGTATTTTGTTGAATTGAAGGGGATTTGAAAAAGGTTCTTGCCAATGAGACTGGCTTGGAGCCTCAAGAGCAGAGATTATTGTTTAGAGGCAAAGAAAGGGAGAATGATGAATATTTGCACATGGTAGGTGTAAAAGACATGTCAAAGGTGATACTTTTTGAGGATCCAGCTAGCAAAGAGAGGAAGCTCGAGGAGATGAAGAGAAATCAGGGTACGTTTGAAGCGTGTGAAGCTGTTGCCAGAGTGAGGGCAGAGGTTGATAAACTTTGCGAGAAGGTTAGCTTTCCATTGAGATACAAGTTAAAGCCTTTCTTGATGGCAATTAGGTAACTTGTTGGTTATCGATGTGCTAATGATTTCTTAGGTTGTTGCATTGGAGACAACATTTTGCAGTGGCACTGCGATTGCAGACAAAGAATTTGTTGTCTTGACAGAATTGCTTATGATACAGTTGCTTAAATTGGATTCAATTGAGGCTAATGGAGAAGCAAAAGTGCAGAGAAGGATTGAGGTTATTAATAACGCTGCCCTGCTTGCTAAATTTTTCCTTCGCTGATGTTCTGTGATTGTCTATCTTAGTTCGTTCAAAAGCAAGAGGGAAACTGTTTTGAACCTATAACTTGTTCCATGTCCCGAGTCAGAAATCAGTATTCGGTGTGGGTTTGATAGATGCTTGCTCTTTATGTGCACAAAAGCTTGAAGTGATCTATGCTATTCGTAAAACAATGCTGGAAAGTGGAATTAAATGGTTGAAAGACAGCATAGGATAAGTTGGAGCCTATGTTTGTCCTGATTAATGGGCTATTTCAACTGGGTTATAAATTTTCAGATATTGATTAATCATGCTTTCCCACTCCCACTAAATATAAAAGACAAAGAAGGAGAGTTGGAAAGTGTAAAGAGAATAGTGCATGCTGATGAATCAATTGTTGTGCCTCTGTTCTTGAAAAGAAAGGGTAAGCAAGAGGTCCTCTGATGTGATTATCCTTCTGGCATTTATGTACGAAAGAGTAGAGATTTTTTCATCCCTAATGGCCCTTTAATTATTTCCCATAAACACTACTTGACTCGTGTGGCCATCGCTTCACCATTACTTGCTATACCATAGGCTGCCAAGGTGATGACCCTGCTGTCCACTTTTTTTTTTTTATTCGAGTCCTTGCATTATCGGGATCGCTCCTATTCGGTCCAAAACATGACTAATATGTTGTTCAATGCAGTTCTGTGTCAAAATGATGATGTATAAATTCGAATTTTCATGTGCAGGTTCGTCGAATCCAGAGCTTTGTGGACACTCTTGACAATTTGAAAGTAAGAAACTCTAACCCCTTCAGCAATAGTAGCAGTGCAGTATCAGTGACTACCAAATGGGAGACATTTGCGTCTGGAGTTGGAAGCCTGAGTGCCCCAGTTCCAATACAATCTGCCACTAAAGTAACTCAGGACTGGGAGCTGTTTGACTAACCATGAGTTCTGTTCACGGGTTGGTTTTGTACAAATTCACAATGGATTGTGTATTCCCATAGGGCTTGAAACCCGTATTGTGTAGCATCTTATGCTCTTTTGGTCACCGAGTGCTGTTTTTGCCGAGAAATGGAGGGGCTTATTCGAACCGCTTCTATATCTGTACATATGGCTTTGCTTATAATAGATGAGCAACTTGTCTCGTCTCATCCGTTTGCCTTATTATACATGGATGAATTATGCTTGGGAAGCATTGCGGGAACCATCTTTAAGTTTTTGGTCTGAGACATGAAAACCATTTTCGAATGCGCACCCAAAAGTCTCAAACAAAACCAACATGATCAGCCTTCATATATTTATATATTTTTGGGTAGAGCTAGAAACACCCCCACCCTATCCCATATCTACCCAGACTGCGGCTGCACTTTACCACCTTCGTTTTGGTTGAGTTTTGAAATCATCTTC